>Ga0208379_1000121_pt1 | contig 36855 bp, 45 predicted proteins | sample CryBogCBE02Aug07_FD_184559 | JGI IMG/M metagenome (GOLD analysis project Ga0208379, IMG submission 184559) | Freshwater microbial communities from Crystal Bog, Wisconsin, USA - CBE02Aug07 (SPAdes) | ecosystem: Environmental > Aquatic > Freshwater > Lake | place: Crystal Bog, Wisconsin, USA... | reverse complement strand
TTCCGGGGGGTTTCCCACCTGACATATTTGCCCAGATGTTTGGTGGGGGCGCAAATCCATTCGGATTTGCGCCCGGGGGACCTCGTGGTCCTGTGAGACGTTCCAATTTTGATCATGAATTGAGGGTCTCATTCGAAGAGTCCTTTCGGGGAACAACACGGAACATGCGTATCACACTGGACAAGACCTGTTTCAATTGTAAGAAAAAGTGTACCCAGTGTAATGGTCGTGGGGCTATTCAACACCAGATGGGTCCTATGGTCATGAATCAGACGTGTGGTGTGTGTCGTGGGGAGGGTGGTGTTGCTCAAGGCTCATGTTCCCAGTGTCAAGGTGGGCGTAAAAAGGAATTGCTCAATTTAGAACTGAGGGTACCTCCCGGTGTGGAGGAAGGGAACGTACTCACGGGTCATGGACTCGGGGAACAACCACGGAACCCCGGGGAGGAACCTGGAGACGTTCTGTTTCATATAAAGGTTGACCAACACCCGGAGTTTATGCGTCAAGGACTTGATCTCATATTTCAGACCAAAATTAGTTTTGAAGACTCGGTCAACGGGAAGAAAATCCAGGTTCCACACTTCGACGGGCCTATACACATAGACACGGCGGATTGGGGTGTTTTGGATCCTCGTGAAGATTACATCGTACCATTCAAGGGGTTCAAGGTTGGGGACAAACAAGGGAGACTTCGAGTATCATTCAACGTGATTTATCCTCACGCCAAGACCAAGTTCAATCTGTCCCGGGAAGTGACCTCACCGCCAAAAGAATGATAGCCAAGATGGCTGACATGGAACTGATACTGGCTTGGTCAATAACGAGGTGAATAGCCTCGTCAATATTCAATTGAGCATGATGAAAGACCACATCGTTCAGACCGCTCGGAATAACTCCGAGGGTCGCGCCCCGTACGACGTGCTTTTGTATTTTGATAGTTGCTCGCAAAGTCTTTTGGGTCAAAGGGTGACGCTGGACTCTGCGAACAGCCACGAGTGTCCTCACGCACGGCTTATTCATACCTACTATAGACGCGGGTTTAATTTTTATATAGAATACTCGCGATGACAAAAGCGCTCAAAATGGGGAAGTTGGACGTGAGTACGTAGGCAAAGGGAGTTGTGAGTGTGATTAAAAGAGCTTCCCAGAGGGCGTCTGGCATAGCTACAATGTGTCACTCGTCTTTAGGTGGCGTACGCCACAAATATCTGCGACCCGATCTTGCCCCGACCCTTGGGGGTCTCCTCCACGCGCCCGAGTATACTGACGAAACACTCTTCGGGCTCGAACCCGACCTGGGAGACGCGCCAGCCTATTCCGTGCAGCGTCCCAGGCATCTTGACGAGTTCCCACCCGATAGGCTTTTCGGGCTCTTCGCACGACTGGATACTTCCGTCTTCGCACATGACGTAGTGTTCGCCCGCGATAGGCGTGGTCTCCAAGCTCCCGCCATAGTGATACGTCGAGGCTGTTCGCTCGAGACCCTCCGAGGGCTTTTTGAGGGGGAAGCCGTCCCAAGGTATCTTGAATGTGATACCGGGCGTGATGAAGTCAATGAGCTCCATTTGCCTTTTGCTTTTCGAGCCGAGCCTCCTTAATACGGACGGCTTTCTTTGTGTAGATGGCGCGCTCACGAGCCTTGCGTGCTGACTCGCGCTTCTGTTCACGGCGTGTAGGCTCCTTTTCCATCTGTTTAGTACCTATACTTTCGCCCACTTGGGTCGGGCGGGACACGTTTTTTCGGGGCCCATAGTAACAATGGACGGGGCGGAAGATGCAAGCATCCTCCGCCTCCTCAAAAAACAAACAAAGGCACACAAGTACCTACACAGTTTCACAAAGGCCGAAATCGAAGAGATACTTGCGCCCCACGTCCCGCGTCTCAAGTCCCTTCACATTTTAACAACAAAATTAGCCCCACCAGAAGTCCATGACGAATACATTGAGCTTAGAAATCGTATCGTTGAACGTGCTCGAACCGATCTCCAAACTGAATTTAAAAGGAAAATTAAAGTTCCCGAAGGTCACGATCTTATTTTAAAACATTATCTACTCACCTTGTAGGATGGGGGACTGCGTCCCGGAGCAGTGGCAGAGCCACCCGCTCCCGGAGTGCCCCGTGTGTCTCGAGCCCCTCGAAGGCACCATAGTGACGCTTGGGTGTTGTCATAACCGTGTCCATATCCAGTGTTATCTGGAAAAGTGCCCTTTGTGTCGCGCACAACTCCCAAAACCCGAACACGTAGTTGTACCCGTTCCCGTACCCGCCGTCCCCCCGCCTCAGACACGTGCTCAAAAACTCATAGTCGTGTTTCCCGCTATAGGAACGCTTATGGCTATAGGAATGATAATGGTCATCTTTAGCACGTACACGCACTAAAGGTCGTACTCACGCAATCCAATCTCTTCATCCTTTTCGATCCAATATTTGATAGCATTTTCAAGCTTTTGCTCGGCTTCAAGATCCTTTTGACGAGCAAAAGCGTGTGTCAAATCACTGACCCGATCCCACATGATGCGACACTGGGGTGTTGCTTTCGAGGTGGCACAGGCGGCATGAGCATCCTGAACGGCCCTCTTGATGTCATTTGGGGTCACTTTGGAGCGCGGGGGACTTGGTTTCGCACACGCCAGGACGAGCATTCTTGCTTACTTAGAGACGACACTTTTTATATGACAAATGGCGACGCGTATCGTCCTCAAAGCAAGTGACGTGGCGGCAATTTTGGGTCGAAATCAGTACAAACCTCGCCAAGAGGTTCTACAGGACCTATGGAAGAAATATGCGCCACAAACATTCACGGGCAAGACCAAAAAGGACCGGGCCGAGGAGGCTCTGAGCGCCTCGACCGAGGCTCAGAGTGTTTTGGCAAGTGCCCTAAGTACCAAGGCGAAAGACTCCCTTGAGGTCCAGAAGATTTACAAGGAGGCGGTCCAAAAGGTCAATTCTGATACAAAATTGAGTGCGACCCAAAAGGCTGAGGTCGCCGAACACTTGCGGTCTCGCGTATACACGACCCATGGGACCCGGTCAGAGGACAAGACGGCCGATAAGGTCACATTCCAAGAGAACGTCACGTGGGTCAAAGACAATTCATTTTACAATTATGACGTGTGTGAGATCGGGGGACGCAAGTTTGTGGTCACGGGTAAGATTGATCGTATCGAAGAGCGTCCGGACGGGTCTAAGATTCTGGTCGAAATCAAGAATCGCACGAATCGTCTGTTTCGACGCGTGGTCGAGTACGAGATGATTCAGGTTCAGATGTACCTCCAGATGCTGGGTCTTGTACATGCAAAGCTCGTGGAGCAGTACAACACACAGGTTATGAGTCATGAGATTACCCGCGACGAGGAGATGTGGTCGAACGTTATTCAACCGGGTCTTCAAGAGTTTTGTCAAGAACTCAACAACTGTATGGAGTCCTGAGTCTTTTGGTCGAGTTCTGACCCGACCTTTGTTTTTTTGAATATTTGAAGCGGAAACGTTTCAATACCAGTCACCCATTTAAAGACTTCACCAAAAGCAAGTGTTCCTGCGACGACCAGCCACAGAGGTTGGCCTTTAAGGTACTTTTTGTGAACCCAAAACCCCACCGCAAAGGCGAACAGGGTCGTTAGTATACTTGCTGAATTCATACTACTTTTTGTTTAGAAAATTAGTCTTAGCCGTTTGGATTTGTGCCGTTTGTGAGACACATCATATACACGCAACTACTTCCTGGCGCACACCCTTGCTCGTAAGGGTAAACGTCACCATCTCCACAAAAACGACCGTTAAGAGGGTCACCTGTTTCACCCGTTGTCGCGTTATGACACTTTTGATCAGATGGGTCGTATGTGAACCCGCTAGGACAACTCTGTGGCGTATAACAGGCTGAAGATGATGTCGAGCCGTATGCGGAAGTCATTTGACCGTTCGGGCATGGCGTGCAATTGAATGCACCGCCAGCTGAATACGTGCTTGGTAAACAGTCTTTACACGTGTCATCTAAAATATCCATGTACTTCCCTGCACCACACGACGTCGACGATAGACAATACGCATCTTTATAATCTATTCTGCCGTCTGGGTAGTGCAACGCTCCTTTCAAAAGTTGATCAGAAAGACATGATGTAACAGAACAGTCTTTAGTTGTTGTTCCATTTGTACATGTGCATGAAGTTGCCGTTGAACTACTCGTTGTCCCGCCGTGAAGACATTGTTTACACGTCGACCCGTCCAAATAATAGTTTGGAGAACAAGATCCTCCAGAACTCGGAGTTGTGGCGGCCGCTTGACATTGAGACCTACAATAAGAAGTTGAAGCCCCAAACCCTGTTACATTTTCGGCACCGCTGTAAATTTTACACACGCCACCACCATTACGTACAAAGTGTGTACAGTTGGGCGTTGCCAAGCACAAAGTTTTACACTGATCTACTGTCATCACGGCCTGACCACCGGGTAAAAGCTTCGTCTGATCAGATTCATCTGTAGTTTGCGTTGTTGTCTGCCATGAGACCGAAGGTCCTGGAGCAGGACCTGGAGCAGGACCTGGAGCCCGGGAAGGTCCCGGTGCCGGTGAGCACTCCGCCCCAAAAGATGGACACGTCACGTTCCCATAGTACAAGCCCGCAGTTATACCCCCTCCAACTATCAGACAGAAACAGAACACGACGAGAATTATTAGGCCTGAATTAGCCATCTACTATAAGTAGATTTTATATTTTAGTTCCCGCTCGAGACTCTACGAGTCTCTCACTCCTGGTGAATAGACACCTTGCCCTTGAAGATGTCCTCCAAAGTAATCATAAACACCTCCTCGTCGGCGGCACCCTCCTCCTGGCTACTCAGCTCCCACCCCTCACCCTCCACAAACTCCGTCACGACGCACTCGACGAAACGGACGTGCTTGCCCTTGGACTTCAGGGACAACGTCACCTTGCGGCCCACCAGGGACTCGAACCAGTCCTCATACGTCTCCAGCTCATCCGCAATCTGATCGCGCTCCTTAGCCAACTCGAGAACAGCCTCAATCGCCTCCATTTTGTACCAAAAATATGTCTGCCCCTTTTAAGTCAGGATGAGCAACCTTGATGTCGTTCTCCTCTCAATTGCAGAAATCTTCGGAGACTTTGGGTTTAAGAGCTTTGCAAGAGGCGGCGGTCTTCCGGGGTTCGCTCAGGGCGCTCTCGGGTACGTGGGCGTCATCTACTTTTTGATCAGGTCTTTGCGCGTCGGGAACGTTCTTTATGTGAACGGGATGTGGGACGGCGTTTCAGCCGTGCTCGAGACGCTTGCGGCCTACTTTCTACTCGGGGAGAGACTCAACAGACCTATCGAATACGTGGGACTCTTGGCAATTATCGTAGGTATATTCCTGTTACACGCGCCCGAGGGGGCTATACCATATAACTAGAGCTGGAGGTACACGGTCATTTCAAACCATTCGTCTTGAGCCGCTCTTCGTCTTGAACCTGAGCGCTCGCTCTTGGCTGCGGCCGGGTACCGCGTCATCCACTCCTTGGGAGGCTCGTCATCCCATACGTGTTTCCCCACTTTCCGGTCCGAGTAGTAGTCGCCGTAGTAGAACACGTCCGCCATATCGTCCGGGTGCGCGTCGTGCCACTTGAGGAACCTATACGTCCTTTCGAGGTCGATAAAGTCCTCGATAAGGTCCCTAAATATCCTATGGCGCCACTGGGGAGGGAACTCGTCCGCAAACGCCTGAGCCTCCTCGAACGCATCATCGAGCGCTTGGCCAAACACCTCGGCGCACTTGTGCTCATAGGCCTCCTCTTCCCACTGGTCCCGGACCTTGTGGAACCCTGACCAGTAGACTGGAGCCCGGCACATAGGACACGAGGAGCCATTCGCTCCCTTGAGGTACCAGTTCTTTATGCATCCTTTGCAGAAAACGTGGCCGCAGCACAGTTTCTGGAAGGGACCAGCTTCGGAGTAGCAAACGGCGCATTCACAGCACGGCTGTGAATGCAGAGGGCACTCCATGGTCTCTTGTGATGATCCAAGAGAAGTTTGGAAGAGCCTTGGGTGGGACAGGACACGAATTTTCTTCGTTCCGTATATGGACGTCGTGAACGTCGCCTTGAAGTATGGATTCTGGGTGTTTGGAGGGTACGTGAGAGATGTCATGGTACGAGGTGAAACCAGTTACAGGGACATAGATATAGGGTGTTCTTGGGACCAGATGTATCTTGTTCCGCAATTTTTGGAAGAAATTGGGGCCCAAGTTAAATACGATACACTCCAAGTCACTGGGAGGACACAACACCGCCTTTTTCCTTACATTAGACGCATCTTAGATGTGAAAACTCAGTTTGAGTCTATAGATCTCATTGTATTTTCAAGTTTAGAAGACTTTTTGATACAGGACGACGACTTGAAAGTCTCGTGTAATAACTTTTATATGACTCGAAATGGAATTTTCATGAGAGGGAATTTCTCAAAGGAACATGTTGATTACTACACGAAACTTACTCTTCAAAAGAAATTTATAGTTCTTACAGAGAGTAAATTCAACTTTAAAATGAGAGATAAGCTTTTAGCCAAAGGGTGGTTAGAAACTTGCAACGGCGTATGAGGATGTGCCTGTACCGGAGGGTGGTGGAGTGGTGACCTGTGGGGCACTACAGATTCCTCCCATAACAGCTCCGTTAGACAAGCCTGGGCAACAAAACGGCCGAGACGTTGTTGTTGCCTGACCTACAGGTACACACGCCGGGTTACACATACCCGTGGCGTCCACGCTCAGACCCGAGCAGCATGGTCCGAGTGCAGCGTTGCCCCCTGCTGGTGTACATGTGCTTCCTCCACTTCCGGTCCCGCTTCCGCTTCCGCTTCCGGTCCCGCTTCCGCTTCCGCTTCCGGTCCCGCTTCCGCTTCCGCTTCCGGTCCCGCTTCCGGTCCCGCTCCCAGTTCCGCTTCCGGTCCCGCTCCCACTCGAAGTTGTTCCTTGAGTTCTCGGACTTGGTCCCGGAGCCCGTGAAGGTCCTGGAGTCCCCGCAGGAGCCCCTGCAGGCGTCCCCGAAGGTGCAGGAGACCCACCTATAACACCAGTGGCAAACAAAGCTCCGATTATAACTGCTACACATACACAGAAGACTAAACCACCTATAGCTACAACCACGCCTGTTTTCATTCTATAAATTACAAAGAGTTTTTCTCCGGCCTAAAGACTCTTGGGGCTTATTAAGGAAGCATGGCAACAATAGTCGCTCCTCCACGGGGTCCTGTGACCCGCACGATCCCAACACGTCGGGGCGGGAAGTTTCGTTGGACGATCCATACACACCCGAACAACGCCTTTACCGTAAAAATGACTGATGAAGCGCCAACAGCCATCGTAGGTTTCAAGAACGTTGATCACGCACTTATAGTTGGTAAGATGATTGAATCGCATTACATCAAGCAAAAGGAGTGGCCCGACACGACAGGCCGACTCATTTTACCAGCACCCCACGACGGGGACCTTGATTTTCTATTTTTACGTAAATGGGACTTTGCTGATCTTCAGGTGGCCTGTACGAAGAACTTTTTGAACCTCGTATCGGTCGACGATCTCGAAACTACAAGGACGGGTTTCAATTTTGATGGAAAATTGTTGTCCTTTGAAGCTCCCGTAGAAGTTTACATTGAGAGTCTTACTGAGATGTTTGAGCGGCCGGGACCCAGCCCCGACCTTTGAGTACTGCTTTAGCATAGACCGCGCATAGACAAAAATGAATATGGGGCCAATCAAGGACGTCCATCTCGTCCATCTTAATCTTAAAAGGGTTCTTGTTGATTTCAAGTACCAAATTAGTACGCTTCTCAGGGCTCAGAGTCTCTGCGATATCACACATGTGTGAAAGCCACTTGACGTGGGTTTCAGACGTGGGGTCAAACACCTTCACAAACTTTGCAGTATTGGACATTTTCTATTACGTATCTAATCTTTTTAAGCCGCGGCACACGCACCGCAGTACCCGTCGGCCCGACGCACAAACAAGAGCCACAAAGCCAGAACGATGAGGGCGTACAGGACGGCGTTCTTCATTGTACTATTCCTCAACATCTTCTTCTGTCTCTTCGTCATCGTCCTGATCCTCCTCTAAAGAGTCCTCGTCCTCCTCGTCCTCTTCTGAAGTGAACACGTCAGATTCCTCTTCGTCCTCGTCTTCGTCCTCGTCCTCCTCGTCTGAAGGAACGTAATCATCGTCAGACTCGACTTTAATAAACCCATCCTCGAGAGGGGCAAAACCGATGTCACACTCGTCGCTCGTCTTGAGGTACTCGGCTATAGACTCGTCATCAACTTCGTACGTATCCTCCTCATATCGCCAAATTTTATCATCAGATTCGGACAGGTATCTGATGGTGAAAATGACTCCATTCTCCTCGACGATCTTTGCGAGGAGAGGAACTGGCTTACGGGACCCAACATCTGTCCAAACACGGACGAGACTCCCGCCGAGTGAAGACATCTGCTGATGTCTACCTTAAATGTTTTTATCTGGCTTTTACGCACCTAAAGCTTGGCGATCGTGTTTGCCAGGAGCTTGAGGCCCCGAGGACCACGCTTGGCACCTGCGTTGCGGCGCTTAGCGCGCACGGGCTTCTCACCGAAGAGAGCGGCGATGCCCATATTACCGCCTGGGCTCACGCGGTGCTTACGTGGACGACCACGGCCACGCTTGGGCTTGTAGCCCTCGAACAACTCCAGCGCGTATGGCTTGCGCTTCACGGGGAGGACACGCACGCCACCTGCACGAGGGGCGTACTTTCCACGAGCCTTGCCCGAGTTCTCACGCTCCTTGCGGTTAAACTTGGGGCGGATGGGGCTGGGGACCTTATTCTTGACGTACTTTGTAGCAACGGTCGACCCGGCTGGGTTCTTGTAGAACTTAGCCTTGGGGTTGTATGCAACACCCTTCTCCGTCTTGACGACGTACTTGCCCTGAGCGGTCCGGTAAATAACCCGGCGCTTAAAATTCATGAAATTCGTGGCTTCCATTTTTTTGTACTATTTCGCACGAAAATTTACTTGGGGGTCATGGACCGGAGCATGGCGTCGATGCGCGCACCGGCACCGGCGGGCATCTTGGCAGCGCGTCCACGGCGCTTCACGATCTTCATACCCGCAAGACCCATAGGGCTGCCGGGGGTCACGATGTAGCGGCGAGCCTTGACGGGGCGACCACGGCGCATCATGACCTTCATGCCGGCCAGACCGATGGGGCTACCTGGGGTGATGATGTGGCGGTGCACCTTAGCGGGGCGGCCACGACGCATCATGACCTTCATGCCGGCCAGACCGATGAGGCTCGTGCTCGCCTTGGGGCTGGCATACAGACGCGCCAGGTTGCCGGCGTGCACGCCCGCGCGAACACCGCGCTTCTTGTACTTGTCCTTGCGAACCTTGCGGGTCGCCTTGGGGCGGATGGCGGTTGGCACACGCGCCTTGGAGTTGGTCAGCGTGCGCTCAGTGCCGCCTGGGCTCTTGACGTAGGCAGCCTTGGGGTTGTAAACTGTAGAGCCCTTGTCGGACTTGGCAATGTACTTGCCCTCGGACGTCATATAGATTACGCGCCGCTTGGAGTTCAGGAACTTAGTGGGGGCCTTGGGGACGGCGGGACGACCACGAGCCATAGTAGTTGGTACTATTACACGAGAAAAAGTTTGGGGTCTGGGAACCGTCGGGTCATTTTCCTCAGGATAAAAATATTGGTATAGTGTATAGTAGGATGTCAGTGTATAAAATAACAAACAACATAGATGGAAAGTTGTATATAGGTCAAACAACGAGGTCTCTTCAAGAGCGTTTCAGAACACATTGTGCAACTTACTCGGAAGGAAAGTGTCCGAAACTCTGGAACGCCATCCAGGCTCACGGTAAAGACAATTTCAAAATAGAATTGCTTTGGTCAAAACCTGGATGTTCAGTCGAAGAATTAGACTTCAAGGAGAGGGAATTCATTAAACTATACAATACACTGAGTCCGAACGGGTACAACCTTCAGGAAGGTGGACATGGGTCGAGACATAACGAAGAATCGAAACTCAAAATATCTGAAGCCAAGAAGAATCTATGGGCTGAAAAAGGTGATGAAATTCGAAAAAAGGTCGCAGAAAGAGGAGTGTCTGAAGAAACGCGACAAAGAATATCTGAAGCATCTATTCAAAAGTACATCGATAGACCAGAGCTCAAAGAGTTTTCACGGAATAGACTTGGTTCAACCCATACTGAAGAAACATGCGACAAGATGGTCGAGGCATGGAAGAAGCGCAAAGAAGATCCAGAATATAGAAGAATATACGAAGAAATGGCTGTTGAACGTAGCAAACCCGTACATATGTTCGACATTAACAGAGTTCTTACCCGGGTGTTCGACTCCCTTAGTCAAGCAGGCGCATGGGAAGACTTTACAAAAGGAGGTGTGGAGTCGGCTATACGTTCAGGTTCACTTTACAAAAAGGAGCATTATCTTTCATATACAGAAACCCCGCCACCTGAAAAACAACGGGAAACTAAGAGTATATATTGTTTTGATAAGGAAGGGACTCTAGTAGACGTGTGTAAATCTCTGGATGAGATTCATGAAAAGACGGGGTTTAGCGCATCAGGGGTTCTTAAGAATGCTATAAAAGGTGGTAATCTTTACAAAGGTCAGTTCTATTTTTCATACTCTTCAACCCTTCCACTTGTGTCCACACCCTAAGCACGTAATAAACGCCGTCATTGGCTCGTCCGCGGAACGAGTCTGTAAAAGATAGAACGTAGTTTTCCTAGACTTGCATTTCCTACATATAAACTGCCCGACATAATCCTCATCCATCTGCGCCTTGGCTTGTTCCCTCTTGTTGTCCCTCTCCTTGAGGGCCATCATCGTCTTGGCGCACGGCCCATCAGGCCACAGAACCTCGGCTGGGTACTTGGCGAGGTTCTTGACGTCAAGCTCCTTGGTTTTGAGCCTATAGGCCAACTGATTCACGAGGTTGAGCTTGACGCGGACCCGGTCGCCTTCAACCTCTGTGGACACGGAGACGGCGTGGTTCGGTCGCCGGAGCTCGGTGGTGAGCCAACTTACCTTGGTCTTGTAAATCTTGCGAAACCGAGGATTTTCCCAAGACGCATCTTGGTTGATTTGACGAGCAGATTGGACCGCCCAGTTGAGCGTACTGATTTCTGCGTTTCTGGATATAGCCCCGGGCGCGATGAGGTCTGCAAATATCTGACGCGTGTATTCGCGCAGGGGGTGATTCATCCGGGCCGAGTACGTAGTACTCTTCACGCGCACTTTTTGTTTAAGTTACCCACGTCGTCTGAAGACCCCTGGGCCCTGCAGGACACGTTTTTTAAAGAGGTCCCTCGCTTTTAAAAACATGTATCCAAAAGTTGCGTGTACAGCGCACCGCCGGGACCTGACCTTTAACACGTGTCAGAGATGTGCCGAGCGCAATTTAATTCGTGAATTGATGCTTGAGGCGGGACGTCAGGGGGTTCACTCCTGGTGTCTGGCCCGATGGATTCACAGGAAATACGGAGACCTTATAGTCGTTCGAAGACTTGGAAACGGGACTATGGGTACATCCCTTCCCTGTATCGTGTGTCGCAAAGTCCTAGACAGAATGTCTATCCAGTGGAGGGCCCATATAGGACCGAAGTGGGTCCGAAGTACAGACCCTGATCTCCCCGAGTCTAGACCTACCCATAGACAAAGTCAGTCTTGGAAATAAATATTGATAAGAAATAATGAAGACTCTTCAGTCTCTCTTGAGTATCGGTCTTGGGTTTGCAATTGCGTGGACGATACTCACGTACGTTCCAGTTCAGCAGCCTAAGGTTTCTTATTATACCCTGGACGCTTGGCCACTCGAGCTAGATGATTCAAACTTGGCAATTATCGGTGTTGGTCTTGCGACGGCCAAACCCAAGCCGAGCGTTATGGATGCGACACCCGCACCTATGGCAAAGCCCGTGATGATGGCGTCGGCACCGGGTTCCAAAACGATGGCGGCGGCACCGGGCCCCAAGCCTATGATGATGGCTCAGAGCCCTGCGCAACCCATGATGATGATGCCGTCCCCAAGCCCGTCGTCTTCCATGATGTCCATGAGCCCCGTTTCCATTATGCCTTCTCCTTCCTCTTAATTCCAAGAGCGTTTTCGAGTGTTGATGTTGCCCGACTCAAGGGTTTGTTTCGTTTCAAACGAAGCGTATCAGTTTCTGTTGAGGAATTCTCAATCGCCATGAGCTTTCCTGAATTCTGAACGTGTTTTGATGAGCTTCCAGTCTTCGTACTCATCGTGCCGTCACCGCCGGACGTTGCAAAGTACAACTTTTCAAAAGGAAAATGGATCCTCGGAGGTTCTACGAGTCCTCCGTACCCTCGAAACTCTTCGATGGTCATGGTCCCGCCGAAACACTTGAGGGCTTGACGTTTGGGTGCGGGCCACAGGGACTCGTACCGGCCTATAGAGCGTCTTCTCATCATGGCCAAAAAGGACTGGATCTCACCTGAACGTGAAGTCCCCATATCTATGGCGTATGCCTTGGCACATTGCCACGAGCAAAAGTTCCCTATACTTGAGAACCTATCTAATTTCGAATCATATTTGATTGGAAGGTGGACAGGGGGATCTATAGGCAAAGCGTGGACGCACCACCAGCAAACCAGGGAGTCCCGAAGGGACTCTTGCCCGTCACTTTTAGAAGTCTCTTTCCCGGCGGGTGCCACAAAGTCCTTCGGACTTTGGCTCATTAAACTTAAAAAACTAAGAATCTTTAATAATAGATGCTTTTGTCAATTGATTGTGGTATCAAGAATCTAGCAATGTGTTTGATTGATCCTTTGACGAAGAAAATTCACCAATGGGACGTCTCGGGGGTCCCGCCGAAACACGCAGATGGGATATTCCCATGTATGGTCAGACACTTGAACGGAAAACCCTGGGTCCTCGAGGCTAAGACGATTCTGATCGAGAAACAACCCGATAGGAACCGGGGTATGAAAGGTATTGAGAACCTGCTACACACGTACTTTTTGGTCAAGGAAAAGGACGTGGTTATTTGGGACGCGCGTCACAAGATTCCCGACCATGCGGGGGCGGGCAAAGCCATGTATGCCAAACGCAAGAAGGCTTCGGTCGAACGTGCGCGTGTGTTTATTTCAAAAGACAACGAGAACTGGGTCAAGTTTTTTGACGACCACAAAAAGAAAGATGACCTTGCGGACTCTGTGATGCAGGCCCTTTCGTTTATCGAGAAACGTCCTACTGATGAGAGCCCAAAAAAGGCTAAGAAAGCAGCGCCCCGAAAACCTACGGAAAACCAAAAGAATACAAAGTACTCAAAGGCGAATCTTGCGTGGCTGGTCAAGACCGGAGCCAAACAGGATGCGCGGTTCAAAAAGGACCTTGCAAGGTACTATTCTTCAATTGATGAGCTTATTTCTGAGTTTTCACTGACCCGGGTTTGAACATCGAAGATGTTCAAACTCAAATCAACATAAGCTTCTGGTGACCCACGCGAATCTTTGTGTCCACGTGGATGGTATGGCCGGCAGCCTGAAGAGCGCGACAGAAGGAGACATCCTCGCTATTCATATCCACGAGGGAGTCGACCTTTTGAAGGTCGCTCCAGAACCAGGGATACTTGAGGTCCTCGACAACACCTTTACGAATCATCATCCAGCCCATACCCGTATAAGCGACAGGCACGTAGGGGGAGGACTCCTTGGAGTCCGACGCGAGGTCCTCAGGACGCATAAACTTGAAAGAGCCCGTCTTGGCAAAAAAGTCCTCGTTCCACTCCTTGACGGTTGCAAAGTGCTGGAGGTCCTCCATCATGTACATTCCGGCCGTCACGTCGTGTGGGCTCTCCAAAAGGGCGAAAAAGTCTTCAGGCTTGAACACAATGTCCGAGTCGATCCACATCATGACGTCATAGTCCACGTTTCCCTGAAACGGCTTCTGGTCCGGGCCCTTCAAGACATCACCACCCAGACACTTGGCCCGTGCGAAATGGACCACGGACGAGTACTGCTGGGAAATCATAACCTGGTGACCCCGGTTCGAGGCTTGCATCAAGAGATCAGACCAGGCCAGCAGAAACTCGCGTGAATATGTACGACCGGGCATACAGAAGATAACCTTGACCATTTTTCTAAAAAAAGACTCAATCCTTTAAGGCTTTACACACGTAACAGGTCCAAGAGTGTTGTAACCCGGGGGACACTGGGCATCCGGCGACTTTGCCTGAACGTCAGAGTACCCAGACGTCGTCCTTTTCGGTTGGTTGAAAAATATCCATAAAATCAGGAGAACGACAACAGCAATAAGAGCCTTGTGAAACTTGTCCATTTACGTTTAGTACATATTTTTTTTCCTCGTCTATTTCAATGAAAGACTGGATCATTGTAGCGCTCGTGTTGGTCATCCTTCTTATTCTCTTTCGACGCTCAAGTTCTTCAGTGCCTGCTCCGTCCAATTGTAATCCAAAATTGGTAGACAAGAACGCCGTCTGTTCCAACGTATTCCCACGGAACAGTTACCCGAAAGATGGGCCCATATCGTCCGATGATCCTACGAAAAAGTATTGTTGTCAATAAGTAATGAGTGAAACAGGAACAATAATATTAGTTCTTGTTTGCTTCTCTATATTCGTCTCGTGTGCTGTAGGAGGATGGTACTTTTATCAACAGTATCAACTTCAGCACTGGAAAGGGTCTGGGTCGAAACTAACAGCAGATCAGCTTCAGGCCTTTTTAGCAGCAGGCGGCAAACCGAACACAGTCAACTGTCAAAATCTCAGTAATCAAAAACTGACGTACGCGGATCATCAAGGAACGGCTCAACTTCCTGATTGGGCCGGGTTTAACCTCCAGAAGTGCACGACTGTTCCAACAGAGTTCACGGCAAACACGAGTCTTTTTAGTCAGTACTATGGTTCCACGACTATGGCGAATCAGCTTACAAATGACCCGGCCATAACCGAGTCTCAACAAATTGATAGTACAGGAAGTTATTACCTTGGAAACCCAGTGAGTAAAAAGACTATGACGCTCGACAGAACAGGAGTACTTTCACTGAAAAGTAATACTTCCGGAACCCCAACAACGATATGGAGCACACCCGCCTCAACATCAAACACTTATATTCTCCAGTTTGACTCGAACAACTATAATTCAGGGAACCTTTGTGTTTTTCAAAAAGGGAACCCACTCCCAACCTGGTGTATGCTCCCCCAGGTTCAGGTTTCTACAACAGGATCTAGTAACAATGGCCAATCAGTGAATCTGCAGGCGCAACAGGATGCACAGCTTGCGGCTGGAAATTTGAAAAACTCTTCAGATACAGAGTCCAGGTTTGCAATGATAGATGACTCTGGTAACTTTTGCATGTACCGCGGAAGTCCTGGAAGTATTCAAGGGTCGAGCATAATTTGTAAATAAAATATAGACTTGAAGTATAATGAGTGACGGATTGTGTGTAGGCGGTTGGGGCATAGGAAACTGCGGAAGCAGTGGCACTCAGGCCCAGACCCAGTACAATCAGACGATGAATCAGCTCTGTTCCAGTACCTCGTCATTCATTCAATCTGCAAGTAGTAGTACGACCGTTGCCAATTTCAATACGCAGACCCTTGCTCTTGAAATTGGAGGAGACGTTGGTCCAAACTGTGATATAACACAGAACCAGTCTATCAATATCACCTCCAGTGCAACTGGAAACCTTGACCAGTCCCAGTGTGCGTCAATGGGGTCTTCCATAGGTACAGCCCTTACAAACATGCTCAACCAGAATGCGTCAGCAACGTCTCAGCTTTTGAGTGGTGCTTCAAGTTCTGCAGATCTTACAAACATTAACGCATCGGTACAAAGTATCGTAAACAGCACGACACAACTTTCAAGTTACCAGAGCATTCTTCAACAGACATTCAATACTCAACACGCGACCCTCGTCGTTGGTGGAAGCTGTAACGGCAAGATTACACAGAACCAAAGTATTGTCGCGAACGTTATCGCCTTGAACGTACTCAAGGCGGTCCAAAATGCACTGTGCACAAATCAAGCCACTGCAAATCTGTTCACCCAGCTTTCTCAGACTTCAAACTCCACATCTCTTGGAGCAGCAAACCTGCTTGACTCATTCTTCAACGGAATTGCGACCGTCCTGAAGGTTCCAGCAGATACTGTAAAAACTGGAATGATTGTTTTTGCTGTAGTATGTTGCGTCATATGTCTAGGACTTCTCGCATTTATGCTAAGTCCTGCGGGTCAGGAGTCGACGACAACGGCTGTAAGCGCAGGGGCAAATATAGCTAAATCAAGAGCTGGTTAAGAACCGGCAGTTGCTAGTCGGGCCGCAAGAAAGTTTCCACTTGAGGGACCTGAAGGTGCATCCTGACCCCCTGAAAGTAATAACAACAGAATCAAACAACAACAGATGAAAACAAGTCCAATGCAACCACCAAGAGCTAATTTCTGAGCTGTTGGTGTAGGTAATGTTTTATCAATAAAACTGCTCTTTCCGGGCTGTACCAAAAAGTCTGAAAGATCATACGCTTGACCCTGAACCATAACTTTACCGGGACCGGCTGTGCTTGTGGTTATGGGCGCTCCCCCCGGGGTTCCTACATCTGTTGCGCTTCCCGACAGCTGACCGTTATTGTTGGTCGCTTGAATAACAGTACCCTGTGCAACATTGAAAACCGACGAGCACTGCTGATTTATTGTGGCACCCGGAGCAACACTTCCACCAACCTTGAGACTTTCGAGACATACGGACTCGTTATCTTGACACGTAAAACTCGACATGGCGGCGGTACGAAGTATGGGTCCCGCGGGGTTTTGGTTTGCAGTTGCACAGTTACTAGAAACGCACTGAGGTTTCATAAACTGGGGCTGTTCAAGATGCGCAATTATACTTGCAAATTCGGTAGGAGCCTGACTAAAAGCCGAGTTGAGATGAGCAAACTCCGCGCACCCTGGGACGTTCCCTTGAGTTTTACATCCATCAAATTGCAATTGCACAGCGTTGTAACATCCACAGGCGGGGTCAGTCTGACCGGCAGTTCCACAATACGTGTTTACAAGCGTTCCAGCCATTGATTGAAGATGTATGTTGGTTTTAGGATTTGTTCCAGTATCTGACCACAAGCTGTTGATAAACGATCTCATGTTATCGTTCGCCGGCCATTGCGGGTTTGTTTGAAGACAATACGTTTGAATCATATTGATTGCTGATTGAGCATCAGCACTCGGTTGCCCACTCGAATCAACACCAAGAGCTATGTTCAAAACGGCTTCTCTCATAGATTGATCATCGGGCCAGCTTGTTGGTTTTTCTTTGAGAATTCGTACTATTTCTTGAGCGTTCAAGTTGTTCTTTCCGTTGTAATATCCATGACACGAGCTTTGAGGGTTGGCAAGAGTCGAGAAACTTTGTACGTTGCAAAAATTTTGTTGTAACGCATCGAGATCTGGAGCGTTTGCAAAGGCGTTTATCGCATCTTGGGCGAACGGATCCGTAGGAGTTCCCGTATATGTGCACTTTATCTTGACCGCCGTAGCTGCAGACCCATATGAAGTCCCCATTCCCTGAGAATATACATAAGATTGTGGTGTGAGGCCAGCAACGGTGGGGCACATTTTTGCGGCAGCCCCTGTAGAGTTTGGATCAACTCCACACTGGGTCTGATTTGCTTGACACTGAGAGCAAAGACCCCAAAAGCATTTACAACCGTACGTTCCACAACCATCACTGACTGTGTGACTCACACCGACAAACCCCCCGGGACACCCTCCACCACCGTTACACCCAGAACCGACGAGGTTGGCCCCTGGCCAGTTCACGGGCGTTATGTTATTTGTCGTGTATGATGGAGGTTGACATATGTATAGAGAGTTAAAGTAGCCTTGACCAGCTGTGCCACTCCAGTTTAAAGGGTTGTTTGTTTGAGTATAACCCTGACAACACCCTCCATTCGTGTTAGTCCAAGTTGTGCTACACGACATTCCTTTTATTAGCTTATAAAAAATATATTTCCTTGAGAGGAAATGAAAGCAACCGTGGTGACTCCGTACTATGATTGGGACGGAAGGAAGTACCTTGAAATCAGTTGCGAAGCAACTGGGGGGCCCTCTCTCGTCCGAGTCAAAGTTCCCTGGAGGTACGGAAGGGTCATGTGTCGCGTGGAGGGTCTCAAGACGGTCCAGGAACTTCAAAAAGGGGACGAGGTCGAAGTCACATTAGAAAGAAAGACTTGGGATGGCGTGGAACACTGGATCATTTCTTCATTGCGAACATGATTCCGACACCGATAATGAGAAGGCACATGCAAGCAATCAACACCCACACCCACCACGGAGTTGCTGCCTGCGCTGAAGCAGATGGAACGGTAGTCCCCGGGGAAGGTGAAGAAGCAGGAAGAATTTGAGAGCCATTCGACATGAGTTTGACATAATTGTTCGGATCTTTCTTGTATGAAAAACTCGAATTTCCAGAGGCATCAACATACACGATAACGATATTGTCACTTGGAAGTTTCCATACTTGAACAGCTGGAAGTTTAGGAGACGTGCTTATAGATTGAGCATTTACTTGTCCAGCTGATAAAGTTGCTGTCGCAGATGAAAGATCCATCGTGTTGAGACCTTTTATGTTTCCCCCGGCCGTAATGATACCTTGTAAAGCGGTAATGTAACTATCTACTTGTGTGGACGAAGTGAAAGGAGGACACGTGTTGTCCACACATCCCGTCGAAGAGTTAAAGGACGCCATCTTATACTTACTAAGATTATGTTGTGTCGAAACGGGTACCAAATTTTACTTGAAAATTCGACTGCTATAAAGCAAGAGCTCAATGTAAGACCATTGACGAATGAGTCTGTGGGGATTCCCGCCCCGGCTTTTAAAGTCTATCGTGCCCTTCGAGGGGAGGCCTCCGGCCTCACAAAGCCTTCGGCTTTGCTCGTGCCCCGCTACTACGCCCTCACCAAGTTCGGGCCCCCCGCAAAAGACGTACGCGCTGATTACGTTCGGGCTCCTCACATTACTTTCGTGGGACGCCTTCGAGACGCGACGAGACAGCCAGAAGCTTTTGCGGCTGGGATCAAAGCCTTCGAGGAGTGTGGGGGTGGTGTCCTCTCATTGGACGCGGGGTTTGGGAAAACGACCGTATCCTTGGCTCTTTCGGCACACCTGAAAGCCCGGACACTCATCGTGGTTCACAAGGAGTTCCTGGCGAACCAGTGGCGTGACCGTATTCAAGAGTTTTGCCCAGGTGCAACCATCGGCCGTATCCAACAGGGGACGCTCGATACGGACAAGGACTTTGTTATTGCTATGATTCAGACCCTATGTAGTCGCGGAGAGGATATGATACCCCCCAAGACGTTCGATCAATTTGGACTCTTAATTGTGGATGAAGCTCACCATATAGGTGCTTCGGCTTTTTCACAAGCCATGTTCAGGTTCTGTCCCAAGTACACTTTGGGTCTTACAGCAACACCTGACCGCAAGGATGGTCTAACCCGTATCCTGTATTGGTTTCTGGGTCCCGAGTTTTTCAGGGTTCAAAGGACGGGTCAAAAGACCACCAGGGTCGAGTGTGTTCAATTTAAGAGTGAAATATACAAGGAGGCTCCACCCGTGACTCGGTTCGGGAAGATCAACATGGCCGAGATGATCAATATTGTGACGGAGGTACCCGAGAGAAACACCCTCATATGCGGTCTGGTTCGCGAGGCACTCAAGGGCACTCGGAGAGTCTTGATCTTGACTGACCGCCGGGCACATTGTCACTATTTTCACCAAGAATTCGGTCCTGAAGTGTCTGGCCTATATTACGGCGGGCTGAACGAAACAGATCTGGCCGAGTCTTCCAAAAAGAGAGTCGTCATAGGAACTTTTTCAATGGCTCAGGAGGGTCTAGACATACCCGTACTAGACACGGTCATACTCGCGAGCCCAAAGTCTGATATCGTACAGGCGATAGGTCGAATCATGCGTGAGACGCCCGGGAAACAGAACGACCCCCTGATTTACGATATCGTTGACCATTGGTCCGTGTTTCACGCCATGGCTCGGAAACGGGCTAGCGTGTATAGGGGGGCTGGCTTCCAGCTGGGGTCCGAAGAGCCGCCCGAGCCCCCCTCAAAAACAGAAGTCTTTGGAAAAGGTAAGTGTCTTTTCTAAGATGCTTTGGACATGACGAATGCAGAAACACCTACACAACATACAACACCTATAACGATACCGGCAATCGCACCACCACTGAGACCTTTATCGGAGGGAACAGGAGTCGGAGAAGGAGTCGGGGAAGGACCCGGAGAGTTCAAACCAGGGTATGTACTTAAAGGGCCTGTCACCGCCATTTTTATATGTCTATATTATAAATGAAGACACAGGACGTGGTTCTGGTCCTTCTTGTCGTCATCATAGTTATTTTACTGGTTCGAAAGGTTGTATCCACGTACACGACAGCTGATGCACAGGCTTTTATGGCAAACTTTGCGAGATATACAGGTGGGTCACCTTCTGATATTCAGAATGTAGTGAACTTTTACCTTGCGACACTGAACGAGCAACCCATAATGCCCATCGTGAACGGGATACTTTCCAGTGCACCGAGTAACGTAGCGCAACCACTCGTTCCATACACGAGCGAGTCTCAACTTCAGGCCATGTTTGGTAATGCATCGAAAAATGGCGAGTCTGGTCTCGCGTTTACGGACCGTTATCTCCTTCGGTTTTTGACTGTTCTATTTATTGAAATGTTAAACACTATTCAACCTATTATTGGTAACGTAACTTGGGACGCACAGGGAAAACCAAATTTTGCTGACGAAGTTCTTCAAAAGAATCAAAGTGTCCAGGATAATATGAAGAATGTCTTCCAATTGGTTCAATCATCCGGTAATGGTCAGATGTCTCAGGACGCTCTAACAAAATTTAATGCAATTTTGCCTTCAAATTTGACCCCTTTTGCAAGTGTTCAAGATTATCTGGCAAAAAGTGGCGGTTCCAAGAACGGCGGCACGCCAGACCCATCTATGGTGTTTATTTATAAGTACATCATGGTCGGTCCAGCCTATCTCGCGTGGGTTGCTGAAAACTATTATAAACTTGACCCGGCGTTCAAGTGTTTCAATTAACCGTCGCCATAAATTTCTCAACTAAAATCAAATGATCCTCGCTCCAGGAGCCATCACCAGTCAAGCGCTTGATAAACAGATCAAAATCAATAGTGCCATTGAAAAGGACATTATTGATGTTGCGGTGGTCAAGCCGTGTGCGTGTCTGGGTGCTCAGGACTACGCGCCTGTGTACAAGTCGTCTGTTAATAAGTAAACCGGTCCAACTCCGCAGGAGTTGTTTCCCCGCAGGACTCCGAGAGTCCTCTTTAAGAACGGCACTAACGTGCCGAACCTCTCAAAGAGTCCATAATCCCCATCAATATAACACCCCCAACAAACGCCATAACTATATAATTACACTCTGTGTTATCCGAAGATAAGTAACCGGTTGGAATACTTGGGGGCGGTGCCCAAGGTTTTGGCCTGGGTGACCATGTATCTTCGAATGGCGCATATGATAGTACCATTTACCTATTTTAGGTTGAGAAAAAAAGCAAGTTCCGTAGGAACTTGGGGGCCACGCAGTTGAGCCCTGGTCTCTCATGGAAGTTTCAGGAGGGCTTCGCCTCGTTTGTAAGCAGAGCTTACAAACTCACTTCCCTTTTCCCCTTGCCCTTGGGTCCACGCTTCTTGGGGCCACCCACCTGAACCTCACGGGTATCTGGGTCGCCTTCATCGATCGAAACAATGTCAGAAACGGAGTCCGTCTCTGGAGCACGGGGAGGTCGCGTCATCATGGCTGGAGGAGGGCCCATCATATTCATGAGCGACCCAAAGTCCATACCGGGTCCACGCATCTCACGTGGGCCTGAAGGAGGGCTGGGGAACGACGATGCTTGCGCGAACGGAGCAGAGCCTCCGTTCGCCCCCTGGCCCTGCTGCGTCCTCTGAACAGCATCCATCATGTTCTGCATGAGCCCAGGGTTCTGTTTCATCACCTGAGAAACGTTCGGCACAGCCGCCTTGAACATAGAGTTGGTCAAGTGGAACATCATTGCAGACCCACCGACCATCATAATCAGCTTCACCTCAGGAGCCACCTGAACCTTGGTCTTGTACTTGTTATACAGCTCCTCAAAGACCCCATCGTAGTCCTCGACGTTCTCCATCATGTTCTGGGACCACCCGTTCAGCTCCAGGTCAAAGGGGTCGAACTTATCGTTCAGGAACTCCAGGCCCGTCACACAGGCGATGAGCATACGACGCTGGAACTTGATAGATCGGTCCACCTCGATACCATACATCATACGCTTGTACTCCGTGCGAATCTCTTCAACGTCTGAGTAAATCGTCAGACGGGCGCTGGTCGCAATACCCTTCTTGGCCAAGCGACTAATCTTGTTCAAAAGGTCGGCCTTTTCGTCCTCGATGGTCTTGTATCCGTCCGAAGGCACCTGAGCGCCACCTCCAGGCTGGAACTCACCCCCTTCCTGACCCTCGCCTTCGTACTCCTCGCCCTCCTCCCCACCATCAAACTCCTCTGGAGGTGGGACTGGAGGAGCAGTACGCTTTCCAGGATTCATAAACATGTCCAGACCGTCGTCCATCTGTGGAGGAGGCGCTGAAGGTCCTGGAACACGCTTGGCGAACGGGCTCGGCCGAGACGGCTTGGGCTTTATGGCAACCTTCTTCTCAGGAGCAACGATAGAAATCTCGTCCAACATTGCAGCCTCGTCGTCGTTCAATTTCATCTCCCTATTTCCAGTATCAAAAGAAAACTCCATAGTCTAAGACTTTTGAAGAAAAGTGATTGTTGGCTTTAACGCAAGTCAGCCCCCGGCTGACTTGGAGCCCCGGGGGCCGGACAAGTCGGTCGAAGACCGACTTGGACTCCCTTTTCCTTTTCAAAATTGAAAAAGGCCAGGGGCCGGACAAGTCGGCCGCAGGCCGACTTGGACTCGAGACCCGAAAAAAATATAGACTATTCGTAAATGGCGTTCAAGTTTGGAAAGATGCTCGTCCATGCGGTCATCATCGGTCTGCTCCTGGCAATCCTGGTCATCCTGGTCCAGGGCAAGGGCAGCGGGTTCAAGTCGTACTACGAGCCTGCTCCTCTGGTGACGACCGCCGGCCCCAACGCCCGGTCGGACCCCAAGAGCATTTTTGACCTCAAAATTGGCCTGGATTGTGTTCCAGGCCCGTCCGAGAATGCGGCGTACTACACTCAGGGCCTGACCCCAGGTGGTCTGTGCGACTCGGGTGAGTACGTGAAGGACCAGCAGCGCGACTATGCGATCGCCGATGGTGTGGGCGGCTCTCTGCTTGAAAAATAAGCTAAGTATAAAACAGAATGAATACGTACCAGATCCACGTCGATACGGCCTCGGCTGGAACCGTCGAGACGTACTCCGGACAGGTCGGCCAGCCTTCAGTCCTGAAACAGAATGGAAATCCGTTTCAGGCGACTGTTATTCTCGGAAACCGCCATCGGGCCGTTCGCTCAGCGGCCCTCAAGGATGCTCAGATCCCCGTGGGCTTCTATAACGTTCGGGCACCGTACAACACGATGAATGTAAACTCGGTCGTGTACACAATAACGCCAAGTAACTACACATTGGCTTCGCTGACAGCCGCTCTGAACAACGCCGTGACGAATGCGGTCGGTACGTTTAGCTCATCTTCAGTCACGAATCAGTTTTCGTTTGTTTCAAACTCCGGAAATGTGACTATGAATGTTCAGCCCCTGACGCTCCTTTCGTTCCTCGGGTTTACAAATGGACAGGTGGGTACTGCCATCACGGGAACAAACGCCTATATCATCAACTTTGATACGTACGTATCAATTTGGATCCAAAACTTGGGAACATCTTCTCTGGACGGTCAGCAAATTACTTACAAAATTCCAGTCACAGGAGGGTCTGGAAGTATCATTCAGTACACGGAAAGTTCAAACTGGGAACAAAAGGTTCTTGTGACGGACAGGTCGAATCGTCTTGATCGTCTCATCATAACAATCGTGGATCGTTTTGGAAACATCATTAATAACAACGGACTTGATTGGTCTATGACGCTCGAAATTGAGAGTGACACGTGACCTCCGGGCTCCGCCTGAAATAAGTTCTGCGAACTTAATAGAAATGAATTTGAACGGCACGCAGGGAAGTCTTTACCAAGGCTTGACCCAGACGCGGCCCTACGATTTCGGGACAGACGCTATCGAACGCCAGCGCGTGTCCCTCGGTCAATCGCTTATTGATGCAGATTTTGAGTACGGCCTCCAGGCAACCAAGTGGCAAACGTACCAGGAACTTCGCCGGTTTCCAAGTTTCTTTGAGATTCCAGGAACGGACTTGGCAGTTTCGAATGTTGTGAGTGATGGAACAGCGACGTCCAATATAACAGTGTACTTTTCGAACGTTACATCTTTACCACCACCCATAGGAACTGTTATTTCCATCCAATCCCTTTCAAATCAAGAAAAAAATGCTGATCGTGCCGAGGGTTTCTTTTTGGTTACGGCTAACAACATCACGACTTCAAACACCGCCAACTACATAGCAAAAGGTCTCGTCTCGACAACCACCTCCTCGAACGTCCAGACGGCGGGTACAGTTCTTCGCCGTGGTGGCATATTCAATAGCGGTCAGGTGAAAATTCCACTGCTGACCGTCACGGCCGACGGGTCTCCGGGAACGAATGTTTTCGTTACTACTGCGCAGGCTCACGGGCTCATGCCCGGAACTCCTCTGACGGCGAACGCAGCCGGTACTTCTTTTAACGGCAATTTTTTCGTTTCGAACGTCACGAGTTTGAATACCTTTAATATTGTCTCTACATCAACAATTACAGGTGCTACTCTAACCGCAGCCATCTCCAATATTTATATGAATCCGTACTCGTTCGCGGTCCATCGTCCTTTTGATGGAGGTGTCCTTATGACCCCGAACCAGCCTTCGTACGGTGCAGCCATAACTCGTCAGTCCAAGAAGGTGTTCCGGTACCAGTCAGGCAAAGGTCTTTTGTGGTCGTCGGGAACGCTCTTTTGCCCGAACAACGATATTGCGTCTGTGAGCATCGATGCAGCGTCTCTCCCTGCTCCGGTCGGGTCGAACATAACGATAACTACATCCATAACACACGGTGCTCCTCAGCCGGGTGCTACGATCATCGTCAAGGGTGTTTCGACCCCAAATGTGAACGGAACGTACACAGTGAACTCGGTCATAGACAGTAAAACAATCAACGTACTTTCGACAGGTCAAATAAGTACTCTGACGGCTGTTTTGGCCGACCAGCCCCGTTTCATCATGTCAGCCTGGCACGGAGCCTCCGTACGTGCGGGCTGTTTCGATGACCAGAACGGGATGTTCTGGGAGTATGATGGTCAGACGCTCTTTGTCGTCAAGCGGTCATCGACGTTCCAAATTTCTGGAACGGCGAACACAAACATAAATTCGCAAGTTTTGTACGGAACTCTTACGGGTACGACTGGGTCCCTGACAGGCTCGTCTCCCGTTACAGTCTCCGTCGGCGACACGTCTCTGACGATCCCTGCTACGGGCCATACAGTCAAGGCGAACATGTACACGACACTTTTGGGAGGGTTTGCCGCGTTGGGCGTGTGTTCGGTCATCTCCACGACACTCGGAACTGTGGTCGTAGGTTTCTCACCTGCCACCGTGAGCATCAGCGGTACGCCATCGGCAACAACCTTTGTTCTACCAAATACGCGATTCCAGGACCAGCTCCGCGTGAATGATAAGATTACGATCAAGGGTATGACGCACCAAGTCACATCTATTCAGGGACAGGGTGTTCTGACGTTCAATCCACCGTTCCGAGGTGCGTCGAACATTCCAACAAACGCACCAGCAACCGTGTGTCGCATCAAGGAAATTCGCACGCCCCAGAGTCAGTTCAACCGGGACACGATCGACGGAAACGGCGCATCCGGGTTCAAGGTGGACCTCACGAAGATGCAAATGACCGGGCTTCAATACACGTGGTACGGCGCGGGTTTCATAGACTTTATGATGCGTGGGGCGGACGGCAACTGGGTCTATGCTCACCGTATCCGAAACAATAACCTCAATGACGAGTCTTATATGCGTACGGGCAATATGCCTGTTCGGTACGAGCTCGTGAACGAGTGTCAATCGGCCGTGGGTACACTCGCGTCGGCCATAACAGCCTCTCAGACGACCATCACAATCAACGAGCTGACGACATATTTCCCACCGGCCGGAACGCTCCAGATTGACCAGGAGCTCATTTCGTACACGGGCAAAACAACAAACACTTTCACGGGGTGTACACGCCCAGCGTCTCTTGCGTATAACGTCAATGATATTGCCCGTGTTTTTACAGGTCAGGCAGCCTCGAGCCACTTGTCGGGGGCGTCCGTGACTCTCGTGAGTGTTACGTGTACCCCGAGCCTGACGCACTGGGGCTCAGCCTTTTTGATGGATGGAAACTTTGACCAGGATCGTGGATACTTTTTCAACTACGCAAATACAAATATAAACATCTCGACCGGTGGTGCAGTCGTACCTGCATTTGCTGTTCGATTGGCCCCGTCCGTTTCGAGCGGCGTCATCGGCGATATAGGGTCTCGGGACCTGTTGAACCGCGCACAAATGCTTTTGCAAAAGCTCGAGGTGACGAGCGCCAACACGGTCACAGCCATCGGGTACTTGAACGCATCTAACGTCACTTTCAATACGACATCATGGATCTCTGTAAACTCTCAGGGTGGCCAGCCAAGCTTTGCACAGATTTATCCTGGAAATTTGATTACGACCACTCCTCAAGCAGGTGAACGTATTTTCCAGACGATCGTTCAGGGAAATAACCAGAACAACTTGGACCTTTCAGCACTCAAGGAGATGACGAATGCCGTCATAGGTGGAAACCAGCCGTTCCCGGACGGACCTGATGTGCTTGCAATTTTGATCCAAAATAACAATACAGGACCAAGTGGGCCCGTACAAGTCAACCTGTTTTGGGGAGAGGCACAGGCCTAAAAAGGCCAGGGCGGGTGTGTAGCACCCGCCCTGTGATCCCCAAAGGCGCCCTAGGCCCCCGAATAAACTCCTAAGAGAGGGAAAACCCGTGGTTTTCCCGCCGGGCTTTTTTCAAAAGCCCTATTAGATGGACTACGTCGTCTATGTAGATTCCAATAACCGGAACCAAAATTTGTTTCCAAATTCAAACTCATATACTCTGTACCTGTCGACCCCGATTCATAACGTGTCAAGAGTCGAGGTCCTTTCGGCCATGTTGCCGAACGTGTTCAGTTCGCAGTATCTGACTTTGGATATACAAGAGCTTCGGTCGACCCAGACCCTTGTCGCCTCGGCCCTAAGCACGACGGGAAACGCCATGGCCGTCCCCAACTCGAACGCCTTTTCAGGGGCTTTTGCTTTTGTTCCCGTCAAGGCGGCCATCTCTCTCGCATCAAACGCTTCAACCTTTTCAAACACGAGCTTCATATATAACAACGAATTTTACTCTCAAAATTACAAAATTGCGACGGAGTACCCTTCGCGTATAGATAGTATTGATCGTTTGACCATCTCGTGGAGAAATGCCGGAAACGGGTCTTTGTTTTACGACTCTGTTCTCGGTAGAGATCTCGGACGAAACATGTTCCTCTTGAGATTCGAAACCATACCGGTCCCTGAGGAGCCAGACAGACCAGACAGCCTCCCGCCGCCCGTTCCATGGGACTCGGGTGAAAAGACCAAAACGTACGTCATAATTGCAGCAACCCTACTCGCCCTTTTGCTTGTTATCTTTGCCCGAAAGTAAATGTTAACCTTTACTAGAGATGTGCGATGGTATCGCCAACGGAGGGTACATTCCCGTAGCAGCAGCTCAGTGCTGTCCTCCAGCCAATGTGATTATCGCATCAAACGTCCTGAGTACAAACGGAAACGTCATCGCTGGTAACATCATCAGCCAGGACGGAACTTTTACGGGAAACTTGTACGTCGCCGGTCAGATTATAGGGACCATCATTTACAATTCGATCAATATCTCGGGTATAGCGAACGTGTCGACACTCCAAGCGGTGACAGTTCAAGGTGGCGCTTTCTTTGGGAACGGCTCGGGCCTGTCCAACATCAACGCTTCGAACCTTGTGGGGTCGGCAAACCTCACAAACTTGTACGTGGCCAACTCAGTCACAACAACCAACCTTTCTTTTCAGAATTCAATTTTGAGTACAAATTTACCTATTTTGAACACGGCCCAGGGGACATGGGGCTCGAGTGCAAACGTGTCGCAGGTGACAGTGGACCAGTACGGGCGAGTATCGGCCGCGGCAAACGTCGCCATCACGTCGTCTCAATGGACGACCATAGCTGGAAACGTCGCGTACCAGAACGGCGTCTCCATAGGAACTCTGAGTAATCCACCTCCGGGGTCGAACCTCTATGTCCTCGGTACGGCGAACATGGACACCTTGAACGTGACGACCCTTTTTGCAAATTCAGCAATTATTTTTGGTTCACAAACACTCAACGTCTTGGGAACGTCTAACCTCAATATCGTCACCGCCGGTGCGTATTACGGGAACGCATCTGGTCTGACCAACTTGAACGCATCAAACTTGGCTTTCGGGCTCGTGAATACCGCACTCATCTATGGAAACACTTTGAGCAATATCCAGTTTTCAAATATCGTCGGTCTTTTACCAAACACCATAAGCAACCTGAACGCCTCGAACCTGGCTTTTGGCATCGTGAATAGCGCCTTGATTCAAGGAAACACAATCAGTAACATTCAAGTATCTAACGTCTCAGGGTTTGTTACAGGAAACGTCCTGAGTAACCTGAACGCCTCGAACCTAGCTTTCGGGACCATCAATAGCGCGTTGATTCAAGGAAACACAATCAGTAACATTCAAGTCTCAAACATTGCCGGATACGTCACAGGAAACGTCCTGAGTAACCTGAATGCCTCGAACCTATCTTTTGGAATCGTGAATTCTTCGCTCATCTATGGCAATACGCTGAGTAACGTCCAATTTTCAAATATCGTAGGCCTTTTACCTAATACCATAAGCAACCTGAACGCCTCGAATTTGGCTTTTGGAATCGTGAACTCTTCGTTGATTCAGGGAAACACGGTGAGTAATCTGAACGCCTCCAACTTGACTTTTGGGATCGTGAGTAGCGCGTTGATTCAAGGGAACACGCTCAGCAACATAACAGGTTCGAACGTCACTGGGAACGTGGCGAATGCAACAACGGCTCTGGTGGTTTCACAGGCTTCGCAGCCGAACATCACCTCCGTGGGAACCCTTTCGAGTCTATCAGTCTCGGGAACCACATCCTCTGGAACCTTTTCGGGATCCGGGTCGGGACTCACAGGGGTTCCGGGGTCGAGCATCACGGGGGCGGTCCAGAGCGCTGTTGTGGCTCAGGTAGTGTCTCAAGCGTCTCAACCGAACATAACATCCGTGGGAACTCTCTCAAGTCTCTCAGTGACTGGTACGGTGTTTGCAGGAACATTCTCGGGCTCGGGTGCAAGTCTCACGGGCGTTCCGGCTTCTTCTATTTCAGGGACGGTCGCAACAGCTCAGTCCGTCGTGACGGCCGCCCAACCCAACATAACCTCTGTAGGAACCTTGACAGGTCTTTCGGTCCAGGGTCTTTTGGTGGTTTCGAACGGGTCTGCAATTTCAAACATAAACGCATCCAACGTCATCCTGGGAACTCTTTCGACGAGCGTGTTTCCCCCGAGTGGAGTCAGTGCGGGTCCTTACGGGTCAACATCGAACATTCCACAAGTCACCGTCGATCAGTACGGTCGTGTGACGGCTGTTTCCAATTCAATATTCGTACCAACAAGTCAATGGACGACCGTGAGTGCAAACGTCGCCTACGGAAACGGGGTGTCTATAGGGACCATCAGTAATCCCCCGAACGGGTCGAACTTGTACGTACTTGGAACGGCTACTTTTACAAACATAGCCGGAAACGGGTCTTCAATTTCATCCCTAAATTCATCAAACCTGGTGGGTAACGTGGCAAGTGCTAACGTGGCTCTCGTGGTTTCTCAAGCGGCCCAGCCCAATATCACATCAGTGGGTACTTTGACCAACTTGGTCGTTTCAAATAGCCTAACGACCACAAACGTATTTTTGTCCGGAAATTTGAACGTCCAAGCAACATCGAACCTTTCAAATATAACAACGTCTAACCTGTTGGCCGGGACCGGGTACTATACTGGGACCCTAGGTGTTGGAGGGGCGGTCAGTGTCCTTAGCAATATCTATGCATCGAACGCGGTCCAGACTCAGAACGTCTTTACTGGAACGGTATACACGGCTGCCGTGACGAGTAGTGTACTTTCTTTGAATCTCAGTGTGACTCCTTACACGTGGATCTACGGAACGGATGGGATACTCACTCTTCCTTCAGCCGTATCAGGTAAAGGTGTTATACAAACAGGGGGAGTACCTATAAATCTCACTATCGGAGTACAATCATGGGCGTTCAATCCTTCGGGTGCAGCAGTATTTCCGGGGACCATAACGGCCGACGGTGGTCTCCTTTCAAATATCAATTCAAACGTTATTAATCAGCCTTTTGTTAACCTCGTGGTTTCAAACTCTTTGACAACGACAAATGTCATAGCGACCCGTGCCAACGTCACGACTCTCAATGTCAACTCAGATTTTGTGACCTTTTTGACGGCCGGAAACATCTATTCGGCCAATAGCCTCACGACAACCAACGTAGTGGCAGGGGGTTCCATCGTAACCCCCTTGGCTAACGTCACGACCCTCAATGTCGGCTCGGAATTTGTGACCTTTTTGACCGCAGGAAACGTTTATAGCGCGAACGCCCTCACGACGACCAACGTAGTGGCAGGGGGTTCCATCGTAACCCCCTTGGCCAACGTCACAACACTGAACGTCAGCTCTGAATTTGTGACTCTTTTGAACGCAGGGAACATCTATAGCGCGAATGCCCTTGTGACCACAAACGTGGTTTCGACCCTTGCAAATATCACGACCCTGAACGTCAGCTCTGAATTTGTGACTCTTTTGAACGCAGGGAACATTTATAGCGCGAATGCCCTCACGACAACCAACGTGGTTTCGACCCTTGCAAATATCACGACCCTGAATGTGAGTTCCCTCTTGGCCTCGACGGCCAACGTCACGACTCTCAACGTCGCCTCGGAGTTTGTGACCCTCCTCACGGCCGGAAACGTGTATTCGGCTAATAGCCTCACGACAACCAACGTGGTTTCGACCCTCGCAAATATCACGACCCTAAACGTGACTTCCCTCTTGGCTTCGACGGCCAACGTCACGACTCTCAATGTCAGCTCAGAGTTTGTGACCTTTTTGACGGCCGGGAACGTCTACTCGGCTAATAGCCTCACGACAACCAACGTGGTTTCGACCCTTGCAAATATCACGACCCTCAATGTCGCCTCAGAGTTTGTGACCTTTTTGACGGCCGGGAACATATACAGCGCGAACGCCCTCACGACCACAAACGTAGTCTCGACCCTAGCAAATATTGTAACACTCAATGTCACAAGCGTGGAGAATGTGAGTCAGCTGGCGGCTGGAAACGTCACAGTCGCAAATTCGGTCACAGTAAGTAACCTCTCGGTCTCTGGAAACATCATTCCCGTGACTCAAGGAAACACGTACGTCCAAGGGAACGTGGTCGTCGCTGGAAACGTCTACTCGAGTCTCGGACAACTGGGCGTTGGCGGGTCCCTGTTTTTCAGTCTCGGATCACCCTATACCCCAACGTTCTTCACGGGAAGCATACCTGGCGGTGGGGCCCAAACAAACGCGATTCGAATCTCTGCGTTTACGCAACAGGGTACGAGCACGTACATAAGGACATCAGCGAACGGGTGTTTCCAGTTTAACCAGACGGGCGTGTATACAATCGCAGCTAATTTCCTTACAAATTTCAATAACATCTTAGGACTCGGTATAGGCTCAAACGTCATAGACTATGGGACCCGAACGGACCAGACGTATCTCTATTCCCTGATCCCTTTTATAAGTCAAAATCCAACAGCAATCCTTGAAGCTCAGTTTTACGTTGCCTCGACCTCTTTGTACTATTACGTTGACGCCTTTAGTGTGGATAGTATCATCCTTCAACCAACGTCCAACGTCAATGGCGGGTCATGGATCTCCATAGCGCCCCTCGGAGGTGTTGCGGCCGCCTCACAGACCGTAGTCTTGAGTACCCTGGGGAACACGGTCACGGGTCAAGGGACAAACTATGGCGCTCAAATCACGGATTACTATATAGGGTGTTCGGCCGGTATCACGGTCTCTTTACCGAACGGCGCAACACTTACGGCCGGTAAACAATACGTCATCAAGGATGAATCTGGAAACGCGGCCGTCAATCACATAACTATTCAACCCTACTCCGGGAACCTCATAGATGGTCAGACGTCTCTCGTCATGGTTATAAACTACGGAGCTGTGACCCTGTATTGGACCGGTGCACGTTGGTCCGTGATCTAACAGGAACTTTGGCCGCCCAAGGCTTTTTTAGAGGTTTACCCAGGCGGTGCTGCGCACCGCAAAATAAGTCCTGCGAACTTACTAGAGATGACCTACATCCCAAACCTGACTGGCGTTACTCAGGGAACCAACCCAACCACGGAGGTTCTAGCGAGTAACGGCAATCAGTCTCTGAACGTGTGTATCAACGACCCGCGTTCGGCTTTTAATGAAGTGAGCGTCATTCAGCCGTACCCTTTGGCTCAGATCGATTTCGTCTATGGAATTTCGTCCCTCGTGACGACCAGCAACGTCCAAGGCTCGAACGCCACGGTCACAGCATCGAGCGGGCTCCTCAAGTGTACATCCAACGGGGCCGTGGGTGCTTCCTCGTGTACCTTGACCGCCAAAAAGTACGTCAAGTACCGCTCGGGTCAGGGTGCTATGACCCGCGTGACCGCCTCGTTCGCTCAGCCTGCGTCCGGAACCCAACAATTGTGCGGTGCTGGCTTTGCCGTCGCAAACACGACAACATTCATAGACTTTATAGGGTTCGGCTACGGAAACGCCGCGAGCCCTTCGACATTCAGTATCCTGTGGCGTAACGGCGCGACGGGTACGGATACTTGGATCCCTCAGTCTCAGTGGAACCAAGACTCTGTGAATGGCGGAACCAAGTCCGGTATGGTTCTGAACCCGCAAGTCCTGAACCATTACCAGGTCCAGTTTCAGAGTATCGGGGACATAAACTTGTACGTCGAGAACCCGGCGACAGGTCGGTTTATATTCGTTCACCAAATTCCGGCTGTAAATTACGCGGCCCAACCAAACTTCCAGAACCCGACCATGCAAATCTCTTGGTACTCGAACAACGCCTCGAGCTCCAACACGATAACCTTGAACGGCGCGTCCGGTGGTCACTTTTTGGAAGGAATCAGGAACTTTTGTGGGCCCCGTGGAGCTCTCGCAAACTCACCGTCGGCTAATTTAGCTCTCAATACAGAGACTATGGTTCTGGCGATCAAGAACTCGACGTATTTTGGAACAAACATTCAGAACGTCATACCGAACAGGAGTCAGATTCACTTGAGAGGTTTCTCGGTCACGGCGGCAGGACGAGCAGGTGCAGGAACCAATCCGGACCCGTACTTTAGCCCGGCCCCGGCCAATGTTGTGTTCCGTCAGATCCGAAACCCGACAAACGGACCGGCACTCTGGACACCATATAACGGAACGAATCAGAGCGATACGGACGGATCGAACATTTACGGACAATCGACCCTAAGTTCGAACACGACCCCTTTAACGGGAATCACAGGAGGTTCAACCGGTTTCACGGTGACTATTCCGTGTGGTGGTTCGACCTTTATCGATTTCGAACAGTTCGAGTCGGTCGCGTACCCGGGAGACGTTCTGTGTTTCACGGCGAACGTCAACTCGGCGTTCAACACATCAAACGTGGTGGTTTCGGCGGCACTCACGTGGAATGAGGACCTCTAGTCCAGTCCCGTAGGGACTGTCCGCCCTACCCAAAAATAGCCTCCATGACCGTCGATGCTTCACCCATATTGATTTTGATTTGAGCCCGCTCTATCCGTGGGACTTGTTTCAGGTGGCCACACATAGCCGCCTTGAGGTCACGATACATATCTGATTTCATAAAAGCATTCATCATACCTACGTGGTACGCTTCAGTGCGCACAAAGTCCCAGTGTCCCTTTCCTTGTTGAATTTCGATTTTGTATTTATGAAATTGAGGCCAATCGCGTTCCAACAAAGGTACGACCCTTTGTTGAAATACTATGGACCAAAAGTGCATGAGAAAAATGCCCGGACTCGCTACGTGAACCATCCCACCCTCCTTGAACCATACCTCATTCAGTTTCGTGTTGGGCCATACCGCAAACTTCGTCCGATCCAAGATGTGTTTGAATATTCTGGAAGCAACGTGACAAAACCTGATGCTCGGATCGAGACACTCCACGACCCCCGTAAGGTCAACGTGTTCCATATCGGGCACAACACCTTTTGCAGTTTTTTCAATTTTGTAGGTGCCAGAATCACAGGGATTCTTTCGTTTCTGATGCGACCTCAACTGGTCCCGAGCCTTGGACATGTACTCGTGTGTGAAAGTCTTCTGACACTTCGGACAGCTGATCGTCACCATCCTTGTCAGTGACCAAGAAAAAATTCCTCAAAGCTCCAGGTCGGCCTGGGTGTCCTGGAGAGTTTTGGAATTTGACCACTGGACCCAGTCTCGGGTCACCCACCTCGAGTTCCTGGGTGTGCATACGGCACATACCGGTCACCATGCATGCTGACTGGTCACACCATGTGACTGAACAACTCATTTACTACTTCACACTGAGGAACCTTTTAAACTTCCTTCCAAAATTCCTAAGGGGGGTTCAAGAGGTTTGTAAAGTAAAAGTTGTTGTCATTTCCTAAAACCAAAAGGGAGTTTTCCTCTTTAGTTCTAGGAAATAGGGGCAGGAGTTTGGGACCATGGGACCACAAACCTCCCCCTTAGGAATTTTGGAAGGAAGTCGGCCCTTTTAAAACCTTGAAACCATTTATAGGCAATGGTACACCTCGACGAGATTGATGGTGAGCTCCATATTTTGGATGAAAATCATGAGATTGTACACGCATGGACGAGAACAAAGCCGGATGGAGAGACTCTGTTTTCAAGACCCGTGTACAAACACATGTGTGGCTGGGTCAAGACCCACTGGACACCTGACGCGGACCCAGACGACCTATGGGTACGGGCCGAACAGGCTTGGGACTCTTTGACCCTGGACCAACAAGCGTACCTCTGGAACATGAGTCACCAGGAGGAACAAAACGCACAAGACTTGTGTACCGCGCTCTTGGCGCATCTTTCAGAGTACAGAGGTCTTGAGAATGTGAAGAAGGCTTTTTATGGGGCTATTCGGTCGGTTTTGGAGCAGTTCGAGTGACCGAAATCAGTCCCTTCGGGACTGGGGTCCTATTCTGTTTTGAAATTACTTGAAGCCTGACGGGGGCGAACTCCGGGGGACTAGGGGACATTCGTCCCCGTCCCGGGTCCTTTACTTCATCATCTTGTACACGTACGCGCTCAGCAGGCAGAACACCAGCGCGTGTATCAGCACACCGATCTGGGTAGGCTTGCCCTGAGCGTCGGTGATGTAGTCGCCGACCAGAGGGAGCATGCTGGTCAGATCATAGGTCATGGGGTTGGCAATCAGGAAGAACAGAACGAAGCAAGCAACCTGAGACATTTGGTACTATATACTGGGAAAAAATTTGGTCGGTACTAGTAGATGGGCTACAGTAACGTAGCCGGAGACTTGAACGTTTACGGGACGAGTACACTCAGTACCCTTGTCGTCAACGGTTCAACCCAACACTATGGCCCAATCACGAGTACAAACAGTGCATCCTTTTCAAATTTGATAGCAAATACCTTGACTGTTACGGGCAACTTCATCGTCACGGCCACAAACACAAGTGTTTCAAACGCAATTTCGATCGTGAATCAAGGGTCCGCAACCGCCCTGTACGTCAACCAGAACGAGTCTGTGGCTCATACACACAATTCTCTCGAGATTTGGGACCACACGACTCTCGCCATGGTCGTTGACCCCAACGGGAACGTGGCGATTCACCAAGCACGTTCAGACGGGTACGCCCTGTCCGTCGTCGGCGGTGTTTCCATGGACGTTCTGACTCTGAGCACGCCTTTAGCCATTTCCTCGGGCGGGACAGGGACTGCGACGGGTGCGACCCAAAACTACGTCTTTGCTGGTCCGTCCGTGGGTTCGGCCGGTGCACCCTCGTTCCGTGCGCTCGTCAATGCCGATCTTCCTTCGTACATCTCCGTGTCGAATGTATCGGCGAACGGGTCGGCCCTTTCGACCCTCACAGGTTCGAACGTGACTGGAAACGTTGCCCAAGCGACTCTGGCCCTTGTGGTTTCCCAAGCTGCTCAGCCGAACATCACGAGTGTAGGAACACTCACGAGTCTCTCGACACCCCTTGCAAACGTTGGGACTCTCAATGTCCTCACAATTTCAAATCTAAATTCGTTGACGACAAACCTCACGGCTGGAGGTTACGTTATAACCCCCTTGGCCAACGTAGGAACCCTGAACGTCTTGACAATTTCCAACCTGTCCTCACTGACCACAAACCTCGTGGCCTCTGTAGCCAACGTAGGAACCCTGAACGTCTTGACAATTTCCAACCTGTCCTCACTGACCACAAACCTCGTGGCCTCTGTAGCCAACGTAGGAACCCTGAACGTC
>Ga0208379_1000119_pt1 | contig 36921 bp, 41 predicted proteins | sample CryBogCBE02Aug07_FD_184559 | JGI IMG/M metagenome (GOLD analysis project Ga0208379, IMG submission 184559) | Freshwater microbial communities from Crystal Bog, Wisconsin, USA - CBE02Aug07 (SPAdes) | ecosystem: Environmental > Aquatic > Freshwater > Lake | place: Crystal Bog, Wisconsin, USA... | reverse complement strand
TTTCAAAAGAAACAAAAGGAAGGATGTATGGTATATTTGCAAAAGCATCTGACAGATGACCAGAGTAAAGGTAGACATGCCAACAATCGGGGGAGGGGAATGATACCCATGGATTGCATATTAGCTTTTGTGTCGAATTCCCATCTACTGGGCGCCCCATGATAAAATACGACGGGGTTGAAAATACAAACCCATGCAAGAGGTGGGCTTCTAGATCTTCTCGGAATGTCCTGGCGCAGGGTTCCCTGTCGTAGACCGCCGCGGCGCGTTCAACGGGCGTCATCCCCTGATACCCATCAGCACGGGAGGCTTGATTGTATTGACCATTGGGTGCGCTTGCCGGCGCGGCATAGAAGTTCTATCGATGACCAACCCCGCTTTTATTGCTTGATGGGCTAGGCTGAACGCGTCAGAGGCATGAGATGCCCAATCATGAACTGGCGTGTCGCGTATCGTGACGCCATCCATCTCTGATTTGCTATGGTAAGAATCAAGTGCATCGATGCCATCTTTGCACCCAGTGGCATGGAAATAACAACGGTTGAAATTGTCTAGGCCGGCGTTGATGCCATCCCAAACAGACATTTGACGCGGGACCGGCACCACATTGAAAAGACCACCTACCCGCAATGCTTCCTCCCAGAGACCGCCATTGACCATGGCGCCGTCGTGCGGGATGAAGTGGGCGCCGTAGCGGATCCCTTTGTTGGTGAGTCGCGCGGCCCAATCGGCGGGGGTCTTGCAATCATCCGAGCCGGTGAGGCACTCCAGATACTGGATGCGGTCCCCTATGACTTGCCAGATCCAAACCTTTTGATTTAGCGGGGCACCAAGGTCGAAAGAAGTGTAGCATGGGGATTCCTTGAACCACAGGACATTGTCGGAGACTCGTTTTTGACTTCGCGCCTCTTCAAGGGATTTGGAATAGATTGCACCAGGGCGCCCAACCGCAAAGGAGCATTCAAACTCTTGTTCGTAAATACGAGCAGGGGTCCCTTTACGGATATCCTCCAATTCTTTGGGATCCAGAATGCCGCTGTCTGAGGCTTTTAGAATAAGCGTAAACCACTCAGGATCCTTGAGCGCCTCTTCCCACAATTTCCAAAACCCGTTACGCCCCTTTGGTGTTCCAATAAACGTGGCGGACCCCTGATAGTCACTGAGCGCCGGCCTGACTACCGCGTACCATGCGGCGGGATCCAGATCCCCAAACTCATCTAGGATAACAAAATCAAAGAACAATCCGCGCATGCGGTCGTAGTTATCGCCAGAATAAAGACGCACCGAGGCGTTGTTTGCAAAGGTAACGGTTAACTCCGCTTCGTTGATTTTTGTGTCCGGGTAGGGTTCCACAAACCTTTTGAGCATTGCCCACGCAACATCTTTGGCCTGATCTCTGGTAGGGCAAATGTAAGCGTACCTCCGGGGAGGGGATACCCTAGTATCGTTTTGGGCGCGCAAAATTAAGTCTTGGAGGCATGCTACCGTTTTGCCGGCTCGACGATGGCAAACAAGGCAAGCCCAACGATGTTTTCGCTCAAGGTACGCCCGGAACTGCTTGCGGGGTCTAATTACGACCTCTGGTGGTTTAGGCGTCTCCACCGATATAGGTAATGGGTTGCAATTTAAGTGTGCCTTCCACCTCGATCTTCTCGCCGTACCTTTTGGGGGACCATTTAGCCAGAAGTTTGAGGCGGGTCTCTACTCGCAGTCGGGAACGGGCAACCCATTCGCTATCCAATTGCGGGTTTCCTGTTTTTTCATTGATCAGGGTATCCAAGGCGCTGAAGTCAGCAATTCGCAGGGCCTCCTCAGCAATGGCATCGTATCCTCGTTCTCTCGCGCGCGCGACACGTCCCGATAGTTCTGAATCATTTTCCATCCATTCGTATACTTTTTGACGAACTGGCATGTCTTCAGCTTCGCAAATAGTGGTCAAGGTAACTCCTTTGGAAATGCCATCTAGAATGCGTTCGATTACATCATTTGTTCGTTTGGATGGACGCCCCATTTTTTTGGGGTTAACAACGGCAATCTGCTTAGTATTTGACGATGGTCTTGCCATTTCTTTTTAAGAAAACTGTGCCGCGAAATGTGTCTTTAGGGAGTTTGGTGATTTTAGACATGGCATCTGAGAACTTGCGATGGTCTACGCGCCAGGCGTCTCCTTTACCTTGAGATCGGTTTAAACCGGGTTTACAACTCATATGTTATTCAGAAATTATAATAACTCGTTTTTTGGCGTCAAGAACAATGTTAGATACAGGTGAAAATGAATCGTTCCCCTGAGATTCCTACCTCAAGGTAACTCAAATGTCGATAGCGTGTACATATCTATAGGCTAGTGTATAGAAAACAAGGATTCATCGACATGACATGGAACTAGGGATTCCATATCGGGTATAATCTGGCACATTAACAGGCATATTGTACCATATCGGGTATAATGCGGTGATTAATCAGGTGTCTGCGATCATGAACATTTTACAGATGTCTACGATCTGCTACACAAATGCAAAGTATGTAGCGTGATCACTACAATGCTTCTTTGTAGCGTGCACAAATTGCTGACTTATTCTTATTGAATTTGATAAACTCCCTAAACTCCCTAAACTCCCTATAAATGTGTCATTTTGAAAAGCTCCCTCTGGCGAAGTGCAATTTCCTAGCGTTACATTTCCTATGCACTTGTCGGAATATGCAGAGGTTTTGGGTTCCTCTGGCGCGGGGCGAGTTCAAGGTTGTCATTGAAGTATTTCTCGGCCACCAGCCATTGATCGTCAGGGTTCTTTGGGTTCCGTGCGATCATGTCCCCTACCTTTGGCGATCCGTTCTTTAGGTCGGCCTCAGAGATGCTAACGCATTTCGGCAATGCCTCACCTTGGATATAAGGGCGCATCTCGCTTAGTCCCTTACGTTTGTATTGTTTCCAGCTCATTTTTCTAATTGTTTGTGTCAGGGTTCATATTCTTATTGAATGCGGTGTTGATGTTTTTATTGGTTGTGTAGCTTTTCACTGGTTAGTTGATTAATTTGTTCACGATACCTGTCGGCGAGTCTGTGAGCTGTAAATGCGGTCAGCTTCGGAGTCTGAAATGGCGCCTTCTCTAGCTCAAAAAGGACTTTTTTAAGAAGCTCACTGAGCCTTGCGACCTCGTTGGTTTTCTCGGTGAGTTCGCGCTCTAGCTGGCGGGAGGTCTCTACTGGCACCACAAAGGCTTTTAAGCCCATTGCCTCGCAAGCCTCATCCGTTTTAGGCGTTTGTGTGGTGTCGGGGTTCATTTGATTTTTAAGGTATCGCGGTACTGCTGTTGGACAGATCGGGGCCACTCTCGGAAAGGGATATCATCCGGGTCACCAAACTGTTCTACCGCCCAACGCCTCGCGGCTAATTCGTCAACGGCATCTTCCTGAGCCTTAAAGGAACCCAGCGGTCGCTTTTGCGCCGTGGCAAGAACATCATGCCACCGATGGTCTGAAAGGTACGTCAGGGAACTTGGGGCATATTTCCATCCATCCGCTTTCCACTCGGAGGCGTTGTACTGATTTTTGATTATCTCCAGCAATTCGGAAAACGGAGGCCGGTGATGAGTTGTGGCTATCCATTGGCGTTGGCATTCGATCTTGGACCGTTTTTTGGGGTGGAGGTTCCAGAATTCCTCAAACTCGGCAAGGGTATCGGCAATCGGTGCCGTCGACTCCGCCGGTTCCAATAAGATTTCAGACTTAAATTGCTCAACACTCAGCGCCTCTGGCGCGGATCCCCCAGCGGGGGTAGGGGGTATTAGGTTATTGGGTTTATGGGTTAATGGGTTAATGGGTAGCTTTGGGTTGGGTTCTTTTTTGAAACCCGCTGGGTTAGGGTTGGGTTTCCGACCACCCTTTTTCCCGTGTTCTCTTGCCCTCTCTGAGGCATCCTTCATCTCTTTCAGATCAGACTCAACGCGCGGAGAAACCCAACCCTTTTCGGTTTGCACAAAAAACTCATTTAGGATTGCCATGGTCAACTCTTCTGGAGCGCGTAAGCGCCGGCAAAGGGTCTTTACGTCCGAGATGGGCGCCTCGGTATCGTAGGCGTGATCGATCAAACGCCGGTACACTGCATCCTCCTCCAGGTTAAGATGCATGGTGGCGTGAGCGTAATCTTTGATATTAAACTTGTAATAGTGCATCAGATTTCAAAAATAACCGAAGTTGTGGGGGTTTCAAAAACCTCAACGGCATATAGATATTCAACTAAATGAGGACGAACTTCCTTAGCAATCCACCATGCAAGATTTTCCGCCGTGGATTCCATTCCAAGAATCGGGTTTATAAACTGATGGTCTAGTCGTTCAATAACTGGTTTTACTGCTTTCGCAATATCACCATAATCCACAACCCAATCCCTTGCTGGGTCTAATGCACCCTTGCAATGTATACGCACCTTGTATGAATGCCCATGCAAACGCGCACATTGATGACCTTCTGGAACTTTTGTTAACAGATGGGCCGATTCAAAAGTAAAATCCTTCCAAAGTTTAAATTTTGAATATTGACGTAATTTCATAAAGATAATTTGGGCTGGTTGTTAGTTGCATTAAGATAATCTTCTAATTCTTGAGTTCTTTTGGGATCACGAAACCATCCAGTGCCATCACAAGATTCGGCTCCATTTTCTTCGGCTTGCTCTAAAAGGCGTTGAGAATTAACTCTTCCAACATGAACTCTAGGAAAGTTCGCAGTCCACATTGAAAGATGTCTCCATTTCCAAGAAGTGCTGCCGCCAATAAAAACAACATCTGCATCACTAGGAACGTCATCTGGATTCATGCCGTCTTGGGCGGCAAATGCTAAAGGAACACCAAAAGCTTTGATTGCTGGTGCATGCTTTTCCCAAAGCGTAATAGTTTTTTCTTTGTTTCCAACAGAGTCAGGAACAACAACCCACATAGGATTCCATGCAGAAAAAGCATCAAGAAATGAATAAAATGGTTCTTCTGACCATGTACGACCAGATGTGTAAGCACCGAAAACACCGTTATCTAATGCCCATGGAATTCCGATCTTAGGTTCTCGCAAAGAATCACAATTTTGAAGATGCGCTAATCGTTTTGGAAACATTCCAAAAAGTCGCCCAGCTTCAAATCCTGTGTTGTTTGAAGGCATGATTAACATCAATAAACCCTTTCTATTTCTTCACAAAAATCCTCTGCTTCAATTAAGTCAGTCTGTTTGACAATATGTAGAAAATCCTCAGCCCGAAGGATGACCACCCACTCCTCGTTGTTTCTCTTATGAAACACTGTAGCGATCTTCTCTTTGGCGTCGCGAATGGATTGTTTAAGCCAAATATACAGGTTGCCGGCCTCCACTCGTTTGCACTCAATGTGCAGGAAATCCAATGGAAGGCAGACGATATCCGCCCCGGTTAATCCATGCTTGCCTTGAGAAAACTGGACACCTCTCTTAGCGGGGAATCCTTGATCATTTAAAAATAGGGCAAGCTCCCGCTCACCTCTGGCACCTTTTGCGCGACTATTCATGCCTCCATCTCCTTGGCCTGAGCCTCGCGAATTTCCAAAATCTGATTCTTTAATAACAATGCCATTTCAGAATCTTTCCCATGGTGACGTTTATTTACCTGATAAGCATGGTAGAGGATTCCAACAGAGATCTCATATGCGTGTAAACGCCCCTCGGCTTCCCCTTCTTTGTAACCATCCAAATAACCATGGGTAAAACCGTACTCGCATCGATCTTTTGCGGTTGGAATAAATTCCTCTGGGGGCGCTCCAAGATGACGAATTCCCAAGGTCTCCCAAAACGCTTTCCAACGCGCGTGAATGAATTCTTTATTCATGCTCGTTTCCCTCATAGATGTCCATATGTCTGATAAAACACTCCCACCGAGGTTGTGAGCGCCGGCGTTCCCAAATCAACGGCATCAGACTTAGGTTAAAATCGCGGAGTTTCTCTATCAACTCAGGTGTATCACCCCAACTAAGTATCAATTTTTTCAGTTGTTCGTTAGGAATGCCGGCCTTTCTAGCAAGTTCGATACATTCAATTTTAAGATCTTGTAATAAGGTCATATCGGTTATTTGTTTGAACTACGGATGGCAAATTTTGCGATGGGTCGCCCGTGGCATTCGGACCTCGTGGATTTCTGATAGCCGGTTAACTCCCATTCCCTTGAACGAAAGATGGCCCCCATAACCCTCGGATCCACCGACGGGGGAGGGGGGCACTGCTGACGTACATCATCCACGGTGATCTCCCCCCAGAGACGCGCCAGGTCAAACGCGACCCCACGGGCGCGTGATAGGTAATCCCCACGGTGTTCCTCAAACAACGGTAACACTTCTTGTTCAAAGATCATTTTGCCCCCTTTTTTACTTTTGGGTTAAAAAATGCCCCTCGCTTTTCAATACCGCGTGATTGGAAAAACCGTTCACAGGCATTACTGACCGAGGATGAGAGAGACCGAAAAAAGACAATCCCTTCGTCATCATGTTCAAGTCGCATGATTGATCCGTTCTTTTTACGTTCGCTCATTTGCCCCCCTTTATTGCGACAAGTGATACAGTTGACTCACCCTCGGTAACTTCGACGGGAAAAGGCTCCGTAGTGAACTTAGCCCACGCCTGGATGACTTTTGGAGACACGGTGATAAACTCCGCCACTTTGGCAATGCCCATGCCCTTGAGAACCGTGGCGAGAAACTTTTCAGCGTCTATGCTTTGACGACCCTTTCGTGTTTGGGTCTTAAAACCCGGAACGTCGGTGCCGGCGGCAATCCACTCTTTAATTTTCCCGTCAACCTCCCACTCATCCACCACTGAAGTAAACTTCTTGTACGCGTTCCAAAACCGTGCGGCGGTCTCAGGAGATGCCAATATTGCTTCCTTAGAAAATCCCGCGGCGGCAATGTCCGCGGCCTCGTCCATGGCAACAATGGTCTTGATTGGCTTCACCCAGACCGGGCATTCAGCTTTTCTGGCGCACCAAGAGCAGTACTGACACTCCGCAGGTGCCTCATTTTGCTTTCGTGCAATGCGCTCATAAAGCGCGGCGATCTGCTCTTCGGCTTCTTCTCGTACAACCTCAAACGTGTAATCGTCTTCGGAGTCAGCATAAACCAATACGCATCTAGCGGTCTGCTCGTCGTATTTGTCCATGGCGGCAAGCGCCAATGCTGTGAGTTGCAAACGATAGGATTCTGGTGGTTGCGAACCTGTTTTCAGATCCACAACCACCAGTTTGCCATCGGCCCCCCGACCGACGTAATCCGCGTACCCGTAAGAAATTTCTTCAAAAGCAATGACTAATGGGAGCTTCTCCTCAATAGACAATACCTTTGGAACATGGGACTTGATCCTCTTCGCCGCGTTCTGGGAAACCTCGTCGTAAGATACCCCTCCGCGCATGATAACCTCAACCGAGTCATGCTTGTCGGTGCCGCGCTTTGCGCTCGGACCCGCCGGCTTGCCAAGGAAATGCAGACACGCATTAAGTTTGTCTAGCTTTGAGTACCCAAGTTCATGGTGAGTACGTTCGGCGCTCATTTTGTTAACCTCCAAATCATGAACGCGTAGATGGCGGCGATTACCGTCACGCAATAGCAGATGGTAGCGTTATCGTTCACGCGGCCTCCTTCATGCTGTTTTCAACAGCAAACGCGATCACCTTGTCCCATGCCTTAACAAGCTGGGCGAGAGTGCCCTCGGAAATGTCGGCAACGTATTCCGAGTTTTTGGGGTTCCGCTTTTTGTTGTTAAGAAATCCCAAAACCATTTCCTCGCTCACTTTATCTTGTTCCATTAAAGCAAAAATTTGCTCAAGGGAGTTGCGGCGCGTTTCGTCGTAAACAAAATCTGGCCGAACCTCCGCCGGTTTCATTGACTCAACTACAGGCGTGTTCTCAATAAGAGTAACCGTCTGAGGTTCTTGAACCGGCTCAGATTTGACCCTTGTCATAGATGGTCGGGCATCAAAATCCTGCACCTCTTCCGCAAGGTAAACTCCGTTGAGGCAAGCAGGAAAAACTGCTCGGACCCCTTCAGCTACGACTCGCGCTGAAAGCATTTGAATCGGGTATTGTTTCCACGTTTGCTTCCCCGTGAGACCGGCATCAACCGCCCTTTTCCATGTCCATGACACCGTCAGGGTGCCGCCGGCGGGGTGGGAGAACTCCGCGGCGCATTCGTCCTCGGTACGCTTTACCCATTGAATCTTGCCGCCGGCAAGTTGAAACCGACTCAATGCCGCCTGACTCTTGAGAGCAGGGCGCCCTTGGACAATGTCAAACTCAGTTGCCACTGATGCGGGATGGCGACCTTCAGCCTGGGCGACCAACATCAATGCCAGTGCTTGATCTTGAGTTTTGATACCGAAAAGTCCGCTTTTCGTGATGCTTGATGCCATCCGTTCCATATCGGAAACGGGGATGATTGCGAGGTGGTTGCTCATGGTCATGCCTCCTTAAAATGGGATGTCATCCATGTCGTGACCGCTACTGAGCGGGGCGACTTTGGGAGCATACCCATTACGTTTGGACTCGTTGTGAGCGCTGTCACCGGCGCGGGGCGCCTGATCATCCTTTTTAGTCATGCTGAGGGTTATGTACGCCTCGCCCTCATCACTGACATTTTTCCATGCAGACACCCAATAATCGCCACCTTGGGCACCGCATTGGCAATCCTCATGAGTGTAAGACCCCTTGAAGTCAGGAATCTGTCGAGCCGCGTTGGCATCCTTTTTGGGGTTTTTCTTGAAACTCCCTTTTAATGGTTTAGGCATAGTTTTGTTCGGTTTTTGCTTTAGACGGCGATTACTTGGACGATTCGATGTCGTCGGGTTGCACCCCGGCGGCATCATTTTCTTGGTTGAGATCCAAACGCATTGAAATGCGCCCAGTGAGGAATGATGTCACGCAAGCCAAAATGGCGAGAATGACGATTTGATAACTATTCATGTCGTGTCGTGTTGTTGTTGGTTGATGCCGATCTTTCTCGGCGGTCATGTCCCTCGGTTTGAGGGAAAGTGGGTAGGGCGGTACTACGAAATACAGGCCAGGACGTATGCCCGTTGGTACGAAGGCGGAAATAAAACTCACGCGGAAGGAATCCAGTGCCATGAACTTCGTTGACGTAATCCAAAGCGGCACTCATGCACTCGTCTTTCACCGGGTTGAAATAATTGCGATGACCAGCATCAGGGCGAGGCAAGCGCAACAAACTTGATCAACGGCACTCATTCGCGAAATGACTCCATTACGACGCTGATGATTTTTCGGAGGAGGCCCGAAACCTTTTGATTCTCTTTTTCCGCGAGAACCCTGATTTGTTCGTAGACCTCTGGGTCTAGGCTGAAACTTACAGAGATTTTCTGTGCAGTTTTTGTCTTCAAAATGAAGCCTTTCGGTTTGGATTTGTTTAGGGGTGTGGTTTTTACTCTGTCCACCCAAACCACTATTCATGACATATATTGGCGACAAGCCAACTTTAGACAGACTAGGAATCGGATGAACGCCGTGAGTACTAGATCATTTTTTATTGTCCGTCAACTGGTTTTCTTAATTTTTTTTTGTTGTCAAAAATTAATGACCGAATGGTTTCTGAAATGCCGGAGGAGCCTCTTAAACACTCAATCTGCAACCATTCATCCGCTGTTAGAGTGATGCCTTTTGTAAAAGAGTTTCTTCCTGTTCCGCTACCTTTTTTGCGACCGGCGCCAATTCTTTTTCCGCCTCTTCCCACGTTCAATTTGCGAGGTTGCCATGGCGTAAGTCCAAGGACGGTGCCATGCATAATGACGGGTCCGACAAGTTCGCCGCCGTATATATGTTTGATGCGACGCGTGATGGGTTTTTCATTCGGATCGATTTCCCCAGGGATAAGGTTCCCTTTTAGGGTAAATGCCCTTTTGGTGGGACACAAACGGATTCTATCGCCGGTTCGTTCCGTTATGCGCCAGAATATTTTATCGTTCGGATGAGTGCCTGTTGTGGAGATCACAAGACCGTTCAATGGAAACCTCGTTGTCATACCTAACAACGTACTCACGCTTTTGATTTCCGTCAAAGACGGAATTCATACAACACGTTAAATAAGCGTATGTATTAGTTGCTGTCTTGCCATACATCATCATCGTCCGTTTCGGTATTGTCGAGGTCGCCCGATGCCCAGGCTTGCGATAGGTGGCAAATGCCAAAATCATTACCCCATTCCGTTTTTGCAAAACGCGTCACGCCATTTTCTTCATGCGAGACAACAACAAACCCCAAATCAAAATGTTCGGTAAGAATCTTCCTTGCCATCTCCATTGCGTGAAGACGGCCCTTGTGGTCTTCGGGGACTGCTTGACTCATGCCGTTTTGATTGTTCGGTAATGAGGCACAGATTGTAGTTTAACTCGACGCTGTACCATGAAAGATTGCGTTTCAACAACGCCATCCGCCACTGCTTGATTAAGGATTCTTGCGGTGTAACTAGCGCTTCGCCCTATGTTTTCAGCTATCTCAAGCACGGTCTCCCAGCCAGGGGGAACTTTATCTGGTAGTTTTTTACCGGCGCGGCATAGAATACCGGCCCAATCATTGAGGGTCATATCCTCTTTGCGTTTTTTTAAATTGGCAGTCGCCATTGTTCGTTGTGGTTTTTTTGGGTTATGTGCAATGAAGATTGATTAAGAGATTCGCAATATTCCCCCCATAAAAACGCTTGGGTCCACGCAAAGGTGGAACGCCTAGTCTTTGCGTATCCTAGTGCGTTGCGCGCGGTTAAGGTTCCAATATTGTACCCAGTTCCGCCGGCCTTTGATCGGGCGGATGCCATGGAAACTTTATGAGTGTGCCCAAAGACAATTTTGCGAATTGTTCCATCACAATATTGCTCTGCCATGTCGCGCGTGGCACTTTCACCATAACAAGTTCCATGCGTGAATCCTATATCGGCAATGCTCCAAAGTTGCTCAATACCATCATATGGTAAAAACCGAGCGCCTATGCCTGTGCAAGTATTCTCAATGCCTTCGCATATCTTGTGAGCCGCATACGCGGTATCAGGGCGCTTCGATTCCCTCAGCTTATAAGCACGGTCCTCATGGTTGCCGGCTAAAACCACGTTGGGACGAAGTTCGCGTAGATGGGTAAACCCAGTATCGACGTCTGGCGCAATTTCTTCCCCTTGGCATCCTGACCCTGTACCTCCCCCTAGTAACGCCGTCAGATCAATAAAATCCCCCAAATGTATTGTGGTTGCTGGTTTAAACTTTTCTTTAAATTTGAGAACGGTTTTCCATGCATCTTTATCAACGTACTTCGCGTGACTACAAGATACCGCAAGGATCCGTTTCCACTTGTGGGTTATGTTAGCCACAGAATTTGGATTCGCAGTCAGCGGTTCGGTTTAACCACCCAGTCAGGTTGTCAGCGCTAGGCCCAACTGCAATGTGCCGGTAATAACTGACCGCCTGGTCGCAGATGTCGCGCCCTAATTGAACGGGATCTACTTTGTATGAATGAGAGAGGGTGATGTCCCCCATGACGCCATCGTCATCAACTCCAAGGGATCGTTGCAGAAAAAGCGTTGCCTCATGAACGCCCGCGTTTACCGCAAAATTTGCCCAGACGTAACAGGTCGGATCTGGGAGTTTTTCGCCCCATGGCAACCAATAGTTAGAGGCGTACTTTGAGATTAACCAATGAGGCGTCAGCGTTGACGGGTTAAGACCATCGTCACGTTGCTCAAGACCGGCAAAGCAAAGGCCGGCACCATCGTGATCATTTTCAAATTCGATCTCACCGGCATGGGTAACCGTAGCTTCCCATGGAAGTACCCACGCCAAAAATCTCTGAAAGCGTGGAGACTCGTCTTGTGCCGCTAAAAGTACGTCAGCGATTGTCACTTGGGTTCGTTGTTTTCAAACGTCCGCTGAACGGTTTTGCCGGCGGCAAGGGCACCCACCGAAACACTCAACAGATTTGCAAGATTTGGTCCGATATCAAACGTGGTTTTGTCTAAAACATGTCGAACAATCAAATAAGCGGTCACGCCAACAATAGAGAATGTCACCAAAACCAATGATACTCGGATGCTAGAGGCTTCCCCAGAATGTTCAGACAGCATGTCTTTTAGCCAGGCAAAGAATTTTTGAATCATGGTATGAGGTGGGCAATGGAAGCTAAAGTTACACGACCTAAACCGTAAGCAGTTAAACCAATTGTCGCGTAACAAAGAGCAGTTGCGATTAGGTTCCATGGGGTAGGGAAGTCACGCATAATTTCACCGGCAAACATTGTGCCAACGTAGAGTGCAACGAAAATTGCCCAGGCAATCAAAACAACGTCGCGTTCCGCATTGGATTCATGAAGGGACGTTTTTAGTTTTTCATTTTCCAAAGTGACTTTTTGCAACGCGGATTGAGATGAGTCGTAGGCGTTTTGAACTGTCAGTGTTTTTTCTTCAGCGTCGTGCAAAAGGGAATCCAAATGAGCCGCGGTTTGAGCAATCTCACGCGGAGTAATTTTGGAATAATCCACCGGCTCCAATGCCAAGCAAAATTGCCATCCGTTTAATATTAAGACCGCAAATAGAAAGTATGCTTTCATTTCTGATGCGCGGCCCATTGTTCAATTAATACCGTTTTGGCGTCCGCTTGAGACAAGTCAGCGCTAATCCCGGTGGTAATCGGTGTTACATGGTGCGTTTCTTTATGGGCGCACCCGACCAAAAAGACGCTAGTTGATAATAGTAGGAGTATTCGGCGCATGGGTTAGATGAAATTCGTTACGAAGGGTTGCAAGTTCTTCGCTCATGGAATCCAGTTTTTGCGTTTTAACACCGGCGAAATAAACGGTTGTGATGACCTGGAGAAGAAATCCCAGCGCAACCGTTCGTAAGATCAGTGAATTAGAGTCAGCGCTTTTTTGCCGCTCATGCAAAAGTGTTTCTATGCGCTCTATTCTGACTGCTAAATCTGTTCTTTCTTCGTCGCTCATGATGCCGCAACGGTTGAAATGGTTGAGTAAAGGTCCACGTCTTCCGAGTAAAGAGATTGGATTGCATCAATCTGACTGGGATTCAGCGTGGGCTTTTTGGACGGATTGGTCTTGTTGACAATCGTCACAGGCGTTGGCAATCCAAACGTCGTTGCCAGAGCATTAAAGTCTAGTTTGGCAAAATCGTGATAAGTAATCCCTTCTGGGGGCGGATCCCCAACAAGTAATGTTTGCTTGCGGAAATGTCGGTTGATCGTTGCGGGGTCCTGCTGACCGATCCACGTTATAAAATCATCGACCCCCAACCAACACGGAACGCCGCCAGTTTGAAGGGCATAGGCGGATACAAATCGATCAACAGGATTTCTAATGATGGCATGCGCAATTCCTGTTGGGGTAGGCGTGACGGGAATGCCATAGAGATTCCTGACCGCTTGCCCCGTTTGTTTCACCGGCCCAAAAAATGTTTTCTTAATAAGACCCGTTAGCAAAGACGATGCATTGCGGAAAATAACGCAATACGAAGTTCCATTTGGCAAATTAATGTAACTGGGGGCAACGGGATTGTTTGTTACGATTGGTCGATAAAATTGATGGGTCTTAGTATCGAAGTAACTACCAATTCTCGTATTGCGGCGAGGAATTGGGTTGTTTGTTTCTGCCAATACAAAGGTTTGATTTCCAAACAATGCTTGAACATACGCGATTCCTGATGCTTCGTTCGGAACAAAAACATCATCAATCGGTATAAGATTTGTAACTAAATTATTAGAATCAAGTTGAGCAAATATTTTCATATTACGCCGTGTAATTAATGCTACCTTGCGTTATAATGACTTGATTGCCATTGCCATCGGGACTTGCCGTTCCGTTTGTTGATCCAAATTTTGATGACGGAATCGAAAGAATCACGACTCCTCCATATCCTGCTGATGCACCACCCCCACCTGATTGTGCGTTACCAGAAAATCCACCGGCACCATAATTTAGGGTAGTAGCTCCAAACGCCGCAACGTCACCATTATCAGGGTCTCCACCACCACCACCGGCTCCATAATAAGCTAAAGAACCAGTTATAGATGAAGGAATCCCATCTCCGCCATAGTATGTCGTAACATCTGCATTTTCATCATAAGAAGAATGAGGAGCATTAACCCCATTACCTCCAAATCCTCCCGATTTTGAAGTTTTACCATTATCAAATCCCGAATACCCGCCTGCCGCTTGAGCTAAAATGGTAGACCCAACAAAAATTTTAGAAAGCCCCCCGTCCCCAGGTTGTACAAGTTCAGTATTAGAAGAAGCACTTGATGATGCACCAGGGGCTTGACCATAACCGGGAGCGCTACCACCGACGCCAGCAGACAGCGTATAAGTGACGCCAGGGGTTAAAGTAAGAGTTCCAGTGGAAACAGCACCCCCGTTTCCGCCAACGCCACCCGTTCCGCTTTGCGTATCCTGACCTCCGCCCCCGCCACCTACTACAAGGTAAGTTACCGAATACGGGGTAGTGTTAGCCGGCGCAAACGCTACCAAACTAGTAGCGTTGGATATCTGGAGGCCAAGACCTAGAGACATTTGATTCTAGGTCGTGTAAGCAATTGCAGATCCAGAAACAAGTTGTATACTTGTCCAACCACCATAAATAACAGTTCCTGCTGGAAAGCTAACACCCGTAAGTGCATCTCCCGTCAAATTGCCTACGGTTCCGCTAGTGTTAAAAACAGTGGCAGTTAGAATTTGTATTGCGTAAAAGTTGCCGTTTCGTGCAGTTGTGGATGTAAAAAGAACCCCACCTTTACCACCTGAGTCAAAAGGATTTCTAAGATATAATGACATATGTTTGGTATTTAAAAGTTACGCAATGGAGTTAAGGGGGATTGAAGTGCCGCCAGTTTCAGCAACACCAACCAGGGGCGATTGTTTTTCTGACACAATGCGCTTTTGGTTTACTTGATTAGCAATAACAACATGACCGGCTCCAACTGTTGCTGTTTGAGAGGCCGCGGGAATAGACTGACTCTCCCTGGCTAAAGGCCCATCAATGGGATTGCCAAGGTCGTTCCACCGGCGAATCATGGCGTTTGTTGTATCGGCGCTATACACGCTTTTGATAACAATTGCCAAAGCGTTGGTTGGAGCGGTTCCAAATGTAACAGTTCCCAATCCACCAAGTCCCCCAGTTATTGTGTAATCAGTTGTTAGAGTTTTGATTGTTCCCCCAACCGTGACAATTAAGTCATTGGGTTCTAAAAATGGGAATTTAGTGGGGAACGAGGTTTGCGTTCCATTGCCGGTATAACCTACCGACGAGGTTTTGCTTGGTCCTAGTGACATGTTGTTATGGGGTTGGGGTTTCCGTTATTGGTGATTAAAAATAAACTGCTACTGAAATGTTGCTTGCTGGATCCGCCGCCGCGGGAGCAGACCAGGTGCCGGTTTGGCTAATGCTTTTAAAATTCACTGAAAATCCAGAGGCAGAAATAACCGTTTCGTAAAGTTCTCCAGTTCCGCCTGTAGAAACTAATACCGCGTAATTGGCAGACGATGGAACTGTCGCAAAACTAAATGTATAGACTCCAGTTCCTGCTGTATGAGCATACGTTAAATTTGCGCCAGCAGTTGGAGATGCTCCTGCGGAAACCGTTGATGCTGGTGACCCAACATATGCCCACGCTCGCGCTGAATAACTTGGGGCGGATCCCGTTGCAGTGGACAATGCCGTTGCGGTTGCCGCGTTGCCGGTTGTGTTTTGGTTCCAAGTCGGAACAGTTCCAGTAAGTCCAGAATACGCCACGTTGGTTGCCGTTGCCGCGTTACCAGAGCAAGCAAGGGCATTAGTTGCCGTAGTTGCGGTTGCGGAGTTGCCAGAGCAAGCAAGCGCCGTGGTAGCAACAGTTGCGTTAGAAAATGCATTGCCACTGGTTGCCGTGTTGATCTGCTGAATTTGCATTTCAAGAAAATCAAGGGACTGTTCAATTGATTGAGCCGGCAAAGCGTCACCGTTGGTAAACACGGTAGGTTGAGTTAATGCCACAACCCTTGAAATTGTTACGGTGCTTCCATTGCCAACCCCCGTGCCGGCAAGGGGAATGACAACACTTCCGTTAAGGTCAAATCCCCCGCCAATAACAGTGTAATCTGTGCCTGACGTTAACGTCGTTATGGTGGATCCAGTGGTTTTGGTAATAACTAAATCTGAAGATTGAAAAAAGACAAAAGGGATCGGATAGGATGTCGTTGCGGACCCATTCCCAGAATAACTAACAGAAGAACTAGAGGTTGTTAGGGCCATGATCTAATCATGGATATAACATTACCTAACTAACCCGCAAGAAAAAACGATTACAAAGACTCCATTTTTTCAACAATACCTTTATGTTTAATAACGTGTTTATTATCTTTGTCCATTGCGCCAATGTTCCGGGCACCTTCAACTAAAGGTTTTGCCGTATTGGCGGCGGCGCTGATGCCGGCGATACCGTGGGCTAAAGCACTTTGGTTGAGCAAAATTAAGGCCGCTGAAAACAAATCCAATCCCGCTTTGCTTGCGCTTAGGTAATCTTCCGTTGCTCCCTTTCCTTTCACAATCTTTTTACCACTATTGAGCATTGATGCCAGGTACTGAGCCGCAGGAATTGGAGACCCAATAAATGGTTTTTTCCCTGTTATTGCCTCTTTTGCCATGTTCGATAACGTCGAACCTATGTAATAAAATCCGTAAAGGCGCCCTGCAAGGGCCGCGGCAATGTACTCATTCCATGAATTGACATCTTCTTTTTCTTGAGGGGATCCAAAAAGTGCCGCCATGCCCTGCAAAATTGCGGCTTCCATAATGCCCGGAAGTGTCCATGCCGCCAACGCTTTGGTTACTTTATTAGTGGCGGTTCCCAGTTTTTGACCTTCTGGAGCATTTCGGATGTCCCTCGGCAACGTAAGCAGTTCGTGCAAGGCAATACCTAACCCTTGCCGAGCTGGTCCGGCAAACATTTGCATGGCGGCAAGAAGGGGGTGTGCCTGTTGTAGAAATGGTTGATCAATGGAAAACCCAACGGGGTTTATGCGGTGAAGTGCGTCGCGAGTTCGCTTTTCGGCGTAAGCATGCGCTTCGTTTGGTTTCATTCCATCCCCAGTGGCAGATCTAAAAGCGGCGTCATAGACAATTGCCGCGGTAGTTGTGTTGCTAATCCTCATAACCGCCGGGATCCACGAATGCGCCACGTCCCCGATAGCTTGCCCGGTGATGGCAAGGTTGCGTATCTTTTCCCCTTTTTCAGCAACTGCCAACGCATTTTTAGGGTTTCCATGCTCTGGCAAAAAACTTTGTACAACATCACTGCTGTACGCGTCTTTCAAAGACAGGGCGCCTTGACCAAGAGCAACATTACGGGCCGATTGCAAAAACTCCGTAGGATCCAAAATCATTGCCGCCGCGGTCATGCTGGTCAAATGCTTGACCGCCACTTTGGGGTTAAATCCAAGGATTGCCGTTGCCCCGTAACCGACAGTGTCCCTTGCAATTCTTTCAACCCCCTTAATGATACGCCCGGATGTTTGATCTTCGCGGGCAATCCCTTTGAGTATGTCTTTAACTTGCCCTTCTTGATCAGCGCGCACCGATTTTACCGCATTGAGTACCTCGTTACTACCCATGGTAGATTGAAGGTCTCTGTTAAGTTGAACGTGACTAAGCCAATAGTTTTGCTCCCGCGTATGGGCAAGGTAGGTTGTCCAAGCATTGTTTTCTTTGTATTTGGCACTGTGTTGAGTTCGATTAATTGCCCATCCTGGGACCGTTGACGCACCGCCACCGAGTTCTCCGGGTTCTTTGGCCTCGTCTTTGCCTTTTGCAGTTTCCCACGACCCAGAAGTCGTTGCGTAATTGTCGTTACGCGGCATAGACATGCCAAACTGACGTTCAAACTCAGGGTTAATTTTATCGTAATTGTCGTATGCTTTATCGCGAAGGAATGACCAAAATGCCTTGGCTTCTCGATCTTCTTTACCGTCTTCAGTTAATCCTATGTAATTTTGGAGCTTTTCAGCTACATCGTCGCTCATTCCCGATAATTCAAGTGTCCGCCGGTATTTCGGTTGGCGCCATGCCAAGAGTCGTTGCATGGCATCCAATTTTGATAATAGCAAAGTAGTTTCATCTCCACTCTCAGGGTCAATCTCGCGAAGATCCAACTCGGTAACGCGAGACCGCGGGTTTCCATCAATACGGTTAAGGCTAAAAATCAAACGGTCGTAATCAGCGCTTAGGAAGTTGTTTTTGTTTTTTAATGCTTCGCGCGCGTCAGCTATCATCACCTTTCTGCTATTCAGAGTACGGTTTTCAATAACTTTAATTCCGCTTTCGTTTGTATGGGAAAGCCTAGCCAATGCTTTTTGAAACTTTGTTGTAGTCTTTAAGTCAAGGGGGGTTCCAACGCCATAAGCCATATCCACGATATAACGCATGGCGTCATGGTCGGCTTGACGGTTTAATTCATGCTCATGCATGACGCTGTCTAAAATTCTGTCCGTAATATCCTGCCCGACTTTAGCGCCAAAGATATGGTCTAAAAGTTGAGGTGTACTAAATTGAAAATCCAAAAGCCGGCGGATGCCCGACGCAACACCACTTCCTCGCAACTGGGCTTCACGTTTGTTGCGACTTGTGGGTGTTTCATCTAACCCGGTGGCGCCTTTAATTAACTCAGCTACCTTTGTTTTGATTTCGGCGGCGCGTACCGCCTTTTGTTCTTTTAATTCGCCGCGCGCATTGTGGATCAGATCATCCAATTGCTTTAATGCCAACTCACTTTCTGAAGCAGATTTTTCTGGATTGGTATCATCTTTCAAAACCCATTCTTTACCTTTTGGCGTTTCGTGAATAATCCAGGGTGAAAAGTTTCCATGAATATTGGCAAGCCCGATTTGTTGAAGGATTTTGTTGCGTTCTACGTCTTCTTGCTCAGGCGAAAGTTTTCCATCCGAATTTACGTTTTTTAAATCGGAATTAAGATTGTCAATGTGCTTGTCCAACTCGTCTTGAGTCATATGCCAGAGTTTGTAGATCTCTTGTAACTCTTGATATCCCTCAACCGATATTTTGGAATTTTTAGGAGCTTTACCTGGCACATTGCCTTTGACCGCGGCGTCATAAAGTTCGTATGCCTTATCAACAAAAGTTTCTCTAAGTTGCGTATCAATGGCGCGACCGGCTCGGTCAATGACATTGATTAGGTAATTAGCTTTGTCTTCATCTTTGGTTTTTTTTGCATATTCGGCATACGGGTTGCCAAACTCTCCGCGTATTTCTGGGGGTAGGGTGCGTAAAATTGAACCAAGTGTAGTAAGGTTTTGTTCCATTTCGCGCCTGATCGCCGTGCGGTCACGTTCAGTTCCTTTTTCTGCAATCATGGAGTTTAACTTATCCATTGATTCCTGTACGGCGCCAAAGCGCGCCGCGGCGCGTTGGATGATTTCTTGTTTTCTTGAAGGCGCCCCTTTCATTTGATTTTCAAACTCTTCGTAAATGCGATCACGTTGAGCCTGAGAACTAATTGAAAAGGTTGTCCCTTCTCCCGCATGGAATGCCTCCGCGGCATTTTTACGCGCAACCATGGCGGCGTCTAAATAATCCGCCGGTTTTGCCGCTTCATTAGCAACTCCGACTTTTGCAAAAAGGTTTTTTTCTGCGTACCAAACTATGGCTTGCATATCCGCTTCGCTAAGTTTGATTCCCATTTTTTCTAACTTGGCCTTTGCATTCAAAACAATATCCGCAAAGTAATTGCGGAATGATTTGTTTTGAGGCGCGCCCTTCATCCCACCTTCGTTAAATAAATCACGCGCGGCTTTTTCTATTTCATAACCATCAGGGAATTTGTGAAACGTGTTTTCTGTATATTCATTATTTCCACGCGCCCATCTTTGCATAATTTGATTGCCGGCCTTTACCGCCGCTTCGTCATCAGTCATTGCCGCTTCTTTATCAACTCCGTAATCACGGGCGCCGAGGGCGCTTAATTTATTACGAAACTTAGCAATCAATTCCTGCATCCGATCCGACTCCATGGGCTGAGTGGTTTCTCCCAGATAACGATGCATGGATCGCGTGTACCAAAGATCCATCGTGATCGTATCGAATCGACCTCGGAGATTGTTAAAAAATGAACCGATCTTGGGGCCAAGTACGGCGCTACCGCGCACAGTATCCTTTAGGGTGACGCCTTGTGGTTCCAATCCATGGATGTCCCTAAGTTGTTGACCCGTAACCTCTGAATCCATGAATTCACGGAACTTAGAAAGTCCATGCTCATCGATCATATCCTGCATGAACTTGAGATTTTGATTTATTGGGTCGTTGGATTTGGCAAATTCAAAATGTGAAGGAATTCGCCCCGTGCGTTTGTATTCAGCAAAAACCTTTTCAGCTTGTTTGAAGTTTTCGGTTACCGTGTACCCCTGGGACGTGCTTGCCAATATCCCGATGTAGACCGCCATTGAGTCAGGATCCTTTTCAAACTCAGGATGCATTTTTGACAATTCATGAAGAGTTTCCCTGACTCGCTCATCATACCACCCCGATCCTGATCCGTTTTTAGAAAGGCCCGTCAGGATGTCATGAACTAATGAATCGGAGGCCGAATTGCGACCCTCTTTGGATCCCAACTTAAACATGCCAAATCCGTTTTTTTCTTTAAAACGAGCATCCAAATATTGAGCCAACTCCCTAATGTTTTCAAATTGGCGACCATTTAAATCCTTTAGGATTGCTGTAGTGGAAGTGTAAGGCGTTTCTAATTTAGAAAGCGCTTCAGTCGCTTGAGCGGCGGCAAGTTTATCCGCCTCGTATTTCTCTATTCTGCGTTCTGCGCGGTCAACGACCGAGATAATCTTATCCCCTTGTTCTCCCCCGATTTCCGAAGCACGATCCCGTGCTTTTTGAAGGATTCCTCGGTATTCATTCTCGTTGGGGAATTCTGCCGTGCCAGTGAATCCTTCCACGCTTGCGCGAGCGCTAATATTTCCTTGGGTACGTTGGAGTTCGACATATGCTTTTACCTTTTGTGTATCCTCATCTTGGGTTTCTTTAAAAACAAGTGAGAATGTTCTTGTTTTTGGGTCATAAGAAAATCCATTCATGCCCCCGGATTCTAAACCAGCGGCAACAACGTCCGCTTTTCCGGGTTTAACTTGAAAAGAAAATTGATGGTCAACTCCTCCATCATGTTCACGCCATAGCATTGTGGCGTTTTGTAAATCAGGTGCTGTTGCGCCTATAATTGCCGCCATTTCTTTGGCGACTTCCATATCGTCGGTATCAAAAACAACATGTTCGGGAACTTCCGTTGAAAGCTCCCCTTTTTCGCCCCATCCTTCAATTTGCGCTTTTCTATCTAGAATTTTAATTCCGTAAGCATCCGCAACGTCGTTTGTGACTTGTTGAAGGTGTTGGTATTTTGCGGAATTTTCGCGCTTTAGCATTTCGGCGCGCTTTAATTCTTTTAATCGATCAGTTCTTACAGGGGCAACCGCGGACCTAATAGAATAGTTTTCACTTCCCCCAATGCGTTCCTGACCTTTTTTGACTAGTATTAAATCAGGTATTCCTGATGGGTTTCCGCCATCCTCACCTCGCGGGAGCAAAATTTCTTGATTAGTTCTAAGTATTCTTGCAATAACGCCTTCTTCGTTTTGACCAACCAATTTCACTTCGTCATTGCCATGCCGGTAGACATCTCGGTCGCGTATAGCTTCTGCTAAAGTGCGCGTTGCAGGCGCAAGTGATGCCGGTCCAACGGCTGGGGTTGCGTCACTTACTCTGGCCCCAATAAGATCCGCCGTTGCTTTAGCTTCTCCTGGCGCAAGACGCGAATCAATTGGAAGTCCCAATGTTTGGGCAAGATGGTTTTCGTATTCAGCGGGAACTGCTCCAGAGTTTATAGCTTGGTGCAATACTTTTGCCCTAGACAAGACGTGCGTAAAATACGCCATCATGGTTTTAAAGAATCCTCTAAGCGCGCTAGGCGCCGCCTTGTATGCGGCAAACTTACCGCCCGCATAATCAAGTAAAACTTTTGTATTGGCCTCTATTATGGCTTCCTCATCGTTTTCATGCTCAGGCAATAGATACAGATGGTCTTTCCCATCGATAGCTTTCATGCCGGCCTCAGTCTTGCGGATCCACCCGACTAGGTCTTCTTTGGTGATCTTGCCTTGAGCAATAGCGCGTTTGGTCGCGGCGTCTGATGCTTCGTGAATGAATGTTTGAGGACCGTAATCCAGTACTTTTATGACATCATGGTAGATATTGTTCCGCCACTCACCTTTGGTCCAACCGTCCACGAATGCTTGAGACAGGGACGTGTTTTCTCCAGGCAAAGCAATTTCAACTGAATGCTTTGCTTGTTCTGGCGTTTTGTCAGATTCACCCCGATCCAATTGATCTTGCACTGTGCGATTGGGGTCAAATTCGGTACTGACCTCTCGGTTTTCAATGCCTTGCCCTTTCCAAACATTTTCAAAATAATCAACCAACGCATTAAAATGAGTAATGCGATTGTTCATGAAATACTCGTTCAGCTTATCAAGTCGCGCCGTTGCAACATTGATGTCAGGGGTATCACCCGCCGGAGCCAAACCACCTTTACCATCAGGAACCAACAATCGATAATTGCCATTGTCCAACTTAATCATGTTGGGGGTTTCTGGGCTTTCAGCTTTAAGGCGCGCCAGCATGTTATCGGTTTTGGCTAACTCCTTTCCATCAGCAGTTGCTTTTGCAGTCATTTCTGCCCCCAAAGACGCCAATAACGATGGAAGTTTTTCCACCGGCGTGTTTTGCACTTCAGAAATTTGCTCGTTACTTAACCCCCATTGCCTCAATCCTTGTTCGTCTTGTGCAATTTTTGCCACCCCCGCGGCAAGTTCCGCGTCTTTGTAATGACCGCGCAAGGCGCTAGGCGCGCTTAACAAAGCAAACGTCGCGGCCCTTTCAGGTTGTTGCATGATTAAATCAACCAACTTATCAGTGCCAGGGGTTTTGTCTTCGCCCTTTGGAGTAAACAATTGGGCAATGCTCTGCGCCGTAATGTTGGATATATCGGCGGCATCCATTCCGGCAATTGCAGTTCCCGTATGAGCAACATAGTTTAGCAATTTTCCGCCCGTCATCGATGCTAGGCGTTGCTCCATCCAAGGCATTGCCGCCGTAACGGATCCAAATGACAACGACATTGCCGCCGTTTGTGGCACTGTTGCTAGTGCCGCATAGGCATTGGCTTTAATTACATCCATGCCTTGGGAGATTGCCCAATTCTGGTTTTGACCATAGTTTGCCGCGCCCATAAGTGCTGTTCCTACACGGGCGCCACCCAATTCAAATGAAGCTACCCACGGCAATGCACCAACAACGCCTCGCGCAAGATCGGTAGCGGTTCCATAATTGTGGAGTGGGTTAACCACATTATCGGCGGCACTTTTGATTTTAGCCGCAAGTTCGATTTTGTTAAGTTCCTTGCTTTTATCTGCTTCCGACGCATCACCCAACATGATGTCCGTGCCTTCTGCCAAATTCCTTTTCCAAGGCGTTTCAATGTCTGAAACAATTCCGCCGGTTGATCTAGTAAGTGTTTGCCCAAGATTTGTGAACCACCCCTTAATGCTTCCGGGGTCCATACCGTCATCTTGTGATTTTTTAATCTGCCCGACCAAATTAAAAAACTGTTCCTGCTTGTCTCCATCCATATCCGCTAATTTGTCAGTCAACCCAGAGATGAACTTGTCTTTATCGGTCTGGTTCGGGTTACCTCCAAACATTGCATTAGGAATTTCCCCAAGATCTTCAGCCACTTCTTTAAAACTAAATTTATCTGAAAGTGCATTAACCGTTTGATGGGCTAAATCAAAAAGAGGACTGTTGGCATCATTTACGCCTTTTGCATATGCATTTGAAAATGCTTCGTGAACATCTTCTGGAGAAGTTTTGCCGCTTGCTAAAGCAGTTCCGTTTTTAAGACTCCACTCTTGTTCCGCGGTAGCCGGGTTGCTTTGCGTTCCTGACAACTTGTCTCGGAATGCCTGATAATAGGCGTCTTCGTATGCTTTATCCGTATTTATCTGACCCGTAATATGGGTCTTTGCCATTGCAAGAAAATCGGCGTCGTTTGCGGGAGGTTTCTCGCCCCACGAAACGGCAACCTGATTTCGTAATGTTGAATAATTGTCTCCAATTTGTGCGTCGGTTTGCCCGGTCAAATGAGATACAACCGCCATCCCAACCCCCATGTTCATTGCCGCTTTTGGGTCGTATTGCTGATTAGCCCATTTTTTTAAATCGGGCGCATTTCTATCTGGATCTTCAAGCAAATTGGAAACCCATTGCATTCCGTTTTTTTGAGCCTGATAGGCAAATGCATCAGACTTAGGGTCTCTTGAAGTTGTAAGGGGGTTAGGGGACGTTATAGGAACCGCCGATGGCGTTGATAAAGCAGTTGAAGGTTCTTGAGATGCTGGGGTTGCGGAAGGCGTTGGAATATCATCCAAAGCAACGGGCGCCGGTGTTGTTTTGGGATCTACCGGCGGGGTTGTTGTATCTGCCATAATTATGAATTTTCTGAACTGTTAATACGTTCGTAAGAAGCAACTCCTACTCCATCTTTGGGATGACCTTTTGTGGGGGTCCAAAAATCAAATCGCCGTCCTTTCAATCCTCCCTTTGTGGTATCGTCCCACGTTTTTGTTACCTCGGTTCCATCTGCCAATTTCAATCGATACTGATCTCCAGGTTTTCCTCCTGCGGCGCGAAGTTCTTTAGCCGTTTCGGGATCTACTCCAAACGAGTTTTCGTTTAGTTTGTTATCGTGATTTCCAATAATCCCATCTTTTGATCCCCTGACTTCCGAGGGCCAATAATTGGTTACTTTTGCCCCTGCTGGGGCCGGTGTCGCTGATGGAAATGACGACCCCTGATTTTCAGTTTCTGCGTTTGTCGTAGGTTGGTTGAATTTGGTGCTAGGCGCATTAATGTCCGAATTCCAATAATCTCTAAAATCACGTTTAAGATAATCGCTAAACGATTCTTTTAATTTGGGAATATTGCTTGCGGCTCCAGGGGCTTGCGTTAATTCGGAAATTACCTGACGCGCATGATCAATGCCGCCACCCTCTTTGTTCATCCGAGTTTCAAATGTAGCCAATACGTTTTGATAATTCTGAAGACGTTCTGTTGCCGCTTGCTTTTGTTTGGGATTGTTTTTGTCTTTGGGATCCCCCGATGGCCCATTGAATATGCCAACATTATCCATTTCGGTAAGTTGCTTCATGCCAAAGTCACGCGCCTGTTGATCAGGCGTAACCTTCAAACGATTGGTAATTGCTTCGTCATGGCGTTTTTGAAGTTCGTCTTGAAGTGGCTTGCGTTCACTTGGAGGAACCGTCATCAGTTGCCTAGAAATTTCGTAATATTGTTTCCACGGGGAATCAGGAGATTCCAAAATGGGGCGATAGTTATAAACAGATTTGAATGCTTCTAAAGTGGCGTTATCACCGTCAGGAGTACCGGCAACATATTTGTTGAGATACGAATCGCGCGCCACTTCTTGATCTTCTGGTTTTAAAACCAAATACTCTGGGGACTTAGTTAGGGCTTCTAAAGTAGGTGGTTTGTTTTTGCTATCCATCAACGCACCCACGGCATTTATTTTTTGAGTGTTTTGATAATTATCAACGCCTGTAGCTACGTTCCTGTAGTTTTTAAGTTCTTCCGGCGTGATGCGGGAAAATGCATCCATGGGAAGGTTCTTATCTAACGCGTCTTGTATTTCTTTTTTTGCCTGTTCGGGATTTTGATTGATGTATTGAGTCAACCCATCCTTTTGTTGGGCACCCATAATTTGGTAATCCCATTTTTCTTTTTCAGTGGGCGAAAGCAACCCATCTTGCGCGGCTTGCCAATTTTGAATGTAAGCACCTTTGTAATCGCCCCTGTCTAAAAAGTTTTGAACAGAATAATCAATCGATTGTTTTTTTTGATTGGCATACGCAATAAAGGCATCGTGCCCAGTTTTGACCATGTCACTGGCCTGTGTATGCAAAATGTCTGACTGAAGCATTTGCTGACCGTAAGGGCTAATGCCTTGAGTCAGTTGGCCGTAATTATCGTTAAATTGTTTTTGAAGAATTGCCCATTGGCTCGGATCGGTTTGGGATTTTGCTTCGTCTAACTTTACTTTAGCGGCGGTGTAATTGTTGTTGAACGTGGCAAGGGCATTGGTTTTTTCCATTTTCCCCAATTCTCCAACACCTTCTGAAATTGAACGGTCGAGTTTTCCTATGTCTTCACCGATGCTTGCATAAGCGCGCCCAGGCGCGCCGGCTTCTGAAACGTTTTGATGCAATGCGGCTCCGCCTTCATCAATGGATGCTCGTATTTGGCGGTACGTTTGATCCCCCGGTGCTGTTGCTGTTTCAAGCCCAGGCGTTACCGCGTTTGGAGCATTAGGTACTTCTGAAAGAGGAATTGCCGCCATAAATTATCCGTTTGCTGGAATTGCTCCAAAAAAGGTTCCACCAAGGTTTTGGTTTAGATTTACTGCTGAATTAAATCCTTCGCCGGCTTGTGCGGCGGCGGAACCGACACCCGCAATTGCTTGAGCGTTAGCGGCGTTTTGCGCGTTGGTTTGAGTTACACCGGCTCCAACAATCCCAGCTTGCTCTTGCCATTTTGCCATTTGCTCCGCGTATTGATATTGCTGTGCGCTTTCGGCGGTTAGTTTGCTTTGATACTCTTGCATGGTTCCTTGCCAATTTTCATTTAACGCTTGCTGATTCATGTTGTAAGCAGTGTTCATCCTCACAAGTTGATCATTTCCGGCTTTATAAGCCGCAACTTGCAAAGGGGCGCCCGAATCCGCCGTGACTCCACTGGCGCCATAAGATGCCCGGATAGCCGATTGTTGTGCCGCTTGATTTTGATCTAATGCGCTGATTTGAGCAGTGCCCTCTTGGTCTAGCGTTTTGGAATAGTTGTGCAGGATGGTTGCATTTGCCGCTTGCTCCTGACTTTGTATCATTGCCGATTGGTAATTAAGTTGATCGGTATATGAAGCGCTTTGCCCTTGAGCGAGAGCGGTCATTCGACTGACGTAGGCATTTGATGCCGCGGCTTGAGAAGACGCTTCAGACGAGGAAATGGCACCATAAGCCCCAACGCCAACGCCTACCGCGGCAACCCCTATGGATACCGCCGTGAGGGCGCTAGTCTCGTACACGGGAAAACTTTGAAACCGATACGCCGCAATGGTTTGAGGTGGAACAATAAATCTCATGCAAGGAACGAAACGTCGCGTGGGTTGCCCAGATACGCCGGTTTAAATTGATGCGGAATAAGGTCATTGGAGGATTCGGTAATTTCCTCTTCTATTTCAATTGGATCGGTTTTTTCTGTTGGGTGAAAAGAAGTCCAAATCGTGTCTTCTAATGTGACCAAAACACGTCGAGTCCCAGCATTAGTGGTGCCTGTATAAGGAGCAGAAAGTCGCTCAATTTTCCCCTGCTCATTAATGACATCCACAATGCCTTTACTGATTACAAAAGGATGAGTTGTTTTGTGGGTTCGTGAAGTGACAATTGTGCCCTTGGGCATAAAGATTTCTCTGACATAAAGACCAGGAGTAAATCTGTGACAAAGTGGAAGATACGTTTGGGGGAGTTTTGCCATTTCACCCTCAAAGATGTCCATCTTCTTCTGATGAGAAGCGTCTGCAAGAAACGTGTCAGGAGGAATAGATAACATCACGATAGCCATATAATATAACTAAAGTTAGGTCAAGTCGGAAAAAGAACGCATTGACATCTTATGGCGTTAACCGATTTTTAAGATATGAAAACATCCCTTGCTGTAATTCTGTTGTTTTTGCCGGTTTTGCAAACTCGCGCAAATATGGTTCAAGATTCGGAAGCAGACATGCGCCAACGCGAACAAAATATAGCGGCCCAAAAAGAACGTGATTTTCGGGATGACATAGATCGCCGTGAGGCAAATTTGCAAGCAGAGCGACGCAATGCTGAAATAATTGGAAATATGAATAACGATTCAGTCCAAGAAATGACTTACGGACCAAAAAATTCAACCGCACCCCGCTACTAGTAATTTTCGCTTGCGTCCCACTCTACTGCAATCCCAGCGATTGTGAGTGGAACCGGCTCAGTTTGTTGGATGTAAATATCAGCAACATCGTCAGGATCTGAAATAACGTATACACGTTGCCAACCATTGATGACCGATGGGGCGGATCCTAACAAATCATTGGGCGATCGGGTTGCAATGGGAACGTAGTTTGTTCCATCCACCGACAATTGGCCTCCAAAACTTTGGTATAGCTTGACGCTTGCTTTGTTAATGCTTTGTTTGCGCCCCTGGCTAGACCCGTCTTGCAGGTCGATTGCAACGCGGGAAGGGCACAATGTGGAAACGTATGGGATCCCCACTAGGACATTGGTTGCCGCATAGGGCAAGGCAAGGGTGCCGGTGCTACTAACGGTCTGGTTTGCCATTACGGCGCCGTCGGCAAGAATGCTGACATTTTGACCGGCAAGGTGACTAAGGCCGGTTACAGAAGTTGATGGAGATCCGTTTGTTATTTTTTTGCCGGCATCAACGTACCACCATGAGTTGTTGACCGCATTGTCTAAAGCATCACGTTGCCCAATAGCAAAACGTTCAATGTAGCGAACCGTTGATCCTGTAATCGTTCGGTTAATTGAAACCCAGATTTCATCTTCCCCGGAAACGCCTTGAAGAACCGCAACCGATTCAAAAGCCCCCGCAGTTTTGTGCCTGGCAAAAGCAGTGATTGCTTCTTCCTTTTCATACAGCATGCTGACCAATTGCCCGTCCGACCTGACCATCCATAGATTTGCGTCAGGTACGCGTTGGTAGCTTTTTTCAACAATCCCCGAATGAAATGCTTGTTCAGAGTAATCGGCAATCGGGTTGCTGATCCACTTGACGATTTGCCAATTGTAAGCAAATTCGCGCAACTTTCTTCCCATCCTTTGCAAATAGAGGATCGTATCGTTAACCAGTGTTGCAGGCACCGTTGAGCTTCCGTAATGACTTTGTTTGGTAGCGGATACGTTTGACGGCGTAAGTGCCGCGGACGCCGTAGAGGAAGACGTAAGAAGCCACTCGTCTTGAGTGGTTCCTACCGCCATTGCTCCCTGAGATATAATCCACTGGATACGACCGCCGGTAGGGGAGGCTAAGTTAAACGTGTAGCTATTTGAATCAAGGGGGCCTGGTTGGAAATTCTGAAAATCATTGACCGCGGATCCCCAGACGGTTGATTGCGCAAGTTTGGTGCCACCAAAAATAATGCGAGATTCATGAAGCGCCACAACGGATGGGTAACCTTGAGCCGGTGAAAAAGCTCCTTCGTACCAATACGTTGTTCCTGTTCCTATACCGAGAGGAGAAACAACGGTGGCAACCGCTACATTGCTATTAAGAACACTATTGATTTTAACCCACCCTTTAAGAGTTGCGTTGGTTGGGCTAAACGTGACGTAGGAACTTCCCGATGCGTCTGAGAACTTTTGAAAAGCAGATCCATCTGATGGCGTAAAAGCACTAATGACAATTCGATAATAGGTGATTGAATCCGCAGTTCCAGAATCCGTAATGTTTTTATCTTCAACGGCATTTTTTGCGTTGCTTTGATACGTTCGTATTGTGTTCCAATTTTGATTGTCCGAAGACGCTTGCAACGCAACATTCCCTGTCCAAGTACCCCATGAAGCAATTGTCCAGTTCCCAACGCATTGGATTGATGACGTAGTAATGGTAGTTGACGTAGTGGCATTTGTAGGGGTTTTAAAAGATGCCGAAATTGAAGTGTTGGGATTGATATGATCCAATTCCCAATAAGCGCCAACGTGGTTTGATGACCATATTGGAGTTGAAGCAATTAACGAAATTGATTGAGAAAAAGCAGTGCCATTAGAAGATGGCGTAACAGGAATAACGTACACCGAAGCGCCAACAGGAACTGTTGTTCCGGCGGGAACCGAATAAGTAATTGTTGAAGAATTGACGCATACTCCATTACTAAAATAACCAAGGGCCGCGTTGTTTTGGGGCACTAATGAGTAAACGCTAAATGATTGAGCAATTGTAGCGCTTAATGCGTTTTGAACGCCAGTTAAATCGGTTGAGTTTGAATACTGAAGTCCCAGAGTTGCGGTAGTTCCCGATATGGTTAATTGGCATTGGTAAAATGCATTTGCTCCAGGCACCCCTCCAAATGCGGGAACATATCCAGAGACATAACCATTGGTTAATTGAAATATTGTTCCACTAGTAATTGTTGTTGTGGACGTGTTTTGACTAAGCATTGCCGGCCATTTCCATGGCACTTCTCCAATAGTAAACGGAGGGTACCCAACAAAATTGTTTGCCCCATAAAATGAAATTCTCATGGGTTGATGATTGGGATGCGCCAAATAAGCTATATTACCAACGGTAATAAAACTGATTTGTTGAAGTTCGCTTGCCAAATAACTGTGGGGATTTCCCCCAGAAACGTAGTTTCCTAAATAATCCGTTGGTACTGCTTCTACAATATCGTTAAGGCCAAAGCTAACGGTATCTGTAGTCGGGGTAGAACTTAATGCGGTGGAGCTATCAGGCAGTGTCCATGATCCGCCAGCAGTGTATCCAAGAGATGAAAATGTAACCACCCCTCTTGAAGTTCCTCCTGACCAAAATCGAACGTATCCATTCTGGGCGGGGCTTCCATTTGCCGCCGGCGTGTAAGCACCAATTTCGGCAATGAATCGGTTGCTATCGCTAAAGTCCAGAGGTATGAGCCTGATTTGAGATGATGTAAATCCTGTGCCGCTATATTTAGCAGTTCCAATGTATTCAGTTCCTGGGCGCCTGTTAGCAGGTCCGTAAACAGTTGGCAGGAAGTTTTCCAAGGTTCTGCACCCATTGCGGTATTTCTCAAGTGTATTGCGACTCTCAACGTAAGGAGACAATTCTCCAGCGTTGAATGAGTTCATCAACTGGTGACTCATGCGGCGTATTCAGTAAATCGTGATTTAACCAAGTCGCTATCAACCCAAGGCGGTTTGCGGCGAGGGTAATTGTTAACGGTATCAATCCGCGCGGCCTCTTGTATCATCAATTTGAATTCATTGCCGAGACGTTGCTCCATGTTTTCTGATCCCGCCAAAGGTTTAGCAAGTTTTTGAGCTAACCTGGTAGCGATAGCTTCAGTGGATAAAGCATCAAAATAATTAGGGTCAGTTACGTTGCGGACGTAGGTAATAGTGACCGACCCTTGATCGCAATAGAGAAGGTTGCCAATGATTTCAAATTCAATGGTTGGGGCGGATCCAAAATCATTTACTTCAATGATGCGTACAAAATCGGAAGGCAATCCGTAGGAATAATTCCAATCGTTTGCCGGTTGCGTAGCGGTTGCTGTAAGGGGCGCAATTGTCTTGGCCCAAGTCCAATCATGGTAGCGAAGCACCTCGCTAACACTAGGCGGATAGAGAAGATTGCAGAGACGTGATGCCGTTGTCCCGTCTTGAAACGAGATGATCGTTTGTGCCCCAATCTTCGTAAGGGCCAGATTGCAGATCGTGACGGCGTCCATGGGTTTAAAAAGAAAGGGGCGGGTAGCCTCACAGGACTACCCACCCCCGACTTGTGATCGCTTAGGCGGCGAGATCGCTCAGGATTGCAACGACACCCTTCTCCTGCAACCGGGCGCCACCGATGACGGCGGTTGTGCGGATTTGCAAAGCGTGAGAGAGGTCAAAGCGGATATCCATGAATGCCTTTTTGCCACCATCGATAAGACCAAACATGTCCTTCTGCCATGCAACACAGGAACGAACACCAGAAGTGTAAGTTGTGTTGGTAATGGTCGCAGTGCTGTTGAATCCAACAATTTGACCGCCCGATGTTGGGACTCCGCCCGTTGTGGCAACGCTTTCGTTAAAGAAAGGATTGCTGGACGAATCGGATCCACTGGTGAGAGTGCTTCCCGTGTTAGAGAACGTCTCGCTCTGCGCGGATCCACCCGATCCACCCGTGAAACTACCGGCTCCAAGAGTGATGGCACTTGAAGAAGCACCAACAACGTCAAAGTAAGGAATGAGTTCCGAACGGACAATGTTGAAACCAAGGAAGTGGTTAACGTCCCCGTCGGTCAAGGCGCGAACCTGACTGTAAAGGGTGTTGGTGACTTCCGTGGTAGCAAGCAGATCTTCCAGTTCCTTGGCACCGAGTGCAAGGTGACGGCCCTCGACAGGAACTTCGGCCTGATCCATGAGGCGCTTTGCGCGACGGATTTTGGCGATGGTCATGCCAGAGGAAACAGCAGTTCCACCAAATGGAACGTAGCTATTGCTGATAGCCTGGGTGAGGGGGAAGTTAACGTTGTTAATTGTCGGGGCAATTCCTCCACCATAGTACCCGGAATCGGCGGCGTTGGTCTGATAACCGTTACCCAGAAGTTGGGTCAGCATCAGTTGGTCAACGGTACGGTCCCAAGCATAAGCCTGAGCTTGCACGGTCTCGGAAGTAGGAAGGACTACGGCGCCCAGGAACTGTTCGTCCCAAACGTCAAAGAGAGCTGCGTCATCAAAGACACTGCTATATGCCCAACGCACAGGAAGTGATGCATCCGTGGTAGGGGTGGTGGCGGCTCGGCTTGAAACCGATGCCATGTTGCGAGGGGCGTACTGGTTAAAACGAGTAGCGGCACCTTCGGCGGGTTTTACGCGGCACTTGTCGCGAAGACGAGATTCCATTTGCTGAACAAGATGCGTCCAGTTGTTTTCGTATTGAAGGGTGAAGTGGTCAGGGACCTGAGACATTACAGTTGCCATATTGGTGTAGGATTGGGGTTATGAGGTCACAATTTGTGACTTCAAGTTTGTTAGGATTCATTTACCGAGATGGCCGGTTGCCCCTTTCGGGATCGCCATTGATTCGGGTGAATCCACCTACACGGGCCTCAAAAAAGGTTGTCCTTCAGCGGATGTCTAATGTCACAATTAACATTAAAGACTAATGTGTCAACTAACATTTTAGCATATAACCAAAAAAAACCCCGCCCCTGGACGAATCCAGAGACGGGGCAGTAGCAACCACACTACTAATTCTTTTGGGAGAGGAGATTATTGACCAATTTTGCCACCTCGGTCTTGCCGGCTTTATAATCGGCGTACAACGAGTTTTTAGGGTTGTTCATGATATCCATGGCCCTTGCCCTTCCCACAAACTGAGTTGCGGCAACGTCACCTGAGACAATCTTATCATCCGAAGAATCCATGGCGGCTCGGTGCAATGCTATCACCACATTGGGATCTTTTAGTCCTGGCGAATTAAGATCCAACCCAAGGGACTGAGCTTTGCGGATAGCAATAGCTTTATTGGTTTCAAATTTGTTTTCCCATGCGTCGGCTAGGGTTTTCATGCCGGCATCGTAATCCGCTTTAAGTTTCAACTGTTCTTGTTCGTATGCCGCCGCGGCGCGTTTAGCCTCATAGGCAAGGTGGGCTTCTGCTTGTTTTGCAGTCAGTCCAAGTTCATAGGCAAATGCATTATAATCCTTAGCTTTTGCCTCATCCCATGTCATGCCTTCTGGCAATTCGGAAGGCTTTACCGGGTATTTATCCACGCTATCAGGAACACCTATTTTGGCGCGGTAATCAGCGATTTCTTCCGCGGTGGCGTTTTCCCCAGGGATCATCACGGCATTGGCTTTTTTCCCTAATAGTTTTTGTTGGTTCACCAATGTTTTGAGTGCCCCTTTTAGGTCTTTGAATTGCCCAAGAATCTGAGCGCTGTCTTTTAAGTCATCAGGAAGCCTGTCTAACCACCCCTCTGTAAAATCCCCTGACTCTGTTGTCCAGGCACTAGACTTGCTAGAGGATGCCGTCGAAGTCGGAGATGTTGTCTCCGTATTGCCAGTTGTCGGATTCGGAGTCGTTGTCGCGCCCCCTGCGAGGAGGCTTCCCCCCTCTGGGCTTGAGGTTTGCGTGTTTGGGGCGCTTGCGCCCGTGTCGCCCTCCGTTGGGCTTGCCGTTGGGGTCGTGGTTGTTCCGTCTGTTATATCGCTCATCTGACTTCATTGGGTTGGTGTTTACTGGCGTGGTACTCTTGGACCCTCTTTAGAAGATCCGTATGCGCCGAAAGGAGATGGCAATTAAGCCTGTGCCATTCGATGTATGCCGGGGTTGTCCACTCAGGGGCCGGCGTTTCTTCAACGGGTGACTCAACCACCTTGGCACTTGCCACGACCACAGGCGTTTCATTTAAGGGCTTGCGTTGGCGTTTTTGTTTCGTGCGTGGCGTCATAAATGCGTTGTTTCATATGCAAAAGAACCGAACGCTGACCGTCGCGGATTGCGGCGCGTATCGGGTCGTAATTGCCATCAGGCATTTGAATGAATGCCGGCGAACTGGTTCCAAATGTTGATTCGATGTCTTCAATCACCCTCATGTTGAAATGCGAGTAACACGCCACTTGTGGCGCGAGAGGTTTTGGAGTCATCAGTAGGCGCTACCCACTTGCGGGGCGTTTTTTTGGATTTGTTGTCCAAGCATGGAATCGCTTTTGATGGAGCCGGCTTTTGCCGCAACATCCGCCATATGCTGTTGTTGTTGCATCTGAGCTTGTTGTGCCGCGGCTTTCTGGCGTTGCTGGCGGATAGTTTGAACTTCGTGGTCGGGGCGAATGTAATCGGGATCAACCCCGTCGTTGATGGCGCCACCCTTGAGAATCTTGTCCATGTCAAAATTATCAAGAACGCTAGGATCCCGGGTGATTTGGATGACTTGCAGGGCGCGTTGTAACGATCTGTCAGTGGCTTGAACTTCCATGCCTTTTACGGCGAGGGCCATTTTGGACGTAAACGTAATCTTGGGTTCCGCCAGTTCCTGTTCACCCTTTGCGTTTTGTTTAATCAATGATGCCGGTGGCGGCGGGAACTTTCCTTGACGAATGAGGATCCCGGTAACGCGCTTAATGAGCGGAGTCAGGACTTCTGTTGTCAGTCTGCTAAATGTTGGCGAGAACATACTGAGTTGTTCCGCTTGCATTGCGCGCACTTGCGTCGCCGTGATGGGGGATCCCGCCTTTTCATCGTCTTGCGTAAACTGCTGAAAAAGGGGAACTGAGAACGCGTCTTTCACTTGAGCTTCCTTATGTTCAACGCGTTGAATGCCGATGTCGTAGCGTCCCGCGGTAGCCCATTCCACGGGTTTAGCGTTGGGGTCAGTTGAGTTGTAATAAGTGACTCCGCCGGCGCGTAGGTCCACTTGATTTGCCATGCCGTCTGGCACTAGCACTCTTGGGAACGCTGACAACTCAGACAAAGCGTCTAGGTTTTTCTCCAGCAGATTAAGTTGCTTGAGGGTAGGCATGACCACCCAGGAGGGCGAATACCCGTAGGCACTCTTTTGCCAACTTAGGTAGCGAGATCCAAAGAAAGGCTTTTCGTCGTACCCTCCATTGCGAAGCGTATGCTTGGTTTCAACTTCAACGTACACCGAGGCAAACTGCTTATTGCGTCCATCTTTTTTGGTTTTGTCACGCTGACTATCTGGACGCGGGTAAATGGCATGGATGACTTCAACTTCAAAATCGTATCCTCGACCATCCGCTTGCTCGTATTTTTTGCGGGTGAATTCGGAGACATTTTCGGCGCCGAACTGCAAGACGAGTTGGCGAACCGTGAACTTGTCTCGGTAAAAAAGCGTATCGACTAGGCGTTCATGGTTTTCGGAAAGGCGGAACTTGCCGACATCAAACGTGCGAAAAATCAAAGGCGTGTCATCTGTATCACCTGGTTCAACGTGAAGAACTGCCGTGCCAAAGCATCCACGGTCCAAATAGAACTCATGCATGGTCGTGTAGAAATTGCTGTTGGCGAGGTACTGCTGAACAATCTCTGTTCCATGGGCAAACCACTCCCTTGCGTCATCGTCATCTTCCATTGGCTCCGTCGGCTCCAAAGCAAACCAACGGGAATCGGAAGGGGTGATGTAACTCATGCACCCGGAAGCCAAGGTCATATTGCTCTGGACCCCAATAGACGTAAACAGATTGGCCTCCCGATCCATGTCGGGAACAATCAAGGTTGTCAGGATGTACGACTTGCGGGGCATCACATAGGCGCCGATTGCCTCCCACTGACTCAGGTAATAACGGGCAACTTCGTCTAATCGGTTCCACCTTTCAACAATGCCCATGGCAAGTTCCTGATCTGCTGTCAGACTTACAGGGGCGCCGGCGTCATCTTTTTGCGATGGCGTAAGCGTATCCTGCTTGAGTTTTTTGGTCGCCATTACTTGTTACCCAGAAGGGATCCTGGTACGCCACCCTTGCCAAATAGCTTTGCGTTTTGGGCGGAGTCATTGCCCTGACCAAGAAGGGAAGATTGAAAACCAAAATTGTTGCCGGCCTGAGTAAGTGATTGTTGCTGTGCAAGCGCAACGTCAGCGGAATTTGTGGACTGAGGTGCTGGTATTGGCGCCGGTGGTGGCGGGGGCGCGGTTAACACTACAGGAGGTGCTACAGGCGGCGCTGAAATATTTGGAGTGGCTTCCCCTTTGCAAAGTATTAGGGAAGGCTTAACTGCACATTCCTTAGGGTAAAACGGCATGCCGCCGGCAAACGCCATTTCTGGCGTAATTAAACTAACTAACTTTTCTAGTGCTTCTTCAAGTGAAGCGATAATGCGGCGCATTTCCTTTGGATATTAGCCAAAGGATGTTTAGTCAAGATGTTATTTCTTTCAAAAGAAACAAAAGGAAGGATGTATGGTATATTTGCAAAAGCATCTGACAGATGACCAGAGTAAAGGTAGACATGCCAACAATCGGGGGAGGGGAATGATACCCATGGATTGCATATTAGCTT
>Ga0208379_1000118_pt1 | contig 36961 bp, 62 predicted proteins | sample CryBogCBE02Aug07_FD_184559 | JGI IMG/M metagenome (GOLD analysis project Ga0208379, IMG submission 184559) | Freshwater microbial communities from Crystal Bog, Wisconsin, USA - CBE02Aug07 (SPAdes) | ecosystem: Environmental > Aquatic > Freshwater > Lake | place: Crystal Bog, Wisconsin, USA... | reverse complement strand
AACAATGGTGCAACGCAATCTGTAGCTTCTGTTGCTTTGGGTGTTTACACAGCACCTTTGGGCGCAAGTGGCACAGGCACAGCAGTTTTGACTACAGCAGCATTGACAGGTCAAACTACTCCTAGCTATGTAACTGTATCCGCAGCTACCGATACCAACGCTGCATTATCAGCACAGACTCTGTATATAAATCAGACAACTGCAACTGCTACTGCAACTGTTGACATCTATATTTATGGATACGATCTCAGCCCAGGCTTCTTTTAAGCCTATGTAGTAAATTGAAGAAAGACATCCCTAAAAAGGTGTCTTTTTTCTTTTAAAATCTCGTATAATCGTTGTAGAATTACAACATACCCCTTTGCAAAGGAAAATCATGTCACAACAAACTACTTGCGCACGTGGAAATATTCTTTATAACTTCCTCGTCTATCCATCTTTAACCCCTGCTGCTGTTACAGGCACACAAGCAACTCAAACTTTTAGCATCCCAGGTCTAGCAATTAATGATTCTGTAAGCATTTCATTGCTTGGCGCACAAACTACTGGTGTTGGCATCGCTAATGCTTGGGTTTCTGCTGCTAATGTACTTAGCGTTCAATTTACAAACTCTACAGGTTCTTCAGCTACTCCTGTTGCTGGCACTTATGTTATTGCTTGTGACCGCTTAGAAGGCACAGTTTTGCCTACAAACGCTGCTTAAGGACTAAAACATGGCTAACGTATCAGCTTATCGCTTTGTTGGCCCAACAACAGCGATTGCAGTAACTACAACTAGCTCGACTTCTGTAACTATTACCCCTAATGGTAATGATCAGCCGAACTTTTGTGGCTTTTTAAACGTAGGTACAACACCTATCGCTATTACTATTGCTCCAGCCGTTGCAGGAACAACTACTACAGCTCCTGCTGCAGTTCTTCCTACTGCAGGAAATAGCTCACAAAGCTTTGTTTTAGGCGTATCAATGTCACAGCCTACTGTGCTTGCTGTGCCGCCTAGCTTTGCTATTACAGCCGTTGGAACAGCTAATACGCTATATGTATTGCCTATGGTAGATCAGAACTAAGGATAAATTATGTCAAATCCAGGCGTAGCAAGTAGCTCAGTCACAAATCTATTGCCAGTTCAAGCTGAATATGATGCCAATGGCAACTGTTTAGGCTTATATGGACAAGGTGGCAATCCATTACAGACACCATTAAATGCCAGCAGTTTAGCTGTTGAAGGCAATTTATTAATTTCAGGCACTAGCCCTACTTTAGGTTCAGGCTGGGGAACTAGCCCTACTATTCTTGCTAACAATACTTTTTGCTTTAAAGTAACAGTCGGCACAGGTGGCGCAGCTAACGGAACTATTAATCTTCCTACAGCCCCTAATGGTTGGTTAGGATTTGCTGCTGATGTAACAAGCGGTAATGCTGTATTTTTGCAATTAACAGGAAGCACAGCAACCTCAGTTACATTCACTAGCTATTCTGTTACAACAGGTGCTGCTGCCAATATGTCTGCTGGAGATGTAGTTTTAGTTAACTGTATCGCCTATTAAAGGTAGATCATGGCTAACATCAATGATTCTGTAACTCAGAATCTATTGCCTGTTCAGGCATATTTTAATCTCGATGGCACGTTTAATACGTTCATCGGGCAGAATATGCCTTTTTATGCCACGATAAACCCTGTTCAATCAGGGTTAATCATTACTAACAGCACGATTGATAGCACTACGATTGGTGCTACAAGCCCATCTACAGGGGTATTTACTAATGTATCAGCAACGACAGGTCAGATTAGCACTACACCTAGCTCTAATACTGACATTGCTAATAAGTTTTATGTTGATACTGTAGCGCAGGGTCTTGGCCCTAAAGCTGCTTGTGCAGTCGCTACAACAGCGAATATCACGCTCTCAGGGCTTCAAACAATTGATGGCTATACAACCCTAGCTGGTGATCGTGTTCTTGTCAAGAATCAAGGTTCTAGCCAATATAATGGCATCTATATTGCATCTGCAAGCACTTGGACTCGATCTACTGATATGGATGTTTGGTCAGAAGTGCCAGGCGCATACACAGTCGTTTTAAATGGCGGTCAAGCAGACACAGGTTGGGTTTGCACAGCAACACAGACAGGCACAATTAATGTCACAGCGATGCCTTGGGTGCAGTTCTCAGGCTCTGCGACTTATTTTGCAGGCACAGGATTAACCTTAGCATCTAATACTTTTAGCATTACAAACGTAGGCACAGCAGGCACATACGGCTCTGCAAGTGCAGTTCCTGTATTTGTAACTAATGCTCAAGGTCAAGTAACCAGCGTAACAAACACATCTATTGCTATTGCCAATACGCAAGTAAGCGGTCTTGGCACGATGTCCACACAGAACGCTAATAACGTATCAATAACTGGTGGCAGCATCACAGGAACGCCTATAAGCGGTTCTACAGTTGGTGGCACTACTATCACAGCATCTACTCAATTTAGTGGCCCTGGCACAGGTTTAACAGGCACAGCAAGCGGTCTATCTATTGGTGGTAATGCTGCAACTGCAACATCTGCAACGACAGCAGGTTCAGTAACAAATAGCGTGACTTTTAACAATAGTGGCACAGGCGCAGTTTCTGGCACTACTTTTAACGGTTCAGCAGCTCAAACTATCTCATATAACACGATTGGCGCACCTAGCACGACAGGCACAGGCGCAAGTGGCACATGGGGTATTAGCATCTCAGGCAACGCTGCAACTGTCACAAATGGCGTATATACAACTGGTAGCTACTCAAATCCTAGCTGGATTACATCAATATCAGGATCAATCGTAAGTGGCGCAGTAGCTAGTGCTACAACAGCAACAAACGTAGCTGGTGGTTTAGCAGGCTCTTTGCCTTACCAATCAGGAGCAGGCGCAACAACTTTCTTAGGTATTGGCTCTGCAAATTATGTTTTAACATCTAGCGGAACAGCACCACAATATGTAGCTCAAAGCACTTTGTCAGTAGGTTCAGCTTCAACAGCGACAACTTCTACAAATCTAGCTGGTGGCGTAGCAGGCGCTATTCCTTACCAATCAGGCGCAAGCACTACAAGCTTTACAGCAGCAGGCACAACAGGTCAAGTATTAACTTCAGCAGGCACAGGAACTCCTACTTGGACTACACCAACCGCTTATGCGACTGTTACAGATGACACCACTACAAATGGCACTCGTTATCCTTTGTTTGCTAATCAAACAAGCGGAAACTTATCAACTGAATACACAAGCTCTACTAAACTGCAATATAACCCTTCTACAGGCGTATTTACAGCGACAGGGTTTAGCGGATCAGGCGCAAGCTTAACAAGTCTTACAGCAGGTAATCTATCAGGAACAATACCAAGTGGCGTTTTAGGCAATTCAACTGTTTATGTTGGCACAACTGCTATTGCTTTAAATCGTGCAAGCGCATCAATTACGCTAACAGGCACAAGTATTGATGGCAACGCAGCAACAGCTACAAGTGCTACAAGTGCGACAACAGCGACAAACGCTACAAATATTGCGATCACAGACAATACTAGCTCTGTGTCAACTTATTACCCTGTTTTATCGTTAAATACGACAGGCAACAACGCTGCAACAACTAGCTCTACAAAGATCAGTTTTGTGCCTTCTACAGGCGTTTTAACTGCTACATCGTTTAGCGGTGCAGGAACAGGACTGACAGGAACAGCATCAGGTCTGTCAATTGGCGGTAATGCTGCAACAGCAACATCAGCGACAAGCGCAACAACAGCGACAAATGCAACAAACGTAGCTGTAGCCGATGCCAGCACAAACGCTAACTATTACGTCACTTTTGTCAGCGCAACAGGCGGTAATTCAGCTTTAAAAACAGCATCTTCTACGCTAAAATACAATCCATCAACAGGAGCTTTAAGCACAGGCTCTATTATTTATATAGCACCATAGGAAAAAATCATGGGTCAATTAGTCTTTCAAGCAACAGCAGGTGGGCAAGTAGCCTTAGTTGGCCCTAATCCAGCTACTAACTTCTCGCTGAACGTGCCAGCAGTAAACGGCAATCTTGTAACTACAGGCGATACAGGCACAGTTACAAACACTATGCTTGCATCAAGTGCTTATACAGCACCTGGCACTATTGGCTCAGGAACACCTAATACAGGCGCATTTACAAGTCTTAGCGCATCTACTTCTATTACTAACTCAAGCCTAACAGCAGGTCGAGTAGTTTATACAGGAACAGGTGGTCTAGAGTCAGCATCAGCTAACTTAACATTTAACGGCACAACTTTAACTGTAGCTAATGATGCTTCTATATCAGGTCTTACTGTTGGTAAGGGTGGTGGTAATAACGCAAACAACACCGTTGTTGGTTATCAGGCGGCTAATTCAAATTCTGCTTCATCAATTGAGGCTTTTGGTTATCAAGCGTTATACGCTAATACAAGCGGTGCAAATAACTCTGCTTTTGGTTTTTATGCTTTGCAACAAAATACCACTGGTTCAGGCAATAATGCTTTTGGTCGTGGTGCTTTGGCGGCAAACACAACAGGCTCAAACAATACTGCATTTGGTTATCCAGCATTAAACGCAAACACTACTGGTGGTTCTAATACCGCAGTAGGAACAAGTGCTTTAGCATCAAACACCACCGCATCTAATAACACAGCAGTTGGATATCAGGCTGGGTATAGTAATACTACAGGAAATAGTAATGCTTATTTAGGTTATCAGGCTGGCTATTTAAACAACGCTTCGCAAAATGCTTTTGTTGGTTATCAAGCTGGTTATAACTCAACTTGTAATTATGCTACAGCTATCGGCTATCAAGCTGGTTATAACAATACTGATGGCACTTATGGAAATGTGTTTGTTGGATGGGGTTCAGGAAAAGCAAATACTAGCGGTGCGCCAAATACTGCAATAGGCTCTTCTTCTTTATCAGCAAATACTACTGGTGGTTTAAATGTAGCAGTTGGATATAATGCACTTCAATCAAACACCACCGCATCTAATAACACAGCAGTAGGTTATTCTGCTAGTTACAGTAATACTACAGGTGCAAGCAATACTACTGTAGGTTATAACGCACTTTATAGCGGAACAACTGCTGCTTCTGCTATTGCTATTGGAGTTTCTTCTGCTAATGCTTTAACAACAGGTTCTAATGGAATTTATATTGGCGCTGCATCAACAGCATCTAGTGGTAGCGTAAATTCTGAAATTGTTATTGCAACAAATGGGCCAAGTGGTAAAGGAGCAAATACAGGACTTATTAATCCTAATAACGGTGGTGTATATCAAGGCAATAACTCAACACTATGGTCTATTACATCTGACCAGCGTTTAAAGAAAAATATTGTTGATAACAACGATGGTTTAGACAAGATTACACAAATCAAAGTGCGTAACTTTGAATACCGCACAGCAAATGAAGTAACAGAATTGCCAAAAGAAAATGCTATTAATATCGCTGGCGTTCAACTTGGCGCAATCGCCCAAGAACTCATTGAAGTATTGCCTGATTGCGTAAAAATAGAATCTACTGGTGTAATGTCAGTTGATGCAAGCAATATCACTTGGCATTTAGTAAATGCAATTAAAGAACTAAACGCAAAAGTAACCGCTTTAGAAGCTAAATTAGGAGCATAAAATGATTGAAATGACACACGAACAACAAGTAGCACAAGACTATTCCGCTGCGATGGATTCAGTCCATCTTTTGCAAGCTGGTAAGCCTGAAAAAATGACAGATGAAGAATGGGCTGATACTGTAGCTCGTAACAAAGCTCATCTTGAAATTCAAATTGCAAAAGGTGCAGAATATTACGGTTCTAATGATTTAACACCATTTGAAAACGCTATCAAATAATGTTTACTTGGAAAATCCTAGAAGTTTCTGCTAAAGATGGCGTGATTACTCATGCTCGTTATCATGTCACAGCTACACAAGACGATAAATCAGTAGAAACTGAGGGTAATTGGTATTTTGACTGCCCTACTGCTAAGACAGCATTTGAACAAGTAACAGAAGAAATGGTAGCAAGCTGGATTGAACAAGAAACTCAAAAAGACGGCAAATGCCACATTACTGAGCGTTTAAAAGAACAATTAGAAACATTAGAAAATAAAGTAATCCCACCTTGGCAACCCCAAGTATTCAAAGTAGGAATGTAAAATGACGGCACCAATTGACATTATTTCTCGTGCATTAAAAGATATTGGCGCATTAGAAGCTGGTGAAACTCCAACTCCTGAAGCTGCTCAAGATGCTTTTGATATGCTTAATGACCTTGTAGATCAATGGTCAAACGAAGAAATGATGGTCTATTACAAGAATGAGATTGTGTTTCCTATTGTTGCAGGACAGACTCAATACACGATTGGCCCTGGTGGTCAAATTGGCGCAATCATTACAGGCTCAATCTCAGGCAATATTCTGACTGTTACAGGCATCAGCTCTGGTGCAATCAATGTAGGGCAAACCCTTAGTGGCACAGGCATCACAGCAGGAACTAAAATCGTAGCGATGTTGACTGGTGCTGGTAATAACGTCAATGAAGCAGGCACATATCAAGTCAATATTAATCAGACTGTCGCTTCTACAACAATCAATCTTTACTATCAACGCCCATTAAGCATTGATTCAGCGTTTGTTCGTATTAACACCAACTCTAACGGTGTTCCTATTGTCAACGGTGGTTTGGACTATCCAATCGCTGTTTTGGCAGTAGAAGAATACGAAATGATTGGTTTAAAGACTTTGAATGGCCCTTGGCCAAAAGCTTTGTATTACCAGCCAAGTGAAACATTAGGCAATATCTATGTATGGCCTAATCCTTCACAAGGTGAAATGCACATCTTTACAGACAATCTGTTTCAAAACTACACCACTTTAAACGATCCTATTATCCTGCCACAAGGCTACACAATGGCTCTCAGATGGTGTTTGGCAGAGCGTTTAATGCCTATGTATGGCAAAGCATCACAAACTCAAATTAGCATGATTACAGCGTATGCAGCGCAAGCTAAAGCAACTGTTAAACGCATTAATATGAAGCCTGTTCAATCAGCTCGATTTGCAGATGCGATGCTTGCAAGCAGACAAAAAGATGCTGGATGGATTTTATCAGGTGGTTTTTTCAGATAATATGCAATATTACATTTACCAACATCGTGCTGCTGATACTGGTGAAATCTTTTATGTTGGCAAAGGTAAAGATAAACGCCATGCTGATAAAAATAAAAGAAGTCGGTATTGGAAATTTTATGTAGAAAAACATGGTTTTACATCAGAAATTATTGCTGATAATTTAGATGAAGAATTGGCTTTTCTTGCCGAAATAGAATGTATTGATGTTTATAAAAGACGTGGCATCAAACTTGTAAATTTAAGCAATGGTGGAGAAGGATGTTCTGGCTATTCGCACCCTCATTCAGAAGAACAAAAAGCCAAATGGTCTGCCATGCGAAAAGGTGTTGCAAGTCCACGTAAGGGCGTAAAACTTTCTGATGAAACAAAAGAAAAATTAAGAATTGCTAGACAAGGAAAGCCTTTGTCTGAACAACATAAAAAATCAATTAGCAATGGATTAATTGGAAATAAACATACTGCCAAGTTAACAGACGATGAAATTCGTTTTATAAGAGCCAATAAAGGCAAAATGACTCATATTGAGTTGTCGGAAAAATTTAAAACACATAAAAACAATATTTACAAAATTTGGCGTTTTGAACGCTACAAGGATGTCAAATAATGCCCGATTTTGGTTTTGTTGGCCCATCGTACGAAGCACCATCAATCTATCAAGATGCCCAAGAATGTATTAATTTCAGACCTGAAATTGATCCTACCAAAGGCCCTGAGTCTAGGGGCGTTGTTGCCCTTTATCCTACGCCAGGTCTAACCACTAAAGTCGTTTTACCTAACACGCAAGAAGTGCGTGGCATGAGAACAGTAAGCGGTGGTCAGCAAATGGTTGCCGTTTGTGGCCCTTATGTTTATGTTCTAACATCTAACTTAACCCCTACAATTGTTGGTCAATTAAATACCAGCGCAGGTCGTGTAGGCATTACAGATAACGGATTAAACGTCTATATCGTAGATGGCGCATATCGTTACACATGGCGTATTAACAACCCTACAGCAGCTACTATTCAAGGCTCAATATCAGGGACAACCCTAACTGTTAGTCGCACATATTCAGGCACATTGGCTATTGGTCAAGCTTTATACGGTATTGGTCTAGCAAACGAAACTGTTATCTTGTCAGGCTCTGGCACTACTTGGACATTAAATAAAAGCCAAACTGTTGCATCTACGCAAATATATGCTTCCAATACCATATCTTTTCAAGGTGCAATTGCTGACGTAGTAGTAAGTGGCGTTACTTATCATAATTTGACTGTAAGCCCTTCCGTCACACTTTATTTAGGTCAAACCATTGTAGGATCAGGCGTTTCTGATCAGACTATGATTACCCAGATTGTGACTTCAGGTTCTAGTTATTACATCAATAAATCCCACACAATTAGCTCAGAGCAAATGTATGCTTTGAACTTTACCCAAATACCTAACACGGATGGTGCGTTTACAGGCGCAGACGTGGTAGATACTGTTGACAACTACTTTGTTTATAACAGACCTGGTACTCAACAATGGGCAGCTTCAGATACTTTAAGCCCTATCACGCAACCTTTATCATTTTCTTCTAAAGACGGATCGCCTGACAATCTAGTATCTATGATTGTAGATCATAGAGAAGTTTATTTATTAGGTGAAAACTCAAGCGAAGTCTGGGTTGACGTAGGCGCTTTCCCATTCCCATTCCAAAGGATTCCTGGCACAAACACCCAGCACGGTATTGTGGCTAAGTTTTCATTGGCTCGTGTAGGCAATTCATTTGCTTATGTAAGTCGTAATATTCGTGGTCAAGCCCAAATTATGATGATGCAAGGTTACACCCCTACACGCATTAGCACCCACGCTGTAGAGAATACTTTAGTAAATCAAAAGGTTGACGATGCGATTGCTTGGACTTATCAGCTAGAAGGTCACGAAGTATATGTCGTATCTTTTCCATCTTTGGACTTAACTTGGGCTTTTGACGTTACCACCCAAATGTGGCACAAATGGCTGTGGGTTGATAACAACAACGTCTATCATCGTCATCGTGGTAATTGTTTGGCTTTGTTTCAAGGCTTAGTATTGGTCGGAGATTGGCAAAACGGCAAAATTTACGAATTAGACCCTAATAATTACACAGATGATGGTGACGAAATCCGTAGGGTTCGTAGATGCCCACATTTGGTGTCTGATTTACAACGTGAGTATTTTGACGAATTACAACTTCAATTTCAGCCTGGTGTAGGTATTGGCGGTACTTTTATTGATATCAGCACTTACATTGGCGATCCTTTGGTGATTCCTGCCACACAAAACTATTCAATACCACCTTTAGGTATTTATGTGATTGGCAACCCATATAACGTCAATAGCACTACGCCATTTACCAATCCTAAAGCAATGCTACGCTGGTCAAATGACGGTGGATCGACTTGGAGCAGAGAATATTGGATACCGATTGGTCAACAAGGTAAGTATAAAAATCGTGCGATTTGGCGCAGATTAGGCACAGCCCGTGATAGAATTTACGAGGTTGTTGTCACAGACCCAGTAAAAGCGGTCATTGTGTCAGCTAATCTCAAATCTAGCGTAGGGGAAAATTAATGTCTAATGGCGTATGGTCAACATCGCAAAACAATCCATATCCTCAGTCTGAGTTTTTGGATGCAACAACTAAACGCCCAACTAGGGCTTGGCAGCAGTTTTTCTTGAATTTGTTGAATTTTACATCTGCAAGCACAGCTTCAGCAGGATCGGCTACTTTGCCATCAAACCCTGTTGGATTCATAAATGTGACAGTAAATGGTCAACAATACAAGATTCCATATTATAATTTGTGATAAAAGGGGGAAGTTATGGTTGAGTATAAAGAGGAACGGTTACACGATTTTTTAGATGAAATGAGAGGTTTGCTAGAGGGTCATTATAACGAACTTAGCGTAACGAAAGAGTTTGCGTTAAAGCCTAATTATGACAGATATCTAGAATTGCAAGACGAAGGCAGTTTATTTTGCTTAACTTGCAGAAAAGATGGCGAATTGATCGGTTATATATTGTATTTTTTGTATCGCCATATGCATTATTGGGATTGTTTGACGGCTATGGAAGATTTGTATTTTATTCGTAAAAACGAACGCCAAGGTCGCATAGGTTTAAAACTGTTCACAGAAGCTGAAAAAGCTTTGAAAGAACATGGTGTAAATAGAATTAACATTAGCTGTAAAGTGCATTTAGATCACACTAAGATTTTTGAGCATTTAGGCTATAAATTTATTGAGAAGCATTTTTGTAAACTATTATAGTTAGGAAATATTATGGGTGGTTCTGCAGCTCCTGTTATTGGTAGCCCTGGCGGTGGCGGTGGTGGCAAAGGTTCGATTGCAAGCCCTGGCGGTGGCGGTAAAGGCTCATCTGGCGGTGGTGGCGGTGGAAAAGGCTCATCAGGTGGCGGTGGCAAAGGATCAACCCCAGGTGGCGGTCAGAACCCTAATTATTCAGATGCTTTAAAACAGCTTGCTAATTCACAATTAGCTGGTGGCGCATTAAGCGCAGTTGGCGCATTAGGTGGCTCTTTGGCACAAGCTACAGCAGCCAATAAAGCTGCTGAAACCCAGCAAAATATGTTTAACACTCTGACCCAGCAAAATGCACCATTTAGGCAAGCTGGTACGCAAGCGGTTGGCAATTTATCCGATTTGCTAGGAATTAGCGGTAATACAGGCGCAGCTAACTATGGCAGTTTAACGACTCCATTTACTACAGCTAACCTTAACTCACAATTAGCACCTAACTATCAATTCCAGCTACAACAAGGTCTAGGATCGCTTAATAACCAAATGAACGCTACAGGCGGTTTGGTTGGTGGTAATGCCCTACAAGGCGCACAAAACTACGCTCAGAACTTTGCTGGCAATGCTTATCAAAACGCATTTAACAACTATCAAACTCAACAAGGCAATATCTACAGCCGTTTGGGTGCTATTGCAGGTCTTGGACAAGGCGCAGCAAGCAATCAAGCAACTGGCGCATCACAGTTTGGTGGAAACATTGGTGGTCAACAAGCTGCAGCAGGAAGCGCAATTGGCGGTGGCATTGTAGGCGCAGGAAACGCTGCTGGTAATGCTTATGGCAATTACAGCTTGATGAATACATTAGCTGCTGCTGGTAAACCCACACCTACTGTTTTAGAATAAGGAGTAATTATGGCTGAACCAGTTGGATTATCTGCCCAAGCTCCAAACATGGGGCAAACCCTTAATACTTTGGGTTCTTTTTTGGATGTTGCTAAAAAGGCAGCAACCATTCAACCTGAAATTGAAGCTTCTAAAGCAGAGCTAGAGTCTAAAAAATTAAAAGGTCGTGGAGAAATTGCACAGTTGCGTGATAACGTATTTAATGCAATCGGCACAGACTCTGACGTTTTGGCTTTAGAGCAAGATCCAACTGACGAGAAGTTACAAGCCAAAGTTAAACGCTTAATTACCGATCAAGCTGATCAAGCTGTAGAGCGTATGGGCAAAGAATATCGCCCACAAATCTACGGTGCAATGGGCAAAATGATGGATTTTGTAGAATCAAGACCACAAGATTTTGCTAAAACCATTCGCAATAGAGTAACTGCAGGTGCAGGCAATCTTACTCAGCAAGAGCTACAAACACCACGCTTGCAAGTTAATTCTGCAGGTCAAATTGTTCGTGTTGTTCCTGGCACAAATCAAATTCAAGTGCTTGGCAATGTTAAAGATTTGCAAGGCATTATGAATCAAGGCGGTCAAGTTTCCCCACAAGCACAGCCTGCAATCAATCCAAACCCAACACAAGCACAAGCAGGAGCTTTGGCTGCTACTACTGGCACAGGTACTGCGGATTGGAACGATACATTTAAAGCTGCACAAGCTGCGCCAATCAAGATTCAGTCTTTACAAACAATTAAAGATTTGTCTAGCAAAACTACTACAGGTACTGGCGCAGAGCAGGTTCGTTTGGTCAACGGTTTATTAGACTTAATGGGTATTGATCGTGAATCTGCTGCTAACCTTGATGAGTTGAAAAAGAACTCTGCCATTTTGCAGATGGGGCCAGCAGGTACAGATATGGCAAGAGCTATTCAGCAAATGGCAACACCTGGCGCACAAATTCAGCCAGAGGCCATTAAAAAGATTAGCGATCAATTATTGGCATTAGAACGTAGAAACGTAGCCAAAGCTCGTTATTTAGAGCCACATAAAAATTCATTAAATTACACAGCTAAAGCACTTGAGTTTTCTAACAATGCTGATCCGATTCTTTTCCAAGATATTTCAGACGAAGAATTTAAGAAATATAAAAATACTTTGCCAAAAGATCGTCAGCAACAATTGATTGAAAAAGCCAAAAAGCTTAAAGAGTTAGGAATTGAATAATGCCTACTGTTTTAGAATTGTTAAACAAAGAAAGCCAAGATAACGCTTTTGATGTTAATAAACGCTATGGAACACCCTCTAAAATTCTAGACAATCTAGAACTTACAGAGAGTTCTGGCAATCCACACGCAATTAATAAAGAAACTAAGGCAATGGGTGCGTATCAGTTTCTTCCTGAAACTGCTGCTGCTTTGCACAAAAAAGGCATCAAGTTTAATCCTTTAGATAAAAAAGAATCTAGAGCTGCTGCCGATTATTATTTAAGCGAATTAGCTAAACAGCACAACGGTGATTACCGTAAAGCTTTGGCATCTTATGGTGGATTTGTAAATGCAGACCCAACACAGTATGTTAATAAAATTATGGGTGGCACTCCTGCTGTTCCTGTTAGTTCTCAATCTGTGTTATCTCGTTTAACACAAGAAGAACCAGAACCAGTTGGCAAAGTAACCGTTTCTGCGCCCGAAGAAGAAACCATGTATTCATCAGAGGGCATACCTTTGGTAACTCCACAGACAGCTTATCAACCTCGTGGATTAGTAAAAACAGTTACTCAAGATATTCCTACAGGTATTGTTTCTGCCCCTATTTCTGCTGGTTTAGGTATGGCAGAGCCTGTTGTTGGCGCAGCGCAAAAGATAGCAAGTATGCTTGGCGGTAGTCAAAACGTGAATCAAGCTGTCCAATCATTTGAACAGATGCAAAAAGGCATTAAAGAAGCACCAGGCGTAGCTTCTTATGCCACTACAAGACCTGCTGAATTAGCTGGTGAAATTGGCCCATTAACTACATCAATTGCAAATGCTGGATATAATGCAGCATCAAAAATACCTCTTACATCAGATTTGTTAAAAGGCATTGTAGGTGGTATGGGTGCTGGCGCAGCACAAGGCGCATTACAGCCTACAGAAGTCGGCAAAGATGTAGGCGTTGAAACGGCTAAAAACGTAGGCGCAAATGCTTTCATGGGCGGTTTATTTCCTGTTTTGTTTAAAGGCGCACAATACGTCAATAAAGCAACAGGTTTAAATTTAGGTGCAAAAGTGCCTGAAGCTATATCCCAAGAAGAATTAGTTACACAAGCTAAAAACTTATACGACAAAGCTAAAGACTCAGGGATTCAATTTAGACCTACTAAGTTTGCAAATGAAATGTTTAGAACAGGTCATGAATTGCGACAAGAAGGTTTTACGCCAAAAGCCTATCCTGGTATTGATGCTGTGCTAAACGAGGCAACTCGTACAGATATGCCTAAAGACTTTACAGAATTACAAGCTATTCGCAAAATGATTCAAGGTCAGCAAAAAAGCACCGACCCTGAAACACGAAGATTAGCTTCAATATTAAAAGATAGATTTGATGATTATGTTTTAAATGCCCCATCAGATCATATATCAGGCAAACCAGAGGGCGCAAAGATTTGGCAAGATGCTCGTCAGTCTTATAGCAGACTTAAAAAAGCTGAGATTTTTGACGATATGCTAGAGCAAGCTCAGATTGAAGGTAAGACATTATTCACCCAATCAGGCGCAGAAAATTCTCTTGCAAAGCAATTACGTCAACTAAGCAAAAATGATCGCAAAATGCGTACATTTACGCCTGAAGAACAAGAACAAATCAAACAGGCTGCTAAAGGTTCTACACCACAAAATCTATTGCGTTTTTATGGCAAGTTTGCGCCTACAAGCCCTGTAAGCTTAATTCCAACTTTAGGTGGCGTTGCATTAAACCCTGTTGTAGGTTTGCCTCTTTCTATTGGTGCTATGGGCGCAAGAGTTGGCGCAACCAAGTTACGAGAGCGTGATGTTCAAAATTTAGCTGACTTTATGAGAATGGGTGGCGAATCACAAATAGCCCCTAAACAAACTAAAATTAGCGATATCTACAAAATGTATCAAACTGAAAGGCAATAAATGTCAGTATTACTATCCCCAATCGGTAATGGATTTCAATTCCTTACTAATACAGGCTTGCCTTTAGCAGGTGGCTATTTATACAGCTATCAAGCTGGTTCTACCACACCTTTAGCTACTTACACAGACAATACTGGCAATATTGCTAATACCAATCCTATTGTGTTGGGTACTGATGGCAGACCCCCATACGAGATTTGGCTCAACTCTAGCTATACATATAAATTTGTTTTGGCTGATTCTACTAACGTAGTTTTGCAGACCTACGACAATATCTATCCTATTCCTAATGCTGCATCTACAGGCACAACAGTACCAGCAGGCGCAATTATTATGTGGTCAGGTTCTATTGGTTCTATTCCTAGTGGTTATGTAATCTGTAACGGCTCTAACGGCACACCTGATTTGCGTGATTCGTTTATCGTAGGCGCAGGTAATACCTATGGAGTAGGAACAACTGGTGGATTTGTAAGCTCTGGCGTAATGACCAATGCTGGCACAAATTTACCTCTTTATTATTCACTAGCTTTTATACAGAAAACATAATCATGTCAGATGTTGATCCAATAAAAGTAGGGGTAATGTGGCAAAAAGTAGAGGCTATGGAGCATGAAGTTTCTGAACTAAGGGCTGACGTTAAACAGCTTTTAGAACTTGCTAATAAATCCAAGGGTGGCCTGTGGGCTGGCATGATGGTTATTTCTGCTGTTTCTAGTTTTGTAGGTTTTTTAATACATTATTTCACAGCAAAATGACCTATGATCGACCCATTCGCACAAGGGGTAAAAACTCTTAGCGAAAGCCTTGATGCCACTAGACAGGCTTCTAAAAGCCTTTCCAAGAGCATAGAGGGTATTCAACAAGAAGGCTTAGACATAGCACAACGTAAAGCGCAAGAAAGGCGCAGAGCGTTAAGAGAAGCAGAATTAAAGAAGCAAACAGCGTTGATTAAAGCGTTGGAAGATTGGAAACAAAAGAAGCAAATTAGCGACAAAGAAGCACAGCTAAAAATAGATTTTGTAAAAAAGTATGGCGCAAAAGAATGGGAAGCAGTCTTGAAGATAAAGCTAGACATTGAGAATCTTGAGCGCAAAGAAAACGAGGCATTTCAGCACGATGCTAAAGAAATACAGCGTGTGAAAGTGTATTGTTGGATAGCAGCATTAATAGTAACTTTATGGCTTAAATTTGTATTAGGAGTAATTTGATGGGCGATATATTTACACACATACTTACTGGTAAAGATAACCAGACACATGACATTGCAAAATGGGCATGGATGCTTGGCTTTGTGCTAGTAGGCGCATCTGCAATCTTTTTAATCTATTCTGGCAAAGAAATCAGCCTAACTGAACTTGCTGGTGCTTTAGGCATTGTGTCAGGTTCAGGTGCAGCTTCAGTAGCTGGCAAACACATGGCAGGGGCAGAGCCTGATCCACAATGAAATTTTTACTTAACCTAATAGGCGGTCTAGGTGGACAAGCTTACTTATATATGGCTTTGGTTTTTGGGGGCTTTAGTGCTGGGTTTTATGTTGAGCATTTACGATTTGCTGAATATAAAGCTGACGTTGTGGCAGCAGGAGAAAGACAGATTGCAGAGAACAAAGCAAAGGCAAAAGAACAGGAGATAATTAATGAAAATGTTGCCAAAACTTACCAAGATAATATCAATAACATCCATACTTTTTATGGCAGGATGCTCGACACCAGTAGCGGTGCAATGTCCCCCAATGGCACAGCCACCATCACAATTAATGGTCAAACCTATAACTTATTATCTGTTGCCGAGCAATGCGCCCAAACAACCCAACAACTAGAGTCATTACAAGACTGGATTAACCAACAGGTAGGATTAGATGCAAAATAACTTTAAAAAATGCCTTGAGCTAGTATTAAAAAGCGAAGGTGGCTGGGTAAACAATCCCAAAGACCCTGGTGGCGAAACCAATCTTGGTGTTACCAAAAAGGTTTGGGAAGAATGGGTCGGCCATGAAGTTAAGACTATGCAAGGTTTGACACCCGAAGATGTAGCACCTATGTATCAGGCTAAGTATTGGATGTCTTGCTATGCCAACCAACTGCCTGTAGGAATCGATTATATGGCGTTTGACATGGCTGTAAACGGTGGGCCAGGGCGTAGTGTCAAATTACTGCAAGAGTGCCTTGGTTGCGTTCCTGACGGAACTATAGGCCCACGCACAATGCAATTAATTGATCAGAAAAAGCCAGAAGATATTGTAGAAGCATTTAGTCAGCGTAAAATTGACTTTTATAAGTCATTAGCAACTTTTGCCACATTTGGCAAAGGCTGGTTAAAACGAGTAGAAGATGTTAAACAAAACGCATTAAAAATGATTGGAGAAGCAAATGGCAACTAATTTTAAAATTACTGGCAAAACACACGAAAGCCCAAAAGGTCATTACGTTAAAGAATCGCCACATCGTATTGAAAAAGAAGTAGAGCGTTTAGAGCGTAAGCTTGATAAACACATTGCTTTGCCTATGGAAAAAGCTCACCACGCAGAGAATGGCTCAAGCCAGAAAGAAGCCCCATTACCAAATATGCGTAAGTATTAAAATATCTGAGTTAAATCAGCAATTTTAAACATAGTGATGGGGCAGTCGTAAAACAACTCCCCTTTACTTACATATTTGTTATGGACTTCAATCAATGGGCAATTTGCTATCAAGTCTGCTTTCACCCAATAAGCACGAGATAAGTCCTGAGTTACGGCAAAAAATAGAGTCGGCAGACCTTCCCGAAATAGCTTGTCTTTGCGTTGCGCTGCGTGGATGGTTCGATGTCGATCAAAACCTTCTTGACGAACTTCTACCTCAAGCAGCCCAACTTGAGAACCTGATCGAAAGCAGATTAGATCAACTCCATACTTATTAGGGTTATCTTTTACTTCTAAACCCCATTTCATTGTGACCCAGTCGCTTACAACTTTGCGAGCTGGGCCATCATATACATCGTGTAAATATTGGCTAAACGGCTTCACGCTTTAAGAATAACAACTAGCAGCACAAAGCACAGCGCAACGATATAAGCTACGTTGCACCAGTATTCAAAGCGTAACTTAGCAGGATCACCAATAAGCCATTTCTGTATTTCAAGCATATCTGGGTCTTTTTCTACATACTTGGGCTTTAATGGATTTTCATCATAGCGAGAACCAATCAATACTTTGCCGTTGTTTAGAAAGTCAATCATTTCTCTTGTGCCTTTCTTAGTATTGCTCTAGCAAAATTAAATACTCCGCTTACTTCGCTACCTTCAATTTGATAGCACAAGTGTTTGCTTGCTAAAACTTCTATTTCCTCATCTGTTAGTGTCTTTTCAGCTTCTTGCGTGAAGTCAGATAGCCTTTGTAATGCAGCTTCTTTTTTCAACTCCTCTATTTCAGCTTGTTGCTGTTTATGCTGCATTTCTAGTATTGCAATTCTGTCACGCTGTGCTACATGGCGTAGTTCGTACTTGGTTAGCTTTTCTTGTTGCTGGCGTAGCATGGCACAGGTTTTAACCATTAACTTTTCATCAACACTCCACAATCGGTCTTTGTTTTCCAATTTATCAGCTAGTTCATTTGCGTTCATTTCTCTTGCGCCTTTCTTAGTATTGCTCTAGCAAATGCAATGTTTTGTTCACCTGTGTCAGTTTCCATGCCACTCCAAATTTCAATTATTTCATTATCTGTTAGTGTCTTTGCTTTCAACGCTTCTATTTCAGCTATTTGGTTATCAATCAACTCTTTTACTTTTGGTAGCATTGTATGCACCACTGCCAACTGTGTAACGATTCCTGAGTTTGCTAATTCATTTTGGTTCATTTCTTTTGTGCCTTTTCTAATAATTCGTCAAGCATCATATTTCCTAAATTTTCGTAACTTTTTATTTTGTTTTTCAACGCCTCTATTTCAGCTTGTTGCTGGCGTACAAAGTCTGCATACTGCTGAAATGGTTTGCCTTTTCCATCGCCTTGTATCCAATAAATGTTTTCTAATTCATCAGCTACTTGTTTTGAGTTCATTTCTCTTGTGCCTTTCCATTTAATGCTTCCAATATGCCCTCATAAGCACCCATAAAAATCATGCAAAAAATCAATCCTAATGCAAAAGGAATGTACCAAATTGGTATGGTAATGGTTAAAAATGCAGCTAATATTTTTTTACTCATTTTTTACTTTTTTTCTCAACGTGCATAGCAAGCAAAGACTCTACTCTAAGCTGTAATCTATCGTGCAAGCTTTCGCATACATCACGACAAAGCCATAAAGTGCCACTTTCAGCATCGCTAGAGATTTTCTCAGCTACAAGCTCAAGCACATTGCCAAGGCAGCTTAACTGGCTTGAAATCTTTTCTAATTCCCCTGCTTCATCCCATAAACTCATTTTTGATCCCTCGCTGATGTTGACCAAAGCTGCTCAATAATTTCTGATGCGCCCATCTTGATTAATTCATTTTTATAAAAGAATCTAGCTACATACTTAGCTTTGACAAAGCCTGTTTCTTGTCTAATGCTTGGCCCTACATACACACCAGGATTTGTGTAATGAGGCACATACAAGATATTTCCTACTTTGTAGCACTTGTAAGCCTTTGTTTCAGGAACTGCGTATTCAGTATCCATAACCATAATTTAATCCTTCTTTTGCGTTGTATTCGTATCCAAAAGCGTAAAACAATGGTGAATTAGCCATCATTACGATTTTGCGTTTTGCTTCTAAAGAACTGCCCCTACGCTTTAATAACAAAGCCAAACAAGCTCTGTTTTTAAATAATTGCTTGCCAGAATAAGACCTCATAAATTCTATTTTGAAAGCAGATTTGTCTATCATCAAAACCCCCATGCAAACATTGAGCCAAGTAATACGCCTAGCAGTATTACGCCAATCCAATCAAGTAATGTAATTTTCATAAATCCCCCTAAGATAAAAAAATCAGGTCAAAGTCATGTTAAATTCTGCGCACACGGCTCATTTGAACTGTATCAATGACCTGATGTAAGTAATTTAGTCCTATTTTTGCAAAAAATAATTGACCTAGATCAAGAAAATGAAAAATATTTTGAGTGTTGTATTTTTACAACAGGGTGGGGCTGACTCCTCACGGAAGGATGTAATGGTCGGGGGAAACCAAGCCAGCCCCATGAATTATTATAAACCCGATTTAAGTTGATAGTATCTAAGAAGATGGAAAAAGCATTTCAAACCCTTTTGTAGGTCTGCTTCTTCTATTTCGCACAATTTTACTTCGTTAGTTAGGCCATTGACAAACATAATCCCACATCTAGCACCTTCTAAGCCCAGCAATTCACGGTAAGCTGCCATCTGCATGATATGATCATCGTATGGAACGACTTTTTCCAAGGGGGTTTCTTTTGTCTTAAAATCTACAACCACGCCTAATATGCCCTTAACTTTATCTGCTTTGGCGTGTAAATCCACCTTGCCACCGAACTTTAGCTCTGTATGGCTGGCACTCTGCTCTGGAATCCATAATCTAGCCCCATACGCAGCTTGTAAGGCGTTTTCTATGTTACGGCAATAGGTAGGGATTGATTCAAGCAAAATACCGTCAAAAAAGCTCTCTATGATGGCGTGAATGGCACTACCACGATCGGCTGCTTGTTTGCCTTGGGCTTTACTGTCGCTTAATACTCGACTAAGCCACTCGGCTTCTTCTTCGCCCTCTAAGCGAGGTAATGTAAGCGCAGCGAGGATGGCCTGTTCTTGCTTCCATCTGTCAAGACCTGGCTTGGCTGCAACTCCCAAGACTGTTGTAACTGATGGCAATAAACCAAGTTTTTTAGCATCTCGTAAGGTTGTGTTCCTTTGTTTGCCATTCGCACCGATGATTTCGTAGGCTGGATTGCCCATTTCGTCATACCAATGCCCACTTTCACTTGTCTGATCCTTTATTAGCACTTTTTCTTCCCCTTTTTGGTTTTACTTCATCCGTGTTGATGTCATATACAACTTCTACTGGAGCTGCTGGCACAACTTCTACTTCATATTGCGCTGGTATTTCTTGACCACACCAATCCGAGGGCATTTTATTAACGACCACAGGATTGAGCTTACAAGCTCCCATCATATCATTTTGATTAAATACAAAAAACTTACAAGATTTGCAAGTCATTAGATGCCTTTAGAGTAATTAGTAATTCTCATACTGTCCTCTTGGAACACGCATAAGTCTGATGCAACTAGCAGAACCGCTTTAATGACTGCTGCTAAATCTTCTGGTGTAAAGCTAATAAGTTGTTGTTCTTCGTCAACTCCAACCCCTTGCCATACTTTTTCCGTGTATTTAGTTTCAATGATGTCTTTAATTAAGTTCTGCATAGTGTTCTCCTTTAGAACGGAACGTCATCTACAAATGGGTCTTTCTTGGGTAACTCGTCAGACCCTGCTTCTCTAAATCCTTGTGGGATTTTTTCTTTGCCGATTGAAATACTGAAAAACTTGCCCTTTTTACCTTCTTTAACCCAACCCGAAAGCCAATGCTCTTTACCATTAACCATAATTGTGCCTGTATAGTCAGGATGGTTATCAGTCGTTTTACGGTCATTTTTAAATAAACTCCCTGAGCCTTCTTTTGGTGTATATGCCATTTTCTTTCCTTTATAAAATATCTTTGGCGATTGACTTCATTGCACTACTAGACTTGCTTTGCACGGCAGCGTTTGCATCGTCATCGGCTTGAACTACGCCAACAACTGCTGCAAGCGCATATCTACGCATATACGTTAGCGCAGAACCAGAGCCTTGTGCATCAGGCTTAGATACAGGTAAAGACATTTCTTGACCAATCCACTCGCCAGAGCTGTGAGCTAAGATTGTTGTCATTGACATTGTGCCGTCAATATATTCGCCAGGAAACTGCATAACTGATAAGCCGTTTGCAGCCAAAAGATCACGACAAGCATCCCACACAGACTCCAAGTCAGCATACTTAGACTTGAAGAACGGATTTGCTGAATCTTTTTTTGCATGGCTCAATTTCCCCTGAACGATTGACAAAGCTGTTGCTAATTTAGCGATTGATTCTGATTGATTCATTTTGCACCCCCAAATACATTCCCAAAATCATTAATAACATCACGCAAAATTGGATGCACATGAGCATTGCGTGGTTTGCCACAAGCATGACGAATGATGTCAATTTGATCTTGTGTTGGCCATCCACACTCCATCGCATCTAATGCTTCTTCAAGTTGTTCTTCATGCTCTAACATCAGTTGGTGTAATTCACCCATTTCGTTCCCCCGAAAAATATAGCGAAATTGCTATGATTAAACTTTAACATAACTAAAAAAGATTTGTAAAGTATTTGATTAATTTTATTTTTCTTGTTAACATTTGTTAAATGATCCCAAACAAAGCAAACTTTACGGATGAGCAAATTATTGGATTGCTCGGTGGCACTAAAAAAGTGTCGCTTTTATGCAACAAAACTCATTCCGCAGTCATCCAATGGCAAACAAGAGGTATTCCATACGCTCAGTTATGTTATTTGGCAGCTCAAATAGAAAAAGAAAGTCATGGTTTAGTAACCAGAAAAGACTTATTTCCAGAGTCCTGGCACATCATTTGGCCTGAATTAAAGCAAACGGAAAAACAATGAACTTCTATCCTTTTCACATAGGTGATTACATCAGCCATACAAGCCATTTAAGCGATGCAGAAGATTTGGCATATCGCAGAATGATTGACCTTTATTTTCAAACAGAAAAGCCGTTTAACGACATTTCTTGGGTTGCTAGAAAGGTTAAATCTACTTTAGAAATAGTTGAGGTCTTGATTGCTGAGTTTTTTGTATTGGAAGATGGTGAATGGCATAACAAGAGAGCTGATCAAGAAATAGCTAAGTATCGTGCTATGCAAGCTGGGGGGCGCAAAGGGGCAAAAGTAAGGTGGGCAAAGGAAAAGGATAGCCCCCCTAATGCTACCCCAATGCCAACCAAGAACCAAGAACCAAGAACCATTAACCATAAACCAAATATAAATACACCTGACGGTGTTTCTGAATCTTTGTTTAAAGATTATTTAGAAGTTCGCAAAGGGAAGAAAGCCAAATGGACAGAAACTGCTTACAAAGGATTACAAAGAGAAGCTGATAAAGCTAAAATGACTCTTTCAGAAGTAATGCAAATGTGTTGCGAAAGGGGTTGGGTTGGATTTAAAGCTGAATGGGTCAAAGAAGAAGCTATTAAACAGAAACAGTTACCTTTGGCTACAAACGAACAGATTGAAGAAGCTTACAGGGTGGAATGTGGTAAAGACCCAAAACTAGCTCGTTTTGGAAGTTATTACGAAATGCGAGAATATGTCATTAAACAAAGGGAATTGCGATCTAGAACACAGGCATAGATGCGCTATTCGCTATTTGTGTCATCTGCGCCACAAAAAAGGGTTAAGTTGGTTTAGAAATTACATTAGCGATAAAAACTTTAGTAAAGTGGTATTAGACGATTTTTTTGAGCAATACAAACATGGAAATAAGGGGGAGTGGGGAACATGGAAAACTTTAGATTAATTGGCAACTTTGATCCAAAACCTGTAGAAGAAGAATTACGTAAAAGCCAGTTTTGGGATTGGCTTAATCTGCGTAGAAATGATCCATCTTTAAAGCATACAGCCGTTAAAGACATTGTTTTACGGTTTCAGTCTGTAATGTATGATTCAACTTATCAAAGCTTTTACGATGGTTTAAAGTGCGAAGATTACTTTTCTCAGCGTTACCATCCCAAGACCATGAACGTCATTTATGACGAGTTTCCTGTGCATTTATTAGGGCGTGTCATGGTGGCTAATTTAAAGCCAGGTGGCGTAATTGACTACCACATTGATGAAGGTAACTATGCCAAAAAACATGACCGTTACCACATGGTTGTAACGTCTAATGACGATGTTACGTTTACATCAGGTAACGAAAGCTGCCACATGAATCCTGGCGAAATTTGGTGGTTTAACAATCAAGCTTTACATTACGTTGCAAACCAAGGCAATGAAGATCGTATTCATATCATTGTGGATGTTTGGAAATGAAGATATTAATTATGGGATTGCCTGGTTCTGGCAAAACAACATTAGCTAAAAAGTTAGCTGCCAAGCACAATGCAATACATTTAAACGCAGATGATATGCGTAACAAAGTATGGACAGACTTAGATTTTTCTATTTCATGTCGGATGATCCAAGCGCAACGTATGGGTTCTTTGTCAGATATTTTGTTGCAACAAGGTTTCAATGTTATAGCTGATTTTGTATGCCCAACAAACTATACTCGTGAGCTTTTTGGCCCAGCTAAGATTATTTGGATGGATACGATCAAACATAGTCGGTATGAAGATACTAATAAATTGTTTGAACCACCAAAAAATTACTTTTTAAAAATTACCAACTTTGATTACGATGTGGATGCAATATGACATCAATGTATTTACCAAAGCACAACTTAACTTTTGTGCATATTCCTAAAAACGCTGGCACATCCATCATTAAATGGTTTACCAAATACAAGTCTTTTTTTGAGGCTGATCCTATTTTTAAAGGGCATCACGAAAGCTTGCCAATGATTGAAAAGATTGTTCCCAAAAGCACTACATTTGCTGTAGTTAGAAATCCGTATGACAGAATGGTTAGTTTTTATACTTTTGCCAAAAATGGTCAGACAGAGTGGTGTGAGAATTTCCGCAATGCAAACAAATTGCAAGAATTTCCTGACTTTGCAACATGGGTAGATCAAATAGAGCAATACGACACGCTACATTGGTTTAAAACGACCACCAATCAGTTTGAATGGATACCACAAGGGGTAGATATACTAATGCGAACAGAATCGCTAGAAAACGATTTTAAGCCTGTTCAAAAGATTGTAGATTTTGGCGTAAGTTTAGACATAGAAAACAAATCTGAACGTGGGGATTACCATGATTACTACACAGACAAAGAAAAAAATAAAATAGCTAAATTGTTTGAGAAAGATTTAGATTTATACAAATACACTTTCTAAGGGGGAATGGGGATGTTGGAAACAATTAAATGGTCAGGAACAATTATTTGTTTGATTGGAATAGGTTTAACAAGTTTTAATTTTTATCCAATAAACATTTATTTTGGATTAGTAGGTAGCGGATTGTGGGCCTTTGCTGGTCTTGCACAAAAAGATTACCCTTTATTTTTGGTTGAATTTGTTGCGGTTTGTATGTACGCTGCAGGGATAATGTATATATGAAAGTTCTTGTTGCTTGTGAGTTTAGCGGAACAGTTCGTGATACGTTCATTAGGGGGGGGCATGAAGCTATGAGTTGTGATTTAGAGCCTACAGAAGTGCCTGGGCCACATTACCAAGGCAATGTAATGGACATCATTGGTGATGGCTGGGATTTAATGATTGCCCATCCACCATGCACACATTTGGCATCAAGCGGAGCTAGGCATTTTTCTAAAAAGATTGCAGATGGTCGGCAACAACAAGGTATAGATTTCTTTATGTCATTAGCTAATTGCAATATTCCTCGCTATGCCATAGAAAATCCTGTTGGAATTATGTCTAGCAAATGGCGCAAACCTGATCAAATAATTAATCCTTGGGAATACGGTCATGGCGTTACTAAAGCTACTTGCTTATGGCTTAAAGAGTTGCCATTATTAAAGCCTACAAACATAGTAGATAAGGGCCAAGTTTGGGTTGCGAAAAGCGGTAAACGCATGAGCCAATGGTATTACGACAGTAGTTGTTTGCCACCAAAAGAAAGAGAAAAAATGCGTAATAAAACATTTCAAGGTATAGCTGATGCTATGGCCCAGCAATGGGGTAGTTTATGAAAGAATTTAATCCACATGATTCGGTTCAATTTATCTATGAGAAAGCTCCTGACTATGCGAAAGCTAAAGGTGAGCTGGCGCAACTCGAAGTCTTTAAACACAGCCTTAAAGCAATTAAGATGGCGCAAGCGGATGGGGCATCCATTGCAGCAAAAGAAATGGAAGCATACCGTAGCCCTGAATACCAAGAGCTATGTAAGGCTATAGGCACAGCCACAGAGCAAGCAGAAAAGTTAAAATGGCAACTTGAAGCAGCAAAAATGCGCTTTGAAGCTTGGCGCACAGAACAAGCTAACAACAGACAAATAGAGAAAATGACAACATGACAGATTACGCTGATAACTTATTAAAAATTAATAGACTTACAAAACATTTTCTTAATGCAGTATTGAAGCAGCGTAAGACAGAAGCGTATTTAATCGCTTGTCAGATCACAGAAACAGCTCAAGAACTTGAAGATTGGGCGAGTAAGCATAGTGTCCATTAAAGGAAAAGTATGAATATCGTATCGTATGGTGCTGGCACTAATAGCACAGCAATGTTGATTGAAATGTTAAATCGTAAAATACCATGCGATCTAATTACTTTTGCTGATACTGGTGGTGAAAGGCCCGAAACCTATGAATATATGAGAATGTTCAGCGATTGGTTGGTTTCCAAAGGATTTCCAGCTATTGTTTATGTAAAAGCTGAAACACCTAGTAAACACATGGGTCTTGAACAATTTTGCTTAGATCACAAAACTTTGCCATCTATTGCATTTGGATACAAAAAATGCAGTCAACAGTTCAAAGGTGAACCACAGGATAAATACATTAAGAATCATCCTATGGTTCAAGAAATATGGGCGAGAGGCGAAAAAGTTAATAAATACATTGGCTATGATGCTGATGAGCCACATCGTGCTAATCGTGTATTAGATGAAAAAATAACTAAAAAATTCAATATGCAATACCCATTGGTTGAATGGAATATGGGTAGAGATGAGTGCATTGAATCAATAAAAAATGCTGGTTTGCCTTTACCTGGCAAATCAGCTTGCTTTTTTTGTCCTAGCTCAAAACCAAAAGAAATACTGCAAATGGCAAAAACACACCCTGATTTGATAAAAAGAGCTTTAGCTTTAGAAGAAAATGCAAAAGAATGTTTTACTGCAATTAAAGGGCTTGGAAGAAATTGGTCATGGAAAGAACTAATTGATGCAGACAATGCTCAAATGAAAATGTTTGCAAGTGAAGTTCCATGTGAATGTTACGATGGCGATTAATGGCAACCAAAAGTGAAAAGAACGCTTTCCGTAAGATTGCAGAACTCGGATGTATTTTATGTTCCGAAGTCCTTGGGTTTGAAGGCACTCCGTCAGAACTCCATCACATACGCAGGTATGGAAACAAGCGGTCTGCATCCCCTGTCATCCCATTATGCCCAGAACACCATCGGGGAAATAGTGGCGTTCACGGATTGGGTCACAAAGGTTTTAGCAATAAATGGGGCGTTACCGAGGCGTGGTTATTGGAACGAGTCAATCAGAAACTTGGAAAAGGAAATGGCGAATGACAACATTTACTACGGAAGACCGATTGGCAGCTAAAGCTCAAGAGGATCAAAACCCAATTCAAACGAGATACGGTGCGCTCTATTACGAAATTCCTTATCGTGGTGAGTCCACTTGTTTGTCTTGTGACGGCTCATGTGGATACATTCATGGCACAAAACACGCATCACAGTATCAAGATGACCACAACGAGCAGCTGAAATAGTAATCGTATGTTCGTATTCCTCGCCTGTGTCGTATAGATAAGTTCCCATTGTTTGTGGGTCTTTATCCACTACAAACTTGATTTCATCAGGCAAAGGCATATCCCAGCGATCAAAAGGCTTCATGCAATAAATTGCTGAATACAGGTTACGGATTATTGCTGGTGTTAGTTTCACTTTAGACTCCGTGTATTTTGCCTCTAAACTCTACCTCATCTTCACCCCATACTCTAATCATTTCAGGCTGTAGTAGCTTACTGCGCTCAAATGACAGCATTACGAAGCCACTATTCCAATCTTTAGGGGTATCTTCAGTATAGGCAAATTGTTGGCCATGTAGATCAGCTAATGTGCCTGTCTGAACCCCCCACCGAGTTCCATTAAAATCCCCAACTGGCATAACCGATAAATGGTGCGTATGCCCTGTAATCATGTTTACGCCAGAATTTAAGGCATTGGCTCGACCTGCACTAAAACCACCTTTCCAACGATGCTTGATGCAAGTATCTTCATTGACCCAAAATGACCAGCAAGGCAGCCAGGCAGGGAAATGCTCTTTTAGAGTAGTTCCTACAACGCCTTCAAAAGCTGGTAGGTTCTCAATAATTCGCATTTCAAATCTAGCATCGTGGTTTCCTAAAGGCCAATACAACTTAGCTCCTTTGGAAATTGATTCAATTTGACTTAAATAATATTGGCAGGCTTCTAATTCCTCTCGGACACTTGGCATTTTGTCCCAACTTTGTAGCGGAAATCTGCTCACAGAAGCTCCATCAAAAGCATCTCCGTTACAGACTATGGCAGTAGGCTTGAACTCTTTAATCGTTTCTAACAACGCTTTAAACGCTGTAGTGGTTTGATCTGGCCAAAAGTGAGCATCGCTAAACACAATTACTCGCCCTTTTTCAATATCTAAACCCCTACGAGTATTGCCTACAGTTTGTTCAGTCTTTTTATAATCAGTAACTCTACGATCATTAAAACTGTCTAGCTTGATATTTAACCTGGTTTCAATAGAACGTCTGCGGTTATAAACAGCCCTCTCTGACAATGCGTGAACTTTTGCAAATATTAAAGGTGATCCTATTTTGTTCCATTGCTCAATGAACTGCTCGTCTGTTAAATAATAACCAGCCATTTGCGCCCCTTTTGATGTAAAGTTAGCATATCTTAACGATTAATTATAAATAATCAATGACTTATGCTAAAAAAGTTGATGCAAATCATTCTGTTATTGTCAAGGCTCTGCGTGATATGGGTTGTTCTGTGTTTGATACGTCTGCGACTGGTAGGGGCTGTCCCGACATCTTGGTTGGCAAGAATTCAAAAACTGCTTTGGTCGAAATAAAGAGAAATGCAACTGCCCCTTACACAGAGGCGCAAAAGAAATTTATGGAGAATTGGAAGGGTGGCCCAGTATGTCGAATACACGATGTTGAAGGTGCAATAAATCTAGTAAAAACACTTGAAAACTCGTAAAATAGTATTATTATTCGTAGTGTATTAACCCCATCTCAAAGGAAAAATCATGGGAATTATGGATTCAATGAAAGGCACTAAGGGCGCAACTGGCGAGAAGTTGCCAAAAGGTGCTACATCTTCTGATATGTCAGGCGAGCGCAAGCAAAAGCTAGTTGGTGGCGTTGCTATGGGCAAAATGGATTCTATGGGTTCACGCCCTTTGAGTCACGCTGGCAACTTTGAAGGCAAGCTTGGTGAGTTGAATGACGGCAATATGGGTGAGCGTGAGTGCTACAGCCATGTCCGTATGGCACACGCACAAGACTGCAAATAAAACTACAGCTCATAGTCCTCGGTAAAGGACTACAAGCTGTATAACCACAACAATAGGGTAATATTGAAATGGCTGATGAAATTGTAATATATAAACCTCTGGCTGATAAGATAATTGTCAAGCCAGATGTTCGTGTTTTAAGCGAAGTGATTATTGTCAATAATAAAGAAGCCGAGAACATGGGAACAGTAGTAGCAGTAGGCCCTGGCAAAAAGCTATCCGCAGATCGCAGAGAGCCTATGCCTATTGAAGTTGGCACAAGAGTTCGCTTTGGCACTATGAATGATGATCCCAAAGAGGAATATTTAAAGTTTACGCCTGTAGTTCACAATGGCGAAAAATGTTTAATAATGAGCTGGCAAGACGTTTGCTGGGCAGAATAGGCGATTATGGCAACCAAACCTGGCTTATATGCCAATATTCATAAAAAACAGGCACGGATTGAGCGTGAGAAGGCTGAAGGCAAACCTGTAGAAAAGATGCGTAAACCTAGCACTAAGGGCGCACCTACCAAGCAAGCATTTATTGACTCTGCTAAAACCGCAAAGAAGAAATAATGAAACACGACAAACCTATCCCACACAAGACTACAGGCAAAGGTAAGACCTACAACCCTACAGAAAAGGGTGCAGGTATGACTGCCAAGGGCAGAGCTGAATACAACGCTAAGAACGGCAGTAATCTCAAAGCACCAGCTCCTAATCCTAAGACTAAGAAGGATGAGGGTCGTAAGAAATCATTTTGTGCAAGAATGGAAGGCGTAGTAAAGAAAGCCAAAGGCCCAGCAGAACGAGCCAAGGCATCATTAAAAAACTGGAATTGTTAAGGGGATAGCATGGATTATATTAAAATCAAATTAAAAGCGATTTGGGCGTGGGTGGAGAGCAAGATAGGCTCAGACCTTACTCAAGAAGAAATGGATCGTATTGTGCGTTTTAAGCAAGAAACGGCTGCATGGCCATTTCCTGCGCCAGAAGTAAAGAAACGCAGAACATTCCCTAAGAAGCTAGAGAAATTAAACAGTAAGACAGTAAAAACCATCATCAAGGAGAAGAAAGTGCCATTAAAGAAATCTACAAGCGCAAAAGCGTTTAAAGAGAACATCAAGACTGAAGTAAAGGCAGGCAAGCCAGTTAAGCAAGCTGTGGCTATTGCCTACGCTGAAAAACGTGCTGCAGGCAAAACTAAGAAAGGTAGCAAATGATTCAATTTACTGTTCAACAAATTAATGAACTTCTACAAGCATTAGGACAACTTCCTTATATGCACTCTGCTCATTTAATTGCTGGTATCAAGCAAATTGCTGAACCACAAATAGCAGAGCAAACTGTTGCAGAAAAACAACAGTCTGAAGAAGTAAAAGAACCTGATACATCACTCTCATAGTGTTGTAAAAAAACAACAAAATCAAGAAGATGGAAGAAAAGTCAATTAATCCTGTAGGCGCACCACTTGGTAACAAAAACAATACTAAGAACAAGCCATTTCTTGATGCTATGCGTAGAGCGATAGCACAGAATCCACAGAAGATTAGAAGCATTGTTGACAAGGTTCTTGAAAAGGCAGAAGAAGGTGAGTCTTGGGCTGTAAAAGAAGTAGCTGATCGCTTAGACGGCAAAGCAGTCCAAGCAACCACATTTGAAGATGCAGAAGGCAATTCATTGCTACAAGCTATTGAAGTCAGGTTTGTGAAGCCAAGTGAGTGAAATCACACCAGAAATTCGTCAAGCTGTTAGTGCAGTTGATTTTCCGATCAAGCTACAGTTTCTATTCGATCCATGCAGATATAAGGTTCTTTATGGTGGTCGTGGTGGGGCTAAATCTTGGGGCGTTGCTCGTGCATTACTTGTCATTGGCGTAAAAAAACCTACAAGGGTGCTATGCGCTCGTGAGTTTCAGAACTCTATCGGCCAATCAGTTCATAAGCTGTTATCTGACCAAATCATTGCATTAAAACTAGAATCATTTTATGAAATTACACAGAACTCCATTAGAGGGAAGAACGGCACAGAGTTTGCGTTCGTTGGGCTTAAAAACAATATTGCAAACATAAAATCATATGAAGGAGTTGACATTGTTTGGTGCGAGGAAGCCGCTTCAATTAGTCAAACTAGTTGGAATGTTCTTATACCAACAATTCGTAAAGAAGGCTCAGAAATATGGGTTACATTTAATCCAGAATTAGAGTCAGACGAAACTTATCAAAGATTTGTCATAAATCCACCTGAAAATTGCAAGGTCGCAAAAATCAATTGGTCTGATAATCCTTGGTTTCCTGATACGCTAAGACTTGAAAAAGATGCGCTATTTAGCAGGGATAGAGAAGCCTACAACACAGTTTGGGAAGGTTTATGCCGTCAGACGGTAGATGGTGCTATCTTTGCCAAAGAAATGACCTTAGCCGATTTAGATGGAAGGATTACCAATGTCCCATACGATCCAATTAAGCCTGTTCACGCTGTATTTGATTTGGGCTGGGCAGATGCTACTGCTATTTGGTTTGTTCAGTTTATTAGCCAGGAAGTCAGATTAATTCGTTACTACGAGAACACCCAGCAGACAATAGCTCATTATCTTGCTAAAATACAGTCTTATGGATACGTTATCGACACTCTTTGGCTCCCTCATGATGCAGGGAATAAAACTCTATCTAGTAACGGTAGAAGCATCGAAGAAATCGTTAGAGCTGCGGGATACAATACTAGAGTCATTGAAAGAACCCCAATAGCAGACTCAATCAACGCTGCACGAATGATGTTCAATAAGTGCTGGTTTGATCGCAATAACACTCACGATGGTCTGCAATGTCTAAGGCACTATCGCTATGACGTTGATCCTGATACCAAGCAATTTAGTCAAAAACCATTGCATGACAACTACAGCCACGGTGCAGATGCTTTTAGGTATATCGGCTTAATGGTTAACGAACCAAGAAAAGCACCTAAACAACAAAAAACTTATCAACTACCTAGCTCATGGATGGGCTAAAATGTGTAGTAAAAACACAACAAATGTCTTAAAATCGGGCAAAGAATAAGGAATCTTATGGCATACGATAGAGTTGCAGACGAACAATCAGATGGCAGAATAGAAGAAGCCAAGCAGTTTTTACGACTGTGTAATGACTCTGACAGCAACAATCGTGCTGAAGCTCTTGACGATGTGCGCTTTGCAGCAGGCGATCAATGGCCTGTAGATGTGCAAAATAGCCGTGTATTAGAAGCTCGCCCATGTCTGACAATCAATAAGCTAGATGCTTATATTCGTCAAATCTGCAATCAGCAACGTCAACAACGCCCACGCATTAAAGTGCATGGCATGAACAATGAATCAGATGCGAAAGTAGCTGAGATCATTACAGGCATTACTCGTCACATTGAGAATCAATCTGATGCTGACTCTGCCTATGACCATGCTTTTGAGTATGCAGTCAAGATGGGCTGGGGCTACTGGCGTATTACGACAGACTATGTAAGAGAGGACAGCTTTGACCAAGAAATCTATATTCGACCAATTGAAAATCCTTTTACTGTTTATTTTGACCCTAATAGCACTCTCCCCGATGGTAGTGATGCTGAAAAATGCCTGGTTACTACCGTTATCAGCAAAAATGTGTTCAAAAAGATGTATCCCAACGCTGAATCTGAGCAAGGATTTTCCAGTAGAGGAACGGGAGATACGGAGTCGGAATGGGTTACGAAAGAAGATATACGCATAGCCGAGTATTTCTACACAGAACGCATCAAAACCCATTTAGTTCAGTTATCTGATGGCACTACAGTTTATCAAGACGAAATGCCCCCTAAAGACGTTTTAGAGGCTTCTGGCATTACTATTATTGAAAAGCGTGAAACTTGGAAAAAAAAGATTAAGTGGTGCAAGTTAACCGCTATGGAAATCCTAGAAGAAGGCGAATGGGCAGGTAAATTTATCCCAATTGTGCCTACTTATGGTCAAGAAGTGCGTGTTGACGATAAGCACAAGAAATTTGGTCTTGTTCGTATGGCTAAAGACCCACAGCGTATGTATAACTATTGGTCAACTGCGCTGACTGAAACTGTAGCTCTTGCCCCTAAAGCAAAATGGCTCTTAGCAGAAGGTCAAGACGAAGGACATGAGAACGAATGGGCAATGGCTAACATCAAAGCGATGCCTGTATTGCGTTACAAGCAGACAGACATTGAAGGCAGACCAGCTCCAGCTCCAACACGCTTACAGCCAGAGCCACCACCAGCAGGTGTAATGACTGCATTAGCTGGCATGAACCAAGACTTACAAGCAGTCATAGGTATTTTTGATCCTAGTCAACTTCCTACTGGCATGATGACAGGCAAAGCAATGCAGGGTCAGCAAATGCAAGTGGATATGACCAATTTCCACTATTACGACAATCTGACTCGTTCTATCCGTCACACAGGTCGCATCATTCTTGACTTAATTCCTAAGATTTATGACCGTGAGCGTGTAATGCGTATTATTGGTGATGACGGCAAGCCTGAAATTGTGACAATTAATCAGCGTAGTCAAGACGAACAAGGCGTGTCTAAAGTATTAAATGACGTAACCGTAGGCGAATATGACGTTGTGATGGATACAGGCCCTGGCTACAATTCTAAACGTCAAGAAGCTGCTGATTCTATGGCTACAATCCTTGCTGCTGATCCTAAACTCATGCAACAGATTGGCGATTTGTGGTTTAGAAACCAAGATTTCCCTGGCGCAGAAGTCATTGCAGATCGTTTGGCAGCGATCAATCCTATGGCGCAAATTGATGAGAAATCACCAGTTCCACCACAGGTTCAAATGCAGATGGCAATGGGCAAAGCTCAATTACAGAAGCTACAGCAAGAAAATGCTCAGTTGCAGATGATGATCAAGCAACGTCAAGATATTGAAGGCGTTAAACAAGAAGCTGAAACCAAGCGTGAATTGATGCGCCAGCATACTAAAGCGCACGATACAGAGATGCGTGTTGAAACCACGGCTCAAGATACGATTATTAAGACACAGACTCAGCTACAAATTGAAGAACTTAAAGCGCAATTGGCTTTGGTCTTGGCGCACATCAATAAAACTACTGGTAAAGAAGCGCAAGCTGAAGCAGTTGAAAGAGCTATTTAGTGTTGTAAATACGCAACATTAATGTTATAAATGAATTTGTATGCAAACTAAAGAGTATCAAGCAGAGTGGAGAGCCAAAAATGTTGGCAAACACGCTGAGTATTAAAAGAAATATAGGGAAAAAAATCGTGAAAAGGTCAATTCTTATATTAAAGAATGGACAGCGAAATTTCCTGAAAAAAATGCAGCAAAAACCGCAAAGTATCGTGGCGCAAAATTAAAAAGAGTTATGGCTTGGGATAATGATCCAATCAAAATTCAAGAGTTTTACGATGCAGCAAAGTTTTTGGGAATGGTGACAGGTGATTGGTATCACGTTGATCACATTATTCCATTGCAGGGTAAGAATGTTAGTGGCTTGCACGTTGTATCTAATTTGCAAGTCATAGAAGGGCAACAAAATCGTTCAAAAAGTAATAAGTTTGAATGATTGCAATACCTTACTAATCGGGTTGATTAGGTAAATTCTTGAGGAAAAACTCATGTCAGATGTGCAAGAAAGATTAGCCAGTAACGTGGTTACATCAGAAAATTTAGCTGATTTCCATGCTGAAAAATTAGGTTTAGCTAGTGATGAAGCTCCTGTTGAGGCTGCGCCAGTTGAGGAAACTCCTGACACAGAGCCAGCAGTTGAAGCTCAAGCTGAGAGTGAACCAGAGGCAGAAGAAGAAGCGGAAGTAACAGACAAGCCTAAACAAAATCCAAAACTTGAAAAGCGATTTTCAGAGCTAACTAAACGTGCTAAACAAGCTGAAGCCGAAAAAGAAGCCCTGCAAGCCAAACTTCAAGAACTTGAGAGCAAGATAACACCCCCCAAAGCAGAAGAAGCTGACCCTGTAGGTGAAAAACCTTCTAGGGCGCAATTTAACAATGTTGATGAATATGCAGAAGCATTGGCTGAGTGGAGTGCTGAAAAAGCATTAATGGAGCGTGATAAAGCAGAACAGCAACGCAAGATCGAGGAACAGAGAAACGAAGTAATTAAGTCGTGGACTCAAAAGCTCGAAAAGGTAAAAGCTGAATTGCCTGATTTTGATGACATAGTAGAGTCTAGTACCGTACAAGTCCGTGATGAAGTCAAGGATGCGATTCTAGAATCTGACGTAGGCCCACAAATCCTATATGAATTGGCATCAAATGACGAATTAGCGCAAAAAATAGCATCAATGCCTGTTCATAAAGCTCTTAAAGAATTAGGGAAATTGGAAGTTCAGTTTGAGCGTAAAGAAGCTCAGGCTGAAGTCAAAAGCGAACCTGTTGCTCGTAGTAAAGCTCCAGCACCGATTAAGCCCCTTACAGCAGGAAAAGGAACGTCTGACGTGTTAGTTGACACAAATGGTCAATTTCACGGCACATACGCTCAATGGAAAGCTGCAAGACAAGCTAAGAGGATTCGCTGAAATACCCATTTAAATATACATAAAGGAAATAATCATGGCAAATAATTTGCTAACCATTTCCAAGATCACTAACGAAGCATTGATGGTCTTGGAAAACGAATTAACATTCACATCTGAAGTAGATCGTAACTATGACGATCAATTTGCCGTAGTTGGTGGCAAAATTGGTAACACAGTAAACGTACGTAAGCCAGGTCGTTTTATTGGTACAACAGGCCCAGCATTGAACGTAGAAGATTTCAACGAAACTTCTGTGCCTGTAACTTTGTCAACACAATTCCACGTTGATACTCAGTTCACAACTCAAGACCTCGCTTTGAGCCTTGATATGTTCTCTGATCGTGTATTGAAGCCTGCTGTTGCTGCTATCGCCAACAAAATTGACCGTGATGGCACATTGCAAGCTGCTAACAACACAGCAAACATCGTAGGAACTGCTGGCACTCCACCAACAGGTTTGATCACCTATTTGACTGCTGCTGCTTACCTTGACTCTGAAGGCGCACCACGTGATGGCCGTAGAAGCTGTATTGTTGAGCCATTCACATCTGCAACTATCGTTGACAGCTTGAAAGGTTTGTTCGTTCCACAAGAAGCTATTGGCGAACAGTATCGTAAAGGCTTGATGGGTCGTGACTCTGCTGGTATGAACTGGAAGATGGATCAGAACGTGGTAGCACACACATTCGGTTCTTTTGCTGGCTCTGCTACTGTTAACACATCTACTGCTGCTGGTTTCTTGACAAGCGGTTGGGCTGCTTCTAGCACAATTACCTTGACATTGACTAACGGTGTTAGCTTGAACCAAGGCGATACATTCACAATCGCTGGCGTTTATGCAGTTAACCCACAGAACCGTCAAGCTTACGGCTCTAACAAGTTGCGTAACTTTGTTGTAAACCAAGCTGTTTCTGGCTCTGGTGGCACAATCCAAGTTAACGTATCTCCTGCTGTTATTACTGCTGGTCAGTTCCAGAACGTATCTATCCCTTCACCTGCAAGTGGACAGGCAGTTACATTCTTCAACCAATCTGGCACAGTTTCCCCACAAAACATCATCATGCACCGCAATGCGTTTTGCCTTGCGGTAGCTGATTTAGAGCTGCCAGAAGGTGTTCACTTTGCAGGTCGTGCAAGCGACAAGGAAATCGGTCTGTCAATGCGTGTAGTTCGTCAATACACCATTAACAACGACTCTATTCCTACTCGTTTAGACGTTCTGTATGGTTGGGCTAACTTGTATCCTGAACTCGCTTGCCGTGTTGCAGCTTAATTTAACGGATAACGAAAGGAAACTATAATGTCTAATCCAGGACCAGCAATTAGTACTTCAACCCACCCATCAAACCTTAACAGCCAACAAGCTCTGCGAGTTTTAGCGGTTCAAAAAGGCGTTAGCGTATCAGCTTTGGGTGATACTCCTATCCAAATCAACAATAGCGCACTCTATTTGCCTACTACTATCGTTATTGCTAACGCAAATAACAATGGTGCAACGCAATCTGTAGCTTCTGTTGCTTTGGGTGTTTACACAGCACCTTTGGGCGCAAGTGGCACAGGCACAGCAGTTTTGACTACAGCAGCATTGACAGGTCAAACTACTCCTAGCT
>Ga0208379_1000117_pt1 | contig 37060 bp, 44 predicted proteins | sample CryBogCBE02Aug07_FD_184559 | JGI IMG/M metagenome (GOLD analysis project Ga0208379, IMG submission 184559) | Freshwater microbial communities from Crystal Bog, Wisconsin, USA - CBE02Aug07 (SPAdes) | ecosystem: Environmental > Aquatic > Freshwater > Lake | place: Crystal Bog, Wisconsin, USA... | reverse complement strand
GCGCCGTTGCCAAACATATGGAAACGTGTAGCTTGGTCTGCAGACACATGGTAATCAAAGGATAAACAATGACAACTTTAACAATACAAACTCCAGCAATAACTAGCACAACAGGTGTGTTTAGTTTCACAGCACTGGATACTCCGCTAGCAGTGGGACAAGCAGTTTTAATTACTGGCACATTTAGCAGTGGTAGCATCACAGGATATCATCCAGGTGCTACTTATTTTGTAGTAGGAACACCTACAACTACAGCATTTCAATTGTCGGCTACTAAAGGCGGTGCACCTGTAACTACAACAGTCAGCACTGGTGCTATTACTGGCATTAATGTATTAGCATTGAACAAACAGGCTGTAATTTGGGGTAAAAACCTTGGCGATTGTATTGACTGTGTATTAGCTGCCAAGGTAGCAGTGGCAGGCGGATATGATTATACATTCCTTAATATTGACACTAAGGATTTTAACAAAGCAGATTTAATAGCTCTAGTTCCAAATGTTAAAACTGTCCCACAAGTATTCCTTGATGGAGTTTATGTAGGCGGACTAAAAGAACTTAAAACATCATTAAAGTTATAAACTGCTAACTTTATCTAGCTCTCTTTTGTAGCTATTTTTCAATAAATATACTAAAGAGAGCAGATTATGACCCTACAAACAATCAATTTAGGTAACTACGCTAACGACGGCACAGGTGACGATTTACGCACCGCGTTTACTAAAGTAAATGCTAATTTTGCTTCACTAGACACAGAATACTCAATCCTAGGCGGAACTAATCTAAGTTCAGGCGTGGGAATTTTCAAAGATCGTAACGGCACTAATTTAGAGTTCAAATCACTAACTAGTGTAGATTCCAGTGTAGTTATTGCAGATCATGGATCTACATCTGGTACTGTTGACTTGGCAGCTAAAACTAGTCTTGTTAACGATACTAATCCTACATTGTCTGCAAATTTATTATTAGCTGGACATAATATTGTTGGCCCAGGAGATACACAAACTAGTGTGTTTGGTGTAAGTGTTCCTAATCTATCATTTTTAGTTAGTATGATAATAGAATCTCAAAAAGTCAATGTCGATTTAGGTAGTATTTTAACACCTGCAGGTAATGATACTAATTTTAGAGGTTATACATTAGACATGGGTCAATTAGTAGATCCACAACCACAACTTCAAGTTAATTTTGGAACTATTGTTTAATGGCACTATCTGTATGGAATCAACCTTCAGGAACAAGTCTTGGAACATTTACTGAGCAAACTTCAGTAAACATTTCCTTGCCCGTTACTGGTTCCGGCATTACATATACTGTAATAAGTGGAGCACTACCAGGCGGTTTAGAATTGTCAGGATCACGCATTATTGGGTATCCTTATATTGTTACCACTGACACTACTTTTACATTTTGTATAAGAGCAAGCAATGGATCTAGCATTGCTGACAGAACATTTAGTATAACTGTACATGCGGTCAATGTACCTACATTTATTACAGCCGCTGGCGCATTGCCCGTAGGTGTACATAATCAATTGTATGCATTAGATAGGACTTATGTAAACTATCAAATTGAAGCATTTGATCTAGATCAGAGTTTAGGTACTAAACTAACTTATTACATAGCGTCCGGAGATGGGACATTGCCCCCAGGGTTGAATATGGATGCAAACGGATTGATTACAGGTTATATAGCACCTACTCTTAAAATTACTCCTGCCGATGGTACCGGAACCTATGATGAATCTACATACGATGCAGTAGCTTACGATTTTGCCAGTTTGCCAACAAATGGTTTTGATACATATTTTTACGATGGTGTGTTTTACGATTACAGTTTGCCAGATGGTCAGCCTATCAGTCTTAATGTCAACTATCAGTTTAAGGTAACTATTACAGATGGGTATAAACTAAGTCAACGAATTTTTAGAATATTCGTAGTCGGAGATGATACATTCAGAGCAGATAATACTGCACTAGATGGATTTGTCGGGGACTCTGGATTTACAGCTGATGCTACATATTTGCGTCAACCAGTGTGGTTGTCTAATAGTAATTTAGGAACATTTAGAGCTAGTAACTATGTAACTATACCAATAGCATTATACGATAATACTGATGTGTTTTATACATTAGAAACTATTAATCGAGAAGTTAGAGCTACTACAATTAACATTACAAATGCAGATAACGTAAAAAATAGTAATCAAATTACGGTGACTAACATTGTAGGAACCATTACAGTCGGGCAATCTATCTGTTTTGAAAATATTATTAGTGGTGCTAGCCAACAAATATACACCGTCACTAACGTGACAACAGTAACTACTGGTGTTTATAGATTATTTTTATCAACAGTATTATTACAAGATATACCAGCTACCACTATATTTTATATTGGATCTCTATGTGAGTTACCACTAGGCATGAAATTTGATGCAGAAAGTGCAGAATTGTACGGGAATGTTCCTTATCAGCCAGCAATTACTACCGTTTATACATTTACATTAACTGCTACTCGTCCTGGTAACAAAGGAGATACACTTAGTTCAAGTAAAACATTTACAGTAACAATTATAGGTGAAGTTGATAGTATTATTAGCTGGAATACTCCTAGTAATCTTGGAAGCATTGGTGCAAATTATGTTTCAACTTTACGTGTAAATGCCACAACAACTATCGCAAACGCAGTTGTATTGTATACAATTACTAGTGGTAGTTTACCTAATGGACTTAGTATGGCTAGCGATGGAGAAATTATCGGAAAAGTTATACAATTCCCAGACGGTGTAAATCATATATTAGGTCTTACAACGTTCGACGGCGGAACATTAACCTTCGATGCTAAAACTACAACTGTTGATAGAGTGTACACATTTACTGTACAAGCTCGGGATCAGTTTGGCTACAGCGCAGTATCAAAAACTTTTACAATAACAGTAAATGTTCCAGACGCAATAGCATACAGCAATATTAGAGTACAACCCTACTTGAATAATACTCAGCGAACTGCATTTAAGAGTTTTATGAATGATACATCAGTATTTTCCCCATCATCTGTGTATAGATCAAATGATCCTAATTTTGGATTGCAATTTAATCTTAGCATGATAGCGTATGCTGGAATACAAACTACCAGTGCAAGTCAAATTGCGGCAGCTATGGGATTAAATCATAAGCGTAAAAGATTTATTTTTGATAGTGTACAAACTGCCGTGGCATATTTGCCGGGCACTACTACCGCAGTTTACGAAGTTGTTTATTTAAAAATGTTAGATCCGTTAGAACCCAACGGAGCTCATCTCCCATTAAAAGTAAAAAGCATTGGACATCAATCCGATACAATTACAGTCGATAGTGTTCCAAATTTCTGGAGTAGAAGTTTATCAGATTTATCTGCTAATGCACCAAGTAACCGCAGACCTTTAGAAAGTGTTACAGTAGACAGTACTGGATATGAAATTAGTAACCCAGATGTAGATACGTTTTTCCCTAGCAGTATAACAAACTGGCAATATAGAATTGGACAAACCGGGTCAACCGAACGAAATTATTTGCCCTTATGGATGCGCAGTATACAACCCGGAACTAAGCAAGAATTAGGATTTGTACTTGCGGTTCCTATTTGTTACTGTTTAGTAGGGGAAAGTACAGGAATAAAACTATTAGTCGAAAATAGTGGATTCGATTTTAAACAATTAGACTATACCGTAGATAGATATATAATAGATTCTGTCACCGGTTACACAAGCGATAAATACCTAGTATTCAAAAACGATAGGATAACAGTATGACCAGTCAGATTAATTACGGTGCAATCAACACAACTTACCCGGTTGCAGGGCAAGATAATAATAGCCAAGGATTCAGAGATAACTTTACAGCTATTTCAGCTGGGCTCGGTGTTGCTAAATCAGAAATAACAGCGTTACAAAGCAATGCTGTACTAACAGCAGATTTGGCCACTGGCACAACAACTGTACAAAATAATATGTTAGGCAGTACAATATACAATGCCTTGTATAGTCAATTTAATGGCGTGTTTTTTGATGGTAGTTTGTTAGGAATTAGTGCAAATGCCAATATAGATATCACCAACGGTCCTTTGCAAAAGTTTAAATTAAGCGGTAATCCTACATTAACATTTGTTAATTGGCCAACTTCTACTGGCCAATGGGCTAAGGTCACTGTTATTATAACTTCTGATAATTCAGGAAACGTCAGAAGTCCAAGTTTTAGTACAGAAAAATCTGGCACTATCCATTATACTACAGATTTCCCAACGTTACCTGGTACTAGCACTTTAGGATTCACAGTAGGAGGAGAAAGTGTTATTGGAGTACAAGTTACTAATAACACCATCGGTAGTAGTCCTAACTCAGGATATACTACTCCAGCTACTGTAAGTTTTACTAGTCCAACATCATCCGGCGGTACAAGTCCAACAGGTGTTGCTGTTTATCAAATAGTTAGTGCAACCATTACCGCAGGAGGAACTGGTTTCTCGGCCGGTGATCAATTAGTAGTAGATGCACACAGTGATGTGATTTTACAAGTTTCTACAGTTAATGCCGGTGCGATAACTGCACTAACTGTAATTAGTGGTGGCACATTAACAAGACCTTATCCTGGTACATTCAACCTTACAGCTATTAGCGGTTCAGGTAGTGGAGCAAAAGCATCATTATCTAATGGAGTGAAATCTGTTACTATTACTAACAATGGTGATGGTTATACTACCACTGCTCCAACTGTTACAATTAGTTCTCCGGGAGTAGGCGGAACTACTGCTACCGCAGTGGCAACACTATCATCTAGCACAGATGCCAATGTTAAAGTAATCGAAGCATGGACTTATGATGCCGGTACTAACGTATACATCAAATACTTAGGTGAATATCACTAATGCATCCGTTAGCAGGTGATCTTAGTCAATTAAAGGATGCCGAGTTAGATAATAAAATTAATGATCTAACTCGCAAATATTTTTTGACTAGGAATTTTGGAGTTCAACAACAAATTAGTGCTATGTTGGACACATACAAAGCGGAAGCAAATAAAAGACGTCAAGCAGAATACGAAAAAATGATGAATAATCGTGACAAAGGGCTTGACAAATTAATTAATATCAGCTAAACTAGGCAAATGCGCCTAGACAAATATAGTAATCCCATCTTTAATGAGCAAGATATTTTTGATGCTTTGTATCAAGGATATCAATTTTCAGCCAACGACACTTTAATAGTCAGCGAAAGAACCGATAGTATAAAAGAATTTGAAAATCAATTAGGTTTTAAATTCTTAGAACCCTATACTACTCATGCTGATGTTGCAGAATACGACAAGGCTTGCCAAAGTTTATGGTTTATGCCTAACGATTATTGTCCAAATTTAGTAGAAATGCTTTATGGAATGTGTACTACTGATGAGCAAACTAATAGAGTTAGCGAGGAGTTAGAAGCGTTTATAAAATATGGTATGATGGACTTATTATATTATCTTAAATATTTGGTAGATACTTTAGACGAAAATAATATTTTATGGGGCGTAGGCAGAGGATCAAGTGTAGCAAGTTATGTGCTATACTTGGTTGGAGTTCACAAAATCGACAGTTTAGCCTATAATTTAGATTGGCGAGAATTCCTAAGATAAGTACTAGTATAATCCAAGGAGATTAATATGGCAATGAAAGACCAACCAAAAACTGTGCATCGTAGTATGCAAGGTAAAGAAATTGATATGAATAAACTTATTAATTTAAATGAAACAACACCGGCTGTCGGCAATATGAAAGTCAACGCTCGAGGCGATGAAATTGGCACTGGCGGCAAAATCATACGTAAGCGTGAAGAAATTATAGCGGCTAGCAATCCGCCTGCACCTGTGTTAGATCAAATTAATATTCGTCCGGGCGCTCCTGCTCCTGTAGCAACAAAAGATGTATCTAATCAGGATCCAGAAGGGAAAGAGTAATGGCAGATTCAAAAGGTATCGGTCACGTAGGATTTAAGGCCAAAGTAGAGGGCACTATTCTGCCTATTCGAGATAATGTGTTTGTCACTGATATGAATTTCGATGACGTGCGAACTGCAAGTGGACTTTACATACCTAGCGATGACGGTAAAGATTATGGAATTAAACCTCGGTGGGGTCGTGTATATGCAGTTGGACCAAAACAAACCGAGGTTAAAGTTGGCGAATGGATCTTAATCGAGCACGGTCGTTGGACTCGAGCAATTACATTAGTTGAACCAGATGGCACTGAACGTAAAATATTCCGTGTAGATACTAATTGTATGTTGCTATCAGCAGACGAAAAACCAAACGATTTATCATGGGGGTTAAAGAGTATTGATTTAAGTCCTCCGGAATACGATTTCCATCCAGCTTAATTACTAGCATTTCGAGCAACAGGCCTCTTGACCGGGCCTGGTTTCACCTGTACAATAAGGAAAAGTAAGGATTATATGCAAGAATACGACCCAGATCTACAAGAGCTTTATAATAAACAATTAGAATTTGCATCAGAAATGATGGGAAAACACGGTCCTCTGCCTGTAGCCGCTATAATGATGACTCAAGCATTGAGCATTTATAGAACTAGTTTAGAAGAAATTGAATACCATAACATGGTTGATGCAATTTCAGCTAGCAGAGATCAAATTAAACGATTTACACCGGACATACTACAATGACAAACCCATTTAGAGATCAAGAAAAATTCATGCGAGCCTGCGATCAAACTGTAGGCGATTGGAATGAAGACCAGTTCAACATGTATCTAAAGTTAATTGAAGAAGAATGTAAAGAACTAGTACTAGCATTAAATGAAAAGGATCGTGTCGAAACTTTTGACGCACTACTAGATATTGTAGTAGTATGTGTTGGTGCTATGCATAGTATGGGAACAGACCCAGAAGGTGGTTGGAAAGAAGTTATGAGCACAAACTTTGCTAAAATTGATAAAGAAACAGGCAAAGTTCGCAAGCGTGAAGATGGTAAAGTATTAAAACCAATTGGTTGGATTCCTCCCGACTTAAAACAATTTATTAAGGACACAGAATGAAACAACTATGGGTTGAAAAATATCGTCCTAAGACTTTAGACGATTATGTGTTTAGAGATGAGAATCAAAGATCTCAGATTAAATCGTGGGTTAAAGACGGCAGTATTCCCCATTTATTGTTAAGTGGCAGTCCTGGCATTGGCAAAACTACGCTAGCTAAAGTGTTAATGGCAGAATTAGGTATTCCGGATTTTGATATACTAGAAGTTAATGCTAGTAGAGATACAGGTATCCGAGAAGTTGTTAGAGAGAAAATTACAAATTTTGTACAAATGATTCCGTTTGGACCATTCAAAGTTGTACTCTTAGACGAAGCTGATCGGTTAAGTCCCGAGGCTCAGGATGCTTTGAAAGGTGTTATGGAGGAATATAGCGATCATAGTCGTTTTATTCTAACCTGTAATACTCCTAATAGAATTGTACCAGCACTACACAGTCGTTGTCAACAAATGCATTTTGCCAGTATCGATCAAACAGAGTACACAGCTAGAGCGGCTACAATTTTAGTAGAAGAGGGAATAGAATTTGATCTAGATACTCTAGATACTTATGTTAAAAGCGTGTATCCAGATTTGCGTAAATGCATTAATTTATTACAGCAACACAGCATGGAAGGAAAACTTATGAGTCCGCAATCTAGTGATAGTGGAGTAAGTGATTATAAAATCGAAATGGTCGAGTTATTTAAAGCCGGTAAAATTTCAGATGCTAGAAAATTACTATGCGGCAAAGCTAGGCCAGATGAAATGGAAGATATCTATCGTTGGCTGTACGATAACATTACATTGTTTGGTGAAGAAGCTACACAAGATAAAGCTATCTTGATAATTAAACAAGGTCTAGTAGATCATACATTTGTTGCAGATCCAGAAATTAACTTAGCGGCAACCTTAATTAGGCTAAGTCATTTGTCACAATAAAAAAGGGCCGTTAAGGCCCTTTTTTTACATCCTATTATTCTCCATAAACCGCTAACACCTCCTTCACGGCATTATGGCGTTCGATGTCCTTGGCTTCAAATTGAATAATATCAATATGTTCCAAATATTCTTTTTCTTCGAGTAGTTTGCAAAAGTCAATTAGACCATTATCGCTCAATCGGTCTGCTTGTGCTAGATCTCCTGTCACTACCATCTTAGACCCTTCTCCTAAACGGGTCAGTAGCATTTTCATTTGATTCACTGTAGCATTTTGCATTTCATCTGCAACTATGTATGCGTTTTTAAATGTTCGGCCTCGCATATAGGCTAGTGGGCTGATTTCAATAGTTCCTTCCTCTAACATTCCTGCTATTTCTTTCTTTTGATAATATTCGCCCAAGACATCAAATATAGGTCTTGTCCAGGGTGCCATCTTTTCATTTAAGTCACCTGGTAAGAAGCCTAAATCCTCATCTACGGACACGGCGGGTCTTGTTACCACGATTTTGTCAACTTTACCTTCCTGAAACAATTTAATTCCATATTGTACAGCCAACATGGTTTTACCCGTGCCGGCAGGACCAATAGCAAGTACTATGCTAGTGTGTTCTGAATATAATTTGGAAAGATATAGTTTCTGATTAGCGTTACGTGCATTGATACTGACACGTTGCTTTTTAGCCGGAAGATACGGCTGAAAATCAATGATATTAACTTCTGATGTAAAACGCTTTTTCACTCGTTGTTTACTCATCTAGTTTAGCTCCTACTCTACTTGTTAAAGTAGGACTTGTAGTGACCGCCTTTGATAACTACAGAGGTCCTACATTTTTATTTAACAGAATACAAGAATAATAAACTGTTATGTTATAGTTTCAAACCAGCTAAATAAGTATACAAGTTTCTGGAAACCAACATGCATGATATTTTAGACGTAATACAGAACATACAAGATCTATACGAAAACAACAGCAGTCTTGCGGTGCTTAAAGACTTTGAGCGTGTGTTAGATGAGATGGATACGTATGTATATGAAAACTGGGAAGATGGCGAATTAGCGTATGGACCACGTGTAGATCGTCATTGGATTACTGCTGGATTCATGTGGCCCAAGGATAAGATGCCTGATCCAACTGCTGGCAAGCGTTTAATGGAATTAGGTTGCAAAATTAGCTATCAAAAAAGTCATTTGATAGAACCTCGTAAAATTCGTACAGCAGAAGACATTCGTCCTAACAGTAAAAAAGGTCGTTTAGATCGTCATCCTATTTGGATAGTAGAAATACAAATGCCTAAAAAGATTGCGTTTGATATCTATAAGGGCTATATGGACAAGATGAAGAATGAAGGACAGAATTCAGAAGCACCTAAATCTGCTGTGGCTGCCAATGCCGCTGCCGCTCCAGCGCCTCAATCACCGGGTGCAGTTCCTGGAGCTGGGCCTGCACCTACTCCTGGAATGTCAGCACCTCCTGGTGGCGCTCCTGCTAGTACCCCTGTTTAAGGATTAATATGCAACTTACAGAAAGTTTACGTGCAGGCGATCTTGAATACTTAGTTAAAAAAGTGTTTGGTATCGATGCCTTTAAAAGTAAAATAGGCGATGACGAACAAGTTGTAGTACTAAGTTTTGAAGTTAAGCAAGAAGATGCCGCAAAAGATCTTGAAAATTTTATCGAGATGGGCTATACCTTTGTATTAGATGCAGATTGTACCAGCGGAGAAACAGACGATGGTAGTTATTTTGTTTTTGTAGAATTAGAACGTACTAGACATATTGCAGAACAAATATTAGAAATATTAGAAGGTGTTAAAAAATTAGCTAATCTCAATGATATGAGATTTAGATATTTTAAGAATTTTAAAAGTCAAGATGCTACTATAGAAAATATTAATATAGCAGTTCCCCAAGATAAAAATTCATATGAAATTGCTACGAAAAGAAATTCAATGGATAATTTTCAAGAATTTTTTAAGAATAGTTACGCAGATGAAATTAAATTGTTAGACGAAAGTATTTCATTTACAAGACCTTTTAGTGGAACTGTAACATTTGATATTATAAATAGTGGCGATAAAAAAGAAATATATGATAGTATTAAAGGCCCAATAATTTTAGAAAGTAAAGACATGGCAGAAGTCATGTTCCTAACTAAAGTAATTGGAAACTATAATATCAATAAGATTGGTAATACATTTATATTTGAAAACAACGGTTGGGCCGTTGCACTAAAAAGGAAATAAGAATGTCAGATTTTACGTTTGATTTTTCATTAGAAAAATGCACAGCAATATTACAAAATAATCCGTATAGTGAACACTGGCATGAAGCACTATGCAAGATTTTACCAGATTATGATATTAATACGCCAGAACGTGTTGCTTGTTTTTTAGGGCAAACAATGGTTGAAAGTGCCGGGTACAAAGCACTTATAGAAAATTTAAATTATAAACCAGAGACATTAGTTAAGATTTGGCCAAGTCACTTTCCAAATATGGAAGTTGCTCAACAATATGGGCATCATCCAGAACAAATTGCTAACAGAGCATACGCAGGTCGTATGGGCAATGGTGATGAAGCCAGTGGTGACGGTTGGAAATTTTGCGGACGTGGCCTAATTCAGATCACTGGTAAAGCAAACTATCAACAATTTGCCGATAGTATCGATACTCCAGTAGATCAAATTCCAGAATTTTTAGGAACATTCGAAGGTGCTGTTCAAAGTGCTTGCTGGTTTTGGGAAAGTAACAATCTTAATGCATTAGCTGATAACGGCGATGTATTAGGTATTACTAAAAAAGTAAATGGCGGCACTCTTGGGTTAACAGAACGTCAACAACATACTGCTAACGCACATCAAATACTACAAGGTTAATTATGTTTGCATGGCTCATACAACAGATTATAGGCGATTTGCCCAGTTGGTTATGGCCAGCGATTGCAGGCGGTGGATTTGCAATATATTTCTTTTCAGGAGTATTAAGTCATTTTCCACAAATAAAACCATATACATTTTTACTTAGACCCGCAGGGCTGGCATTAACAATATTTGGAATTTTCATGTATGGCGGTGCAGGTGTAAGTGCTATCTATCGTGAACAAATACAAGAAATGGAAGCAAAAATGGCAGTTGCACAACAAGCTAGCAAAGACACTAATGTTTTAGTTGAACAAAAACATCAACAAAAAGTTAAAGTAATACACGATACTAAAATTGTTGTGCAAAAAGAAATACAAACAGTTGAAAAACGCATTGATGCAGAATGTAAATTAGATCCGGCGGTAGTTAAAATTATCAATGAGGCTGCTAAAAATCCTAATACTACTAAAGGTACAGTTAGTGTAGAAGTCACTGGAGATAAAAAATGAGATTAATTAGTGTATTATTAGTTTCATTAATACTTACAGCATGTGCTACCAATAATTCTAAAGTGTTAGTTCAAATGAAATTTCCAGATGTTCCTCCAGAGTTGTTAATCGAATGTCCGGATCTTGCACAAGTTGATACGTCAACTAGCAAATTAAGTGATGTGTTGGAAACTGTCACAGATAACTACAGTGATTATTACGAATGTAAAGACAAAGTAGATACGTGGGTAGATTGGTATACAAAACAGAAGCAGATTTTTGATAACATAAAATAAAGGATATTATCATGGGATTTTTTACTAAAATAGAACAACTAACTGCTAGCAAATTAAAAAATATTTTTTTAGATGCCGACAAATTAGTTGAAGATTCAGAAAACACGATTGCGGCTTTAGAGGCAAAACTGATTGCAGAAAAATCTAAAGTAGCAGAGTTAGCGTCTAAAGCACATGCGGCGGCAGTTGCGGCGGCAGAAAAAGCTCAAGAAGAAGCAGAAACTCTAGTATTAGAAGCAAAAGAAGCGGCCGAACGTGCGGCTCAACACTTAGCTAATGTACCATCAGCAATTGAAGGTAAAGTTAAAGTTGTTGAAACATTTAATCAAGTCGAACCTACATTGGGAGATATTGTCCCAAACGAAGTGTCAGCCCCGTCTCCACAAACTCCGTAATAAATACGTATATAAAGACAAAGGAGCGAACAATGTCAAAAGAGAAAGATAGTAACTGGATGCAAACCCTATGGCGTCCAATGATGGGCTGGATGTATATGCTTATCTGTCTGTTAGACATGGCAGTATTTCCAGTACTATGGGCATTATGGCAAGGTATCAATCATGCACCAATTACTCAATGGAATCCATTAACACTACAAGGTGCAGGATTATTCCACATTGCAATGGGCGCAGTACTAGGTATTAGTGCGTTTGGTCGTACACAAGAAAAACTAGCAGGAACAGCCGCAAATCCAACTGCTACAAGTCAAACTATCACTAACAATCAAAACATGTCAGGCAATGTAGCTGGCGGGTTTGGTAGTAATCAAGGTGGTATGGGCGGTATGGGCGGTATGAGTGGCGGCTTTGGAGGAGCATCAAGTGGCGGCTTTGGAGGAGCATCAAGTGGCGGATTCGGTTCATCAACAGGCGGGGCTTCAGCATTTGGCGCACCTGCAACAGGAGGCTTCGGCTCATCTACCGGTGGTTTTGGTTCAACGACAGCACCAGCCACAAGTGGCTTTGGCGGAGGCGGCTTTGGAAGCACACCTGCACCAACAACAGCACCAGCAGTAAACGCAAAAGGACTCAAGGTAATTCCTCAAGATCCTCAACCAGCACTATAAGGAAAATATTATGAAAAAATTATTAGCATTATTAGTTGTAGCTGTATTTGCTAGTTCGGCCATGGCAGCTGAACCAGCTAAAAAGAAAGAAGCACCAGCTAAAAAAGAAGTTAAACATCACAAGAAATTTGAAGGTGAAAAAGTTCCAGAAAAGGCACCAGCACCAGCTAAGAAAAAGTAATCAAATCTTTGACAAGCTCTATTAAAGATAGTATAATTACTATTATTAATGGAGCTTTTTTACGACTATGATTGATTATTACCAAACACTAGGCGTTAGCGAAGGTGCTAGCCCAGATGAAATTAAACGAGCATACAGATCTTTGGCTAATAAACATCATCCGGACAAGGGTGGGGACCAAGCCAAATTCAAAGATATTAGTGTTGCCTACGACAACCTAAGCGACCCACAGAAGAAAGCCGAATACGATCAACGTCGTCAGTTTGGCGATCAACCACAATTCCATTTCCATACAGGTCAGGGCGGATTTGATCCTTTTGCACAGATGTTTGGCGGCGGACATCCGTTTGGAGATATCTTTGGCCAAATGCGTGGACACCCAGGACAGGGTAGACGCAATAGAGATCTAAACATACAATGTCAAATTACACTATTAGAATCATTTACTGGTAAACAGGTTGAAGCTAGTTTTCAATTACCTAGCGGACGTCAACAAACTGTAATGATAAACTTGCCAGAGGGTGTAATACATGGAGACACTATTCGTTATCAAGGACTAGGAGATGACAGCGTACCACAACTGCCTAGAGGTAACCTTAATGTTACAGTAGTTGTTCAACCAGATCCAAACTTTGAACGTAGAGGCGACGACTTATTTACTAATGTAAAAATTACACCTATCGAAGCTATGATTGGTTGTAAAAAGACCGTGGCTACACTTGCAGGAGATTCGCTTGAACTAGATATTAGAGCAGGCGTAGAAACTGGAACTGAATATGCTAGTCATGGCAACGGTTTTAGAAATGTCAACAGCGGTCGTAAAGGCAGATTTGTTGGTGTTATTTACATTGTAACTCCTAAGGTTACTGATCCTACACTAATAACACAACTTAAAGAACTCGATGCTAAAATTAGTAACCGCACCTAATAAGATATTAAAAACTCCTGCTGAAGACTGGCAATTTAGTAACGAGCAAGACCGTGCAGATGCTTCTAGCACGGAACAAGCCATGATTGCTGTCATGCAAGCAGAGCGTGGGCGAGGTCTAGCCGCTCAACAAGTTGGTCTTTTGAAACGAGTGTTTGTTCTTTATATAGAAGAAACTAAACAAACACTGGCCATGTTCAATCCAAAAATATTAAACGCTAGTGAATTCATGCAGGTCGGTGAGGAAGGTTGTTTAAGTTTCCCCGACCTATGGCTAGAGGTCAAACGTCCTAGTAGTATTGAAGCCGAATATTTTGACACACAGGGAAATAAGTGTATAATAACATTAACAGGCATTGATGCAAGATGCTTCTGTCATGAACTAGACCACTTAAATGGCGTTTGTTTTACAGACAATATTAGTCCGTTAAAACTGGCAATGGCAATCAAGAAACAACGTAAACAACAAAGGAAAAAATGATGGTTGAACCAAGTGATAATTTACAAGCAGTGTTTGAACGAGCAATCGAAACTGCAAAAAAACTACATCACGAATATCTAACAATAGAACATTTGTTGTTTGCTATGTTATCGGATCCTTCGTTTGGAGAATCTATAGAAGGGTTTGGTGCAAATTTAGAAAATCTTAAACAAGACTTATCAGATTACTTACAAAATAAATGTGCTGAAATTACAGTAGAAGATGTAGTAGTTAAACCTCGTAAGACACAAGCTGTAGAACGTGTACTCAATCGCGCATTCACACAAGTGTTATTCAACGGTCGTCAACGTATCGAACCCACTGATGTATTCCTTGCAATGATTGGTGAAAAACGCAGTTGGAGTCATTACTATATCCAAAAAGCAAACATTGATAAAGACAAATTCAATGACTACATTAACAATACTGTAGAAGAAGCAGAGGACGAACCACAAGATCAACAAGGTGATCGTGCATTAAAAGCCTTTACTAGCAATCTTAACGATCTAGTACAAAAACAAAAGATTGATCCAGTTATTGGTCGTGTAGATGAACTAGAAAACATCGCATTGGCATTGGGTCGACGCAGTAAGAACAACGTAATCTTAGTTGGAGATCCCGGTGTTGGTAAAACTGCCATTGCAGAAGGACTGGCATACAACATTGTTAATGGTGCTGTTCCAGAATTCCTTAAAGATTACAAAGTCTACAGTTTAGACATTTCAGCTATGTTAGCTGGTAGTAAGTATCGTGGAGACTTTGAAGAACGTTTCAAATTCGTTATCAAAGCACTACAGAAGAAAGGTAAGACAGTATTGTTTATCGACGAAGCACACATGATCAGTGGTGCTGGTTCAGCAAGCAACTCTGCTAACGATCTTGCTAACATGATGAAACCTGCGCTCAGTCGTGGCAACATCAAAGTAGTTGCATCAACTACATGGGAAGAATATCGTAAACACTTTGAAAAGGATCGTGCTTTGATGCGTCGTTTCCAACGCATCACTGTTGATGAGCCAACTATGGAAGTTACTCGACAGATTCTTAAAGGTATTAAGAAATACTATGAAGGTTTCCATAAAGTTAAAATTCGTGATGATGCCATTGATTCTGCTATTAAGTTGTCTATCAAATATCAAACAGATAAGAAGCTTCCAGATAAGGCAATTGACTTGATTGACGTAGCATGTTCACGTTTTAACTTAAAACTTGCAGATGAACGAATCATTGGAGAACGTGAAATTCAATACGAACTTGCTAAAATGATTCAAATGCCTGAAGAAAAGATTATGGAAACTGAATCCAGTAATCTTTCTAGTTTGCAAGACAATCTACAAAAAGAAGTCTATGGGCAAGATCTTGCTATTGAAGAAATTGTAGATAAAATTATGGTTGCACAAGCTGGATTGAAATCAGAGAACAAACCTATCGGGTCATTTGTGTTTATGGGGCCAACTGGTTGCGGTAAGACCGAAACTGCCAAGAGTCTTGCTAAGAACTTGGGTGTCAAACTACTACGTTTCGACATGTCAGAATACCAGGAGAAGCATAGCATCTCCAAGCTAATCGGTAGTCCTCCAGGCTATGTTGGTTTTGAAGAAAATGCAGGCTTGTTGATTACACAGATTCAAGAGAATCCAAATGCTGTTTTGTTGTTTGACGAAGTAGAAAAATCGCATCCAGATGTTACAACTGTACTGTTGCAAATGATGGATAATGGATTTATTACTGGTTCAAATGGCAAACGTGCAGATTGCCGCAATTTAATCTTGATTCTTACAACTAATGCTGGTGCCCAAGATGCTGAAAAGAATACAATTGGCTTTGGTACGCAAGAAAAAGAATACAGTGATAAAGACTTGAAGAAGTTCTTCACTCCTGAATTCCGCAATCGCTTAGACGGCATTATGACATTTAACAAGTTGGGCAAAGAAGCAATGACTAAAGTTGTTGTTAAATTTATTGATGAACTTCGCGGCCAAATTAAAGAAAAAGGCATCAAGATCAAACTAGATAAGGAAAGTACTAATTGGCTTATTGCCAAAGGATTCGATCCTAAGATGGGTGCTCGTCCGTTACAACGTGTAATTGATAAAGAAATTAAACGTCCGTTATCTAAATTGATGTTGTTTGGTGATTTGAAAAATGGTGGTTTATTAAATATCACTGTGCAAAATGATAAGTTATTATTAGTTGCAGTTCCTAAAGAACCTAAAGTGCAACTATTAAGTGTAGATCCAGTAGTATCATTATTAGACGAAAATGCTTTATAAAACAACTACACGGCTATTCAAAGGACTATATCAGTACAAAATTGTGCTGGTATGTCCTGCCGCAAGTTGGTTTAGAAATGGCATGGAGGATGCACTAACAAATTTACAGCAAGTGGATCTTAAGAAACCATTGCTTAACTCTTATCGAAATACATATATCAAGACTCAAGATCAATTAGATTATGCTCTCAAGTTACACGCAACATTGAACAGCATGTCTGATATTGATATCAGAGTCGAAAGTCCGTGGATTAGCGTTTATACTAATAGTAAAACCGATATAGATAAACTTGCAAAAGTAGATCCTGCACAAGTAAAATACATTACCGAACCAGCCAACAACATCAAACCTGCTGATGGCGAAGTTATAATGCCAAAAATGCCGTTTGATTATCGTTGTACCTTGGGTAAAACTACTCACGAGCATGATGCATTTGTAACTTGGGCGGAATCTAATAAAAAGCTCAAGCTGACCAAGAGTTGTAAACGAGATCTATTGAAACCTCGCAGTTGGGGTGGTACTCACTTTTATGTAGCTGGTGATAACAACTTATTGCTGGCAAAAATGCACTTAGGCGGGTCTATATCCAAGGTCGAACGCATAATCAAAGCCTAGTTTGTTCGTGCTAAAAGCGATAAATACTCTAAATACAGAGTATTCTGTTATACATTTATTACGGGCAATTTATGCGAATCCAAGAATTATTAGAAAACGCGAATTTCAAACAAGAAGATTTCGTTAAAAAAACAGGCGACAAGGAAGAAATAGATTTCGATTTGCCTGACGATCTAGTACACTTCATGCACAATGACGATCATGCCTATCGTCGTCATATCTACCCCGTAATTTCACAATGCACTATACTAATTAAGAAAAAGAAACCAACACAAAGTAAAATGTTTGCAGAAGCCATCAAAGAGTGCTATAAAATCTATTCTAAAAAATTCCCTATACGAGCATTGCCTGACGAGTTAGATGAAGAACAGCTAGAAGAAACTTGTAATAAAATACATGATGAATTTATCAAGCATGTAAAAGAAGGCAAATACAAGGATTAATATGCTGTTACGTGAATTATTCCTTAATGTTAGGAAACCTATTAATGAAGGCGGCAATATATGGCCAGAGTCTGAAAACTTTGATCAAGCTATTGCTCAACATCTTGCGCATGAGACCAACAGATATCTAAGCGGTGTCAAAACAAGTGTACATTTAATCGGTAGTGCCGCAACTCCTACTCCCGGAAAGATGAGCGGAGATTTAGACGTCATGGTAGATCTTAATCAACTGATGCAACAGTTTGGTACTAAAGACGGAAAAACTACTCGTGTTGAATTAGAAAAATATTTGCAATCAAAAGGACTACAAACTAAAAAAACCGGAGTGACTGTACACATTTTGTTACCGTACAAGAACAAGTTTTATCAGGTTGATATTAAGGCAGTCGGTAATGCTGAGAAGGTACATTTATTCCACCATCATAACATACCTGCTGGCAGCCCTTATAAAGGTGTCCACAAACAAATGATGATGAACGCACTAGCAAGTAGTCAGGGTATGCTATGGAGTCCAGACGAAGGACTGTATGCTCGCAACGAACTAGGTAAAAAAGCTGACTTTATCAGTGATGACCTGAATGTAATTGCTAAAAAGTTATTGGGTAAACATGCCAAAGGATCTGATTTAGGCAGTGTAGAAAGTATACTAGCCGCTATTCCAGATGAAGCCCGTCGTAATGAAATTTTCCAACAGGCCAGCAGTGGTGCAAGTTGGCAAGCAGTTAGCCCGACTCCAATAACTGAAGCGGCAGCTCCGACAGTTGGCCGTAAATATCAACACGTCGAAGACCTAGTGTTTACCGGTATTCCTAGTAAAGGCATACCTGCTGGATCCAAGGCAGGCATACATGCCATAAGAATATTAAAGACCATGTCCCATGTTGGCAAAGGTATAGAATTAAAATGGGACGGCAGTCCAGTAATATATTGGGGTCGAGACGAGAATGGAGTATTCCACATGTATCCTAAAAATGCTTGGGATTATATGAAACGTGGTACTACTCATACCAAGAGTGGTGTTACTACCATGATGAATGATCCAGATGATGTTGCTATGTTTATTTTAGGTACAGGAAAAACAGAGCCTGGACAAGAAGAACAACGCAGAGCATTTGCTCAAGGGCTTGCAGATTTATGGCCGTTGTTTGAAAGTATTAGTCCCAAAAAAGGTTTTATTGAAGGCGGTATATTATTCAGTCCACTGAAGCCAGCCGAACTAAATCCCGACACTAACGAATATGATTTTCAACCTAATATAACTAAATTCCATATACCAGCTAAAAGCAAATTAGGTATTAGAATTGGAAAAGCACAAATGATGGTAGCCGCTACAGGTTACTATACACATATCGGTGCTGACGAAACAAGATATCCTGAAGCTGAAAAATTATCAAATGCTCAAGTAATTGTGCAAGGTACAACATACACTGAAAATGCAGCCAAAGTTGACCAGGAAGGAATAAAACATGCAGAAACATTTATTAATCAAAATAAAGCCGCTATCGATAGTTTTGTTGCCGGTCAACCTGGTTTAAGTAAACCTGGCGATGTACTCTATACTTTCTATAATCAACATTTACGTATTGCTGGAGTAAAACAAAAATTCCAAGAATGGGCTATGGGTAAACTCAGTAATACACAAGCACAAAAAATTCTAAGTCATCCAGGACTGGATGCAATACTAACTGCGGTAGAATTATTGTCTCATGAAAAGATGAAAATTATTTCAGTATTAAGTAGTGGCACTCATCAAAATATTAGACAAACTAATCCTGAAGGATATGTATATCAAGATCCTGATACCGGACAGTTTGTCAAAGCTATCGACCAAGCCAATTGGGCTCCAAGGAAAGACTAATGTTATTACGTGAATTTCTTAATCGTACCGGAGAAGGCAAGGCCGCAGTAGTTGGTTGGGGGCGAGGCATGGGTCACAAAGGACACATGTTCTTGGCCAGTAGTGTCCTTACACAGGCAAAAGATACAGGTGCAGATCCTTATTTTGTTGTTAGCAGAACTATTGGCAAGGACGATCCAATCACTCCAGAAGAAAAATTATCAATCTACAAACGAGTATTTCCCAAGCACGGACATATTTTTCATACTGCTACAGACGAAATGCCAGATTTAACTCGTGTGTTGCAACAATTAAGTAAACATGGTTATACTGATGTTACAGTTGTTGTAGGTGCAGATCAAGTCAAGGCATTGAGCTACGTAAAACAATATAATGGACATCCAGATAAAGCAGGGAATATCCCATACAGTTTCAACAGCCTAAATGTTATTGCACGTCAAGAAACAAATGATCCTAGCAAAGAACAAGAAGGTCCACGTGCCACTCCAATGCGAGCTATACTGCAAGATCCCAATGCTACAGAAGAAGAAAAGTTTGCGGCATGGCGTGATGCTATGAGTCCAGAACTCAGTGATGACGAAGTACGTGATTTAATGCACAAAGCACAACAGCGCATGAGTGATCCTTCATTTGGTAAGACACCGAAAAAACCTAAAAAAGAAAAAGTTGCAGATGAAAGCATGATGGGTTTTTTGGCAAAAACTACTAAGCCTGCTGTTAAAAAAACATCAACTAGTGCAGAAGAAATGCGAAAGTATTTTGAAAAAGAAAAAGCTAACGAATTACCTAAAGTTGTCAGTGATTTAGATAAGAAAAAAATCCAACGAGTACATACTAGATCAGATGAAAATTCGATTAAATATGCTAATAAACTAATAAGAGAAATGAGAGCAAAAGAATTTACAAGACAACATCTGTCAGAACTTAGCGTTAAGCCAGCTATGCCCATACATCCAGAACTTGATCAACACGGTCAGGGTGCGTATCTAGCACGTGACGTTGGAGGGTACGATCGTGTGTACCACATGAATCGTCTATGGATGGCTATGGCCATGGCTGACGGAAAATCATCCGGAAAAATTCCAGGCGCAAATGCATCCAGTTGGAGTGAGAAATATAATACTATACACCCTTTTAGTGATGCAGATGATTTGAAAATACAAGCGGCCCTAAAAACTGTGCCTAGTGATCACGGACATATTGCAAAAGATCACAAGAGCAAAGAACATGATGATGTTAATAAAACTAGCCCTGTGGCTAAACCTAAACGTAACAAGTACGGTGTATAATGAGAGCTAAAGAATTTATTACAGAATCAGAAAAGGCCGTCTTGCTACGTAAAACTATTGCTCAATCTGAAAAAGAGGGTAAGAAAACTCAGCCAGCTGTTCCTTATAAAGCCAAGCATTATAAATCAGGTAGATACGGTGTGCCAACTGGCGTAGATCCACACGATGTACACAGTCAAACACAAGGCCCAGATGAATATGGTAGTCTAAGGGGAGAAGTTCCATTGGAAGCGCAGGCCGCTATGCCAGGAGCATTTAGTATAGAAGATTTGCCAAGCGACTTCTATGGAGTGTACAGATTAGGGCTAGGACTTGCGGCAGGTGATCGTAATATTGCCGCTGCCGATAATTTTGGTAAGCACCCATTTATTATGCCGTTTGCACCTGAAGAGCATGCCAAGTTTGAAAAAGAAATTAAACGTCAAGGTCACAAGACCAAGTTGAGAACAACTAAAGACAGTTTAGAACTGTCAACTAACAATACTGTCAGCCCGGTGGCTAAACCAAAACGTAACAAGTACGGTGTATAATGGAACACGACAAATATCATCTAGCATTAAAAACAGCATTTGCTTCTGAGTTCAGCTTTTATCTTAAAAGTCATAACTTCCATTGGAATGTTGAAGGACCATTGTTTGGTCAATTACACGAATTATTTGAAAGAATTTATACAGAAGTATATGGTAGTATCGATACGTTTGCCGAACACCTACGTGCTTTACAAATATACACACCTGCCAGTTTACAAAAATTCAGTATGTTGACCACTGTAGAAGACGAGAATCATGTTCCAGATTGGAGTGGCATGCTGGAAGAATTATTATTAGATAGCGACCGCATGGCAGAAATATTCCGTATTACATTTGATATGGCAGAAGCACACGGTGATCATGGACTAAGTAACTTTTTAGCCGATCGTCAAGATGCACATAAAAAACACAGTTGGATGCTACGAGCGAGTTTGAAATAATGGATGAACTAGCACGTCTTAAGAAGTTAGCAGGCCTTAATGAATTTAAGGGTCTGCAACCTTATGGCGGAAGCAATATCAGTATAACTGGTACAGAGAAACGAATTATAGAACGTGAACAAAACATACAACCTGGAACTGAAGAATGGTTCAAATTGTGGTTTAGTTTACCTAAATTTATGAATGGAGAACGTGCTGTAGGCACAGGCTTTAGAGGAATTAAAAAATGAAAATAAAAGATCTAGTGGGATATACTCCTGGGCAACTGATTGCCGAAAGTTACTACGAGTCTAAAATGCTCAAGGAAGAAGAATCTGATTACTACAGAGACTATCAAAATGGGTTAATTTCTTATGAAGAATATAAAGATCTAGTTAGACAATTCCAAGGAAGATCGGGACATCGTCATCATTCTTCTAACAACAGTCGACCTGTAATGACTGGTATGTATTTTTATAATGTCAAACCTGGTGAGGAAGATGCTGCCGACTTGATGGGAGTTAAAAAGACCAAGAGTGGTAAATGGGCTCTGGTTCAATACAATACTAGCGGTCACACATTTAATTGGAACAAACAAAGAGCTGATCAAAGATTTGGTACTGGTAAGTTCTGGTCACCTAAAAAAGAAAGTGTATCGGAGGTTATATCCGAAACTGCTAATCCTGTAAGTAAAAAACAAGACTGGAAACAGTCTGTTTTAGATAAACACCCTGATGCAACTTTTAAGGATCCAAGAGATCCACGCAAAATTCCAAAAGATGGATCATATCATATAGTAGCAATGGTAGATGGCAAAGTTGTAGATGAAATTAAAGGTAATCTATTCACTGATAAGAAACGTATGTCAGAATCAAATGCTGTAAATAGCAAGAAAGAAGCTCCTAAACCACGAAACTTTGTTGCTAAGAACGCCATTAACAGTGGCGCTGGCGCACATAAAGACAAAAAGAAAGCGGCCAAACAGGGCGAAGTAAAACATAAAAAACAATTAGAACTAGCAGAAACAGCCACAGCAGGTGCTACTAGTGCCGCTAATATCGGTACTGTGGACAATCCTAGCATTAGTCCAGGAAAAGCACGTGGTAAGAAAAGCTATATAGGTAGTCCAGGACATAGTGGTAAAAAGGCGCCACCGCAACCCATGGTTGTACAACCTAAAAAGTCAGACGGAACCGCAGTTAACGGACTTGATATAAAAGGTTCTAGCCTGTTTGGTGGGCCAAAGAACACAGCCAAAGTAATCAAAAGACGCTAAATATATAAAGATAACGGAGTATACTCATGCCAGCAAATTTAGATAATCTAGACCCAGAAATGGATCAATCAGCAGAAATGGATGCACCAGCGGACGAACCGATGGATGCAGAACCTGCTGGTGACGTAATTGGAGCACACGGACAAACAGATCGCGAAGGCGCAATGGCCAAGGCTGATTTGTTCAAGCTAGCCAACTATGCTCACAAACTGTATGAAAAATTACAGGACGATGATCAATTAGAAGCATGGGTACAGGCTAAAATTACCAAAGCTGCCGATTACATGGCCAGTGTATATCATTATTTAGAATACGAAATGAAGTTTAGTGAATACGGTCATCATTTGGATAACAGCGATACACTAAGCGAAAGCCAAAAACGTGTATTAAAATTCCGTCTCAACGAAGCTAAAGAAAAGATGAAAGAACTTAAAAAGAGCCAAGCTGAGAAAATGAAAGAAAAGAAAGTTGAAGAAGGTATTTTGAGTGGTGGACATGCTGATTGTCATCACTGCGGTGGTACTGGTAAAGTATACGAAGAGCCAAAACAAGTTCCTAGTCACGTTAAATCTAAAGTTAAAAGCTACAACCGTATGGTTAATGCAGTTAAGGCCGCACACAACCGTATGGAAGAAGAAGATGTAGAAGTAGACGAAGAATTTAACGACAAATCAAAAGTTGGTGACAGCTACAAAACTAAACGTGGCGGTACAGTAATTAAAACTGAACTAGGTCGTAAGCACATAAAAGGCGATTACGATGACGAAGACTACAAAGCTCCTCCAAGTCCTCCAAAGAGTCATGCTAAGGCACGTTCAGCCGCTGACAAAGCAGGTGACAAAGCCGCTGACAAAGCTCAGGAAAAAGACAGCAAAGACTGGGAAAAGAAATATCCTGGTACAGTAACTAAAGTAGTTGCTGGTAAGAAAGTTGATCCGAACGCTCCAAAGAAAAAGAAGTCGGAAGACGATGACCTAGATGAGAATATGTATGGTCAAGGTGTTTACGAAGCCAAATCTAAAATGGCTAAGAAAGACTACGACCAAGACGGCAAAATTGAAAGTGGTAAAGACGAGTACTTAGGTAGCCGTATCCGTGCCGCTAAGAAAGCTGGCAAGTTAAAAGAAGCTGTAAAAATGTGCAAAGAGTGCGAACTGAAAATGTCAGAGTGTTCTTGCAAGCCAATGAAAGAAAGTGCAAAGCCAAGCGCAGGTCTAAGCAAAGCTAAGAAGTCTGCTACAGTTAAGAAAGCTAAAGCCGGTGGCGATATTGGTAAGCCAGGTAAAGGTTTTGCTAAACTAGCTAAAAAAGCTGGTGGCGGTGAGAAAGGTGAGAAGATTGCCGCAGCCGCTATGTGGAAGAACATCAAAGAAACTACTGCATACATTGCTGAAAAAGCCAAAGCTACTAAGCCAGACTATATTGATTTAGACAAAGATGGCGACAAATCAGAGCCGATGAAAAAAGCGGCCGCTGATAAAAAGAAAGAAACAGTTAAAGAGTCATCTGAGATCGATCGTTTACGTCAGTTAACTGGTCGTTTGAATCAAGCTGAAAAACCAGCACTAGTTGAAAACCGCGAGGTAGATCAAATTCGTGCATTGACAAAGCGTCTACTAGGATAATCCTATGGACATGAAGCGCATACTACAGGCGATGGATGGGGCATCTTCAAAGCCTGTAGAAGGCGCCAATAGTATGGCTAAGTTTTTATCTATTGTAGACAAAAACGCCAATGTGCAAATTCTGCAAGAAGGTAAAAGTCCACACAAGGTAACTTTGCCTGTTCAAATGGCCATGCAACACTATCAACAAAAAGAAGAAAAGCCACTAGCCCGTGTGGGCAGAACAAGTGTTGTTGGTAAATATTTTCACGATGTTGAACAAGAATTTGAAGAACAACAAACAAACAAACGTCAATTGATCAATCAGTATGCTAGTACCATTGCTGAACGTGTCATGATGAAAGAGTCTATACAAAAAGACCCCATTGAACAAATTGCCAAACGTAAAGCATTACAATCATTAGATTCCTCTCTATACAAAAATCATAAAAAGAAAAAGAATGTAAAAACATTTGCCGAAAATGAAATTCCAGATCACAGTATGGGATTTACCGGAGGTGCAGGTCCAGGCATTATGCCAAATGAAGAAGTTACAGAAACACCAATAGACTTTAACAAAGATGATCCAATGGGCAGTGAAATACATAGTCATCAAGGTGTAAATCCTGCCAGTATTAGAACACGCATGATGCGAGCTAGCAGACAAATGGCTGAACTAGCTGAAATGGCCAAGAGCGATGATCCGCGCATATGGCAACATCTTGCTAACTTATTTCCAGAACTAGCCATGAACATTGAACAAGTTAAACACGGCATTGAACAGCTAGCAGAAATTAAAAGTAAGGGCGGACGTAGATCAGCTAATATACCTAGCGGATTAGATAAACCTAATCCAATCAAAGAAGCCAATGCTAAAAAGAAAACATTGAAGAATTCAAACCCATGTTGGAAGGATTATCATCCCGTGGGGACTAAAAAGAAAGGCGGACGCACAGTGCCCAATTGTGTACCCAACGAATAAGAGGAAAACAACATGAATATTAGAGACTTATTAAATAGACTTGAAACATTAGAAGAAGGCTTGACCATGAAAGATGTCAATGCCGCTGTTCAAGGTATGACCAGTGATCAAGATCGTGCAACAGCACTGGCAGGCCTGGCAACACAAAACCAACTAGGCGGATTATACGATCCAGTATCTGGTTATTTTGTCAGTTCAAGTGGACAAATTAGTTCTACAGCAGACAAGAACACAGACTTCAAATTGTCTAACATGGGGTTAATTCCTAGTAATGCTCATACATCAACCATGTTAGGTAGAATATTTGGTACTTCTGGTAAAGACTACGATGCTCAACTAAGAGCTCAAAGCGGTAAAGTTAATGCCGATAGAACTAGTCAAGAAGTTAATCAAGCAAACTTAAAGAAACTATTCACACTAGTTGATCAACTAAAAGCAGTTAAGCCAGCGCCTAGTCAAGACACTGCGCCAGCAACTATTACAAAACCAGAAGTCAAACCTGATCCAACTAAACCAGAAGTCAAACCTGATCCAACTAAACCAGAAGTCAAACCTGGACCACATCCAACGGGTGCCGATACTAGTTTAACTCCTGGTCAAAAATTAGGTATTGGTGCTGGCATTGGTGCAGGTGCATTGGGCGGAGCCGCACTGGCTAGAAAAGCAGGTATGGGTGCATTAGGTCAATTAGGCGCAGGTGCCGTTGGTGGTGCCGTTGGCGGTTTAGGTGCTAGAGCAATGCAAAACGAAGGCATCGAATTCAAGTCAAGTATTGCTCAGTCTTTAACAGAAAGTTTTGGTTATGACTACGAAGGTGAACAGTTAGACGAATACAGCATGAATCAATTTGGCCAAGATGCAGGTGATGCACTTCGCGGTGCGGCCAATGGTGCAACATTAGGAACATACGATAATATTGCCGCTGGTGTTCAAAGTGCATTTGGTAAAGATACATACAAACAAGCACTTGCAAAACAAACAGCCGCAAGCAAAGAAGCAGAAACACGTAGCCCATGGTTATACAATGCAGGTAATATTGCTGGTTCATTTGCCGCTCCAATTCCTGGAGGCGCTATTGCTGCCGGTGTAGGAAAATTAGGTGGTGGTATGCTGGCAAAAGGTGCGGCCGCTCTTGGTTCTAACCTTGCCGCACAATATGGTGTTGATAAACTTAAACAAAACGTTGATACAAAGACATTGGGTTACGATCCAAGCAAGTACCCAACTACCAAAGCAGAAATTATGGCTTTCCAAAAAGCCAACGGTTTAGGTGTAGACGGTATCATTGGACCTAAGACTAAAGCAGTATTAACTAAAATGGGACTTGCTCCAGAAGCGGCTCCTACAGTCGCAGAAAGTATTAAATCATTACAAAATCGTTTGGGCCATGATTGAATCTGTGCTGATGACTATCATGTATGGTTAATGGAAGATGGTACTGTTGTTGATCAGCAAGGCACGATTGTTACAGATACTGCTACATTAGAATCAATCAAATGGACATCAGCAGTTAGTCAAGAATTATTAAATGAAATTAGTTTTAGTGGAATTGGTAAAGGTCTTGCTAATATCGGTAAAAACTTTAGTGGTGGACTTGGTGGCAAAGCCGCACAACAAATGCGCAAACTTACTCCTGCTGGTAAATCAGTAAATGCAGGATTTGCTCCAGGTGCTAAAATAGCAAACAAAGTAGGCGGAGCTATTGCTAGAAATCCAGGTAAGACTGCATTAGGTGCGGCGGCACTTGGAGCAGGCGGAATGTATGCGGCTAACTCATTAGCCGGTGAACCTGGAACAGATACCATGCCAGCAACCGGTGGCGGTGGTGGCGGTGGTGGTGGCGGTGGTGGTGGCGGTGGTGGTGGCGGGGGCTCTAGCGCAGATCAAGCTGGAGGAACTACAGGACAAGCAGGAGAAACTCCAGCAACTACAACTCCAGCAACTACAACTCCAGCAGGTCCAAGTCCAGAACAACAAGCTATTATTGATCAAATTAGAGAAGTAATGGGTCAATTGGCAGATGTTGAAGACGTAGGTATTCAAAGAGCTCTTTCTGATGCGCAGGCAACAATTGATGCTGTATCAAAACAAGCACCAGCAAAACCAGAAGCAGGTGGTGGTGGAATGAAACCTCCCCCAGCAACAGGTGCTACAGGTAACAGTGCTACGCCGCCGGCTGTACAAAAATCAATGGATGCTGTAGCAGGTGCTCCTACTCAAGGCAAAGATGCTAAAGGCAATCCATTATATACTGACAAGTCCGGTATTACATATGATGCTAGCGGCAAGTCGTTAACTCCAGAAAGTGCAGAAGCAGAACTAGCTCGTTGGCTTAAAATAGCTCGCGGTTAATCAAACAAAATGGCAGATTTATTTCTGCCATTTCCACCTCTAAAGGTTGAGTTTTTAAGATAATTAGTTTATAATAGGCAATATAGGAGAGATTTATGTCAGGACGCTCATACGGTGCAGAAGAAAAGGCAAAATTAGAAAGATTAATCAGCGAAGGTTCTACAGTATTACGTGAAGTAGAAGATTTGCAAGAAGGCTTAAAAGAAACAGTTAAGGCAGTTGCGGAAGAATTACAAATCAAACCCAGCATTATTAATCGTGCAATCAAAATTGCACATAAAGGTGATTGGCAAAATCATAATGCAGATTGGGAAGAAATTGAAGCTATTTTGGATATCACTAAACGTATCTAATAAGTATAAAAGAGAAAGGTCGGCGGGCCATAAACCGCATGAAGGTATTTGCAAGCCCTAAATTGCATGGAGAATAAAATTTATGTCTTATGTAGACGCATGGTTTGACCGCGAGAATGATATCATTAAAGTGGTTGAACGCAATAAGAAAGGTGAAAGGGAATTTAGAGATATTCCTGTACGCCACACATTTTATGTAAAAGATCCCCGAGGAAAATTTACGTCAATCTACGGTGAAGAATTAACCCGTATCGTTTGTAAAAACACAAAAGAACTGCGCAAAGAACAGGCCATTAATAGTGGTAAGACTCTATACGAGTCAGACATTAATCCTATTTTTGTTACACTAAGCGAACACTATATCAATCAAGATGCTCCAAAATTAAATGTAGCGTTTTTCGATATTGAGGTAGACTTTGATCCAGAACGTGGCTATGCTAGTCCAGACGATGCATTCATGCCAATTACTGCGATTGCCGTCTACCTACAGTGGCTAGAGACTATGGTATGTTTGGCAATCCCTCCTAAAAAAGTCAGCATGGAGGAGGCCAAGGAAATGGTCAAGGACTTTCCTAACACATATCTGTTTGATAACGAAGCAGACTTGTTGGACATGTTCTTGGACTTGATCAAAGATGCAGATGTTATCAGTGGTTGGAATAGTGAAGGATTTGATATTCCCTATACTACAAATCGCGTTACAAAAGTTCTAAGCAAAGAGGACACAAGACGGTTCTGTTTGTTTGACCAATTGCCTAAACGTCGTGAATACGAAAAATATGGTCGTACTAGTACAACTTATGACTACATTGGTCGTGTGCATTTAGATTATCTTGAACTGTACCGCAAGTACACATATGAAGAACGCCATACATATAGATTAGATGCCATTGCAGAATATGAGCTAGGCAAACGTAAAACACAATACGAAGGCACACTAGATCAACTATACAACAACGACTTCCGTACATTTGTAGAATACAACATTAATGACTGTAAACTACTGGACGACCTGGACAAAAAATTAAAATTCATGGATCTTGCCAACACACTGGCACATGAAAATACAGTACTACTACAAACTACAATGGGTGCGGTTGCTGTAACTGAGCAGGCTATTATTAACGAGGCACATCGCAGAGGTTTTCAAGTTCCTAATCGTACCAAGATGAGTGAACGTGAAGACAATGAAGGTGCGGCTGGTGCGTATGTGGCGTATCCTAAAGAAGGATTACAAGATTGGGTAGGATCGTTGGATATTAACAGTCTATATCCGTCAGCTATTCGTGCGCTTAACATGGGGCCAGAAACTATTATCGGTCAGTTGCGTCAAACAATGACTGAAGAATATATAGAATTACAAATGGCCAAAGGCAAATCATTTGCGGCCGCTTGGGAAGGTGTCTTTGGGTCCTTAGAATACACAGCAGTAATGAATCAAGAAATCGGCACAGACATTGCTATCGACTGGGAAGATGGATCTAGTGATGTACTCAGTGCCGCCGAAGTATATAGATTAATATTTGAAAGCAATCAGCCTTGGATGCTTTCAAGTAACGGTACTATCTTCACCCATGAAAAAGAAGGTATTATTCCAGGGCTACTAAAACGCTGGTATGCTGAACGTAAAGAGATGCAGGCCAAACTAAAGGAGGCTATAAATGCTGGAAACAAAATTGAAGAAGAATACTGGGATAAGCGACAACTTGTTAAGAAGATTAATCTTAACAGCCTGTATGGTGCTATTCTTAATAGCGGCTGTAGATTCTTTGATAAACGAATCGGACAATCAACAACGCTGGTCGGTCGTCAAATCGCAAAACATATGGCGAGTAAAGTAAATGAGATCATTACCGGAGAGTATGATCACGTAGGAAAGGCAGTAATTTATGGTGACACTGATAGTTGTTATTTTAGTGCTTATCGCACTCTACAGAAGGACATTGAGGCCGGACGAATTCCCTGGACGAAAGAAACAGTAATTCAACTTTATGATACAATTGGCGAAGAAGTAAATCAAACATTCCCACAGTTTATGTTAGATAGTTTTCATTGTCCTAAGACACGTGGAGAAGTTATCAAAGCAGGTCGCGAAATTGTTGGCAGTAAGAGTTTGTTTATTACTAAGAAACGTTATGCTGTATTGTATTACGACAAAGAAGGCAAACGTGCTGACATAGATGGAAAAGCTGGCAAGATAAAGGCCATGGGCTTGGATCTTAAACGCAGTGATACGCCAGAATTTATTCAAGACTTTTTAAGTGAAGTTCTTGAAATGGTTCTCATGGGTAAGCCTGAACAAGAAGTTTTGGATCATATAAGTCAATTCCGTATTAAATTCAAAGGTCGACCTGGTTGGGAAAAAGGTTCGCCAAAACGTGCCAACAACATTACTGATTATCAAGCCAAGGAAGCCAAAGCTGGTAAAACAAATATGCCTGGTCATGTTAGAGCAAGTATTAATTGGAACACGCTCAAGCGTATGTACAATGACAAGTATTCTATGGGTATTACAGACGGTGCTAAAGTTATTGTTTGTAAACTCAAACCTAATCCGTTAGGTTTTACATCAGTTGCTTATCCAGTGGATGAACTGAGATTACCGCAGTGGTTCAAGGATTTGCCTTTTGATCATGCAGAGATGGAAGCTACCATCATTGATAAAAAGTTAGATAACTTGATTGGTGTTCTTAAATGGGACCTCAACAGCACTGAAGAAAAAAATACATTCAACAGTTTATTTGAGTTTTAATATGGAAATTATAATTGCAGGATATGGGTTTGTTGGCAAGGCTGTTGGCCGTGCTATTGAGCATAGAAATATTGTACATATTGTTGATCCAAAAATTAACGATACCATTGTTTCAGATTATAGATATGCAGAAGGTGTTATTATTTGTGTAGGAACGCCTAGTACAGAATTAGGTGATTGTGATGTCAGTCAAATTTATAGTGTGATGGACACAGTTCCCGAGACATTGCCAGTACTAATAAAATGTACAGTAAGGCCCGATTACCTAAATAGATTACTAGTAAACTATCCCAACCATAATATTTGTTACAGTCCAGAATTTTTACGGGCGGCAACAGCCGATGAGGATTTTGCTAATCAAACATATATGATATTAGGCGGTGAAGATCCCAACGATATTTGGGGAGAATTATTTATGAGTTCTCTTAAAAACCTAAATACAATCGAATATTGCACACTGACAGAAGCAAGTATGTTGAAATATGCCACTAACTGTTTCCTAAGTGTCAAAGTAGCGTTCTTTAATCAAATTTATGACATGTGCCATCTAAACGGTGCTGACTATAATAAAGTTATTGAACTGTTAAAGATGGATGAGCGTATTGGGTCAAGCCATATGCAGGTTCCAGGGCCAGACGGAAGTCGTGGATTTGGGGGTGCTTGTTTCCCTAAAGATACAAATGCGTTTATACATTATGCCGATAAAATTGGATTGATACACACACTGGTAGAATCGGCAATAAAATATAACAAGAAAGTAAGAAAAACATTGACATAGTCATAAAAACCTATATAATAAACAAACATGGAGAATCATATGAAAGACTTTTTACAAGACCTAGTAACACATACGCATAGCCTAGGCTTTTTGCCATTGGTTAAAGTTACTGCTACAGATAAAAGTGTAGCTATCGAATCAAGAGCAGAAGATCATAGCGTTATCCTTAACGCTAAAACTAAAGAAGCTATCGAAGACTTTGAAGGTGTATTTGGTATGCCTAACTTAAACAAGTTGGACATTCTATTAAAATGCCCAGAGTACAAAGAAAATTTCACTATTGAAGTAGTTAAACAGGAACGTGACGGAGAAGAAATTCCTACAGGTTTACATTTTTCTAACGGTGCTGGTGACTTTGAAAACGATTATCGTTTTATGAATTCTAGCATTATCAATGAAAAATTGAAAACTGTTAAATTCAAGGGTGCAACTTGGGATGTTGAATTCAAGCCATCAATGGCCGCTATTCAAAGATTCAAGTTTCAAGCATCAGCACATACAGAAGATCCTGTATTCCAAATTTCAACAAAAGATAACAATCTAGTGTTTAATTTTGGCGATGCTAATACCCATGCTGGAAGTTTTGTATTCCAAAGTGATATTGGTGGTAAATTGAAATCAACTTGGTGCTGGCCAGTAAATGCAATTCAAAGCATCTTAAATCTTCCCGGAGATGTTACTATGCGTATTGCAGATGCAGGTGCTCTACAAATTACTGTAGACAGCGGAATTGCTGAATACGACTACATCCTTCCAGCACAAAGCAAATAATGGTCGAACTTCATAAACGTACCGTACTAAGAGCATTAAGTTATAGAATAGTAGCATTACTGATAACTGCTGTCTGGACTGGTTTAAGCGATGCAGTTATAATACATGTTATCCTAACTGCGGTACATTACGTTATGGAACGAGCATGGTTAAAAATAAAATGGGGCAAAATTGAATAGAAATCTAACAGCAACGCAAAACGACTATGCGTACTTTCTGCCGGCAACGTCAGGATTTTATAGTACCTATATAGGTAAACAACGTCACGGTAACTATGTAGACCCGGCTCGTATCCCCGCGAGCTTTGGTCCAATGGGCATTGAGGCTATGAATTATCTAGATCCCAATGCGGCATTTTATTATGACCATTGTTTATATAGTGCAGGACATGCTAATTTAGATCTTAACAAACCAGATCCTAGCGAAGACATGTTCCGTAATCGAAATCGTGCAACTAGTTGGGTACTAGGTGATTCAGGCGGATTCCAAATTGGTAAAGGCAAGTGGGAAGGTGATTGGAAAGATCCTAACTGTCCAAAAGCAATGAAGAAGCGTACACAAGTATTGGCCTGGATGGATGCACTCATGGACTATGGTATGTGTCTTGATGTTCCGGCTTGGGTGGCTCGTAGTCCGGCAGGAGCCAAGGCTACAGGAATTAGTACCTACGCTGAAGCTGTTCAGGCAACTTTTATCAATAATGATTATTTTATTAATAATCGTAACGGTAATTGTAAATTCCTTAATGTATTACAAGGTGAAAATCACAAGGATGCTGAGGGTTGGTATCAGCACATGAAGAAATATTGTGATCCAAAACAATATCCTGGTCGGCATTTTAACGGTTGGGGCATGGGTGGACAGAATATGTGTGACATTCACTTGACCTTAAAACGTCTAGTAGCGTTACGCTTTGACGGGCTTCTTGAAAAAGGAGAACAAGACTGGATGCACTTCTTAGGCACCAGTAAATTAGAATGGGCATTAATCTTAACTGACATACAAAGGGCCGTAAGGAAATATCACAATGACCAATTTACCATATCTTTTGACTGCGCCTCACCGTTCCTTGCAACCGCAAACGGTCAAATCTACGTCCAAACAGAAATTACCGACAGAGAAAAATGGCTCTACCGCATGTTGCCGTCTCTTGACAACAAAAAATACGCCCAAGATACTCGTCTCTTCCAAGACGTAGTAGTACAAGATAAACACTTTGCCAACTTTGAAACAAGTCCGTTAATGGATGGTGTCAAAGTTAACGAAATTTGTATCTATGGCCCAAATGATGTTAACAAGATTGGCAAAGTAGGTAAGACGAGCTGGGATAGTTTCACTTATGCTATTATGATGGGGCATAATGTTTGGATGCATATCAATGCTGTACAAGAAGCTAATCGTCAATATGATGCCGGATTATGTCCTACAATGTTAGTACAAGAAAAATTTGATAGACTATATGCTAAAGATGTAATCGAAGCCATATTTGCTACAAGTGATCGCGGTACTGCCGATGCTATTGTTGATGAGTTTAGTCGTTTTTGGATGGCTATCCCGGGTACACGAGGCTATACTGGTAAACGAACAGTTAACGCAAGTACCAAGTTTTTCGAATTGTTTGACGAAGTAGAAGAAGATAGTGTACAATTAGATGAAGAACCAGACTTCGATGACGAAGTTTCCGATAAACTAGACGCTTTAGAGGCTAGTGTGCATGACGTTACCTGATGAACGCTTTAGAAGTATTCAACGAACAGAAGAATTTTTACAGGATCTAATGAATCCGCAAAAGACTCCACGTATTCCAAAAAGCATACGTGAACAAGCTCGTTGGTGTTTGCGACATTATCCTAGTTATCATAATTTGAAAGAATTAGAACGTGCGGCTCCAGAGGTTGTAACAGAACGAATGGAAGATGTACAGCGTATGATCAAGTACTGGGAAGAAGGGAAAAAGTTTACAAATGAAAACTAGTCTTGTAGTAGGAATGGGTATAGGCAATTTGTATGCCACTGTGCTGGATAAACTTGGACACGGTGTTATTACTGTTGACCAAGACTCTTCGAAAGGCGCAGATTTTATAAGTGTAGATGATGCCATTGCTAAATGTCATATGTTTGATACTGCACACGTTTGCACACCCAATTTTACACACGAAGACATTGCCCGCAAACTTGCACCGGTGACTAAAATAGTTTTTATTGAAAAACCCGGTGTTATTAATACCAAATCATGGATGAAAATGATTACGGATTTTCCGCAAACACGTTTCATGATGGTTAAAAATAACATGTGGCGTGAGAACATTAGTGAATTAAAAGATCTAGCTACTAAAGCCAAAATAGTAAACATTGAATGGATTAGAAAGAATTGTATTCCTAGTCCAGGCAGTTGGTTTACAACACGCAAACTAGCGTTTGGCGGTGTTAGTCGTGATTTAATGCCACACCTTTTGAGTCTTTATATTGCTATGAATCCAGCATGGCGTAAAGAACAAGTTAACGGCAACGCAACTATACAGAATTGGTTATTAGAAGACATTGAAAGTACAGAATACGGAGTGGTAAACTCCAACGGTACATATGATGTAGATGATCAATGTGATATTTCATTTGGCAATAAATGGAATTGTCGTGCTAACTGGCGTAGTATGACACACGAAAATAGTGCCATTGAATTTATAATGCAGGACAATAGTATAGAACGATTTGAATTAGGTTGGTGCCCCGAAGAAGCCTATTTCAATATGATTAAAAATGCTATAGATAATATAGACAACTATCAGTTCTGGTTAGAACAATTTGATATAGATACATGGATACATGAAAGAATAGAGAATCTATGAAGGTAAAGTGTTTACAAACAACAGGCAAAGGCTATTTCGAAGAAGTTGATTACGAAATTGGACCTTGGGCACAGGATAGTATCTATGTTAAGGCTATAATGACTGGTGTATGTCGTAGCGACATAGACATGATGATGGGCGACTTTGGTCCGCTACCCTTACACATGCAAGGACACGAAGGTATTGGACAAGTCATGTCTGTAGGTGCGGCATGTAATGATGTAAAAGTAGGCGATTATGTTGCAACACGCGGTGAGCCTGCTTATGCTGACCAGTATACTGTACGTCAAGGAGAATATGTAAAGATTCCCGAAGCACATCCCCGTTATATTTTAGAACCAGTTGCTTGCGGTATTAATCTTATTGAACAGGCCAAAGAATATTTGCAGGATCGACAAGGCAGACACGAAAACAATCGTATGCTTATTATTGGTAGTGGATTCCTTGCCTGGGTTGCCTATCACACCATGCGTCTAAATGGATATATCTTCCATGTAGATGTATTGGGTCACAGTAATAAAGAGCTTTGGGGAGATCGAATTCAGTCTAGTACTATCGAAAACTACGATGTGGTTATTGATCTTAGCGGTAATTATGAGCTAGGTACACAGATCAACCTAAATAATAATGCAGTGATTATAGATGGAGTAGGAAAAGCAGTAAGCAAACAAGAAGCACAGGCTCAACTTTGGAAAGCTGTTACCACTGTCAAGCCTAGTCCCCGTAATCCTGAGTTTATCGATTGCATGCATATAGCCAAGTACTGGATTGAAAACGGCTATCTAGAGGTTGATAGTTTTTGGACTAGAGGTTATAATCGTAGTACAGAATGGCAACAAGCGTTTGCGGACGGCGTTAATCGTCCGAGTGGTTATAGTAGAGGTTATATTAAATGGGACTAAACACTGAAGAACGACAAGGTGTCGTTTACTTTACAGGTTATGAAGTCGAACATACGATTTGTCATGGTATGTACACATTATTTGTAGTGGGCACACCGCCTGTAGAAGATATACTACGTATTGCAGACGACAGTCAAGCATACTTAGACGAGTCTAAGCGTATCCGACATATCTACTTTGGTACTAGTCAGAGCTTTAACCCTAAAAGCATCACGCATGAAGAATATAAAGCATGGGATGATGTTATTATTCCATGTTTGAAGAAAGATTATTGGGTGACATTGGACTTTGATGTTAGTCACTCGGAAGGTGTACTTGAATCTTGTTATAGTGAATATCCAAGATTCGTACCTATGATTAGTGTTAAACTACCCTACATTAATCAACATAACTATAACGCCACACTTAAACTGGATGATCGTACCTGGGGTGCTACCAATCCAGGTGTGTGGACTCATCAACTACATGATCTAATGCGTATGGACAAATATACACATTGGGATCAATATACACAAGACACACCAGCATGATAGAAAATGTATTACGCCAAGATTGGCGCCCAAACAAGATGATCTGGGTCACCTTCCAAAAAGAAGGCATCCATGCTTATCCAGCGGCCGCAACTGATCCAAACTTAGCAACAGGAGATGAATATGATGTATCGTTTTTGGCTACTCCTCATCGTCATATATTCCATTTTCGCGTTTGGCTTTCAGTTACCCACAACGAC
>Ga0208379_1000115_pt1 | contig 37706 bp, 43 predicted proteins | sample CryBogCBE02Aug07_FD_184559 | JGI IMG/M metagenome (GOLD analysis project Ga0208379, IMG submission 184559) | Freshwater microbial communities from Crystal Bog, Wisconsin, USA - CBE02Aug07 (SPAdes) | ecosystem: Environmental > Aquatic > Freshwater > Lake | place: Crystal Bog, Wisconsin, USA... | reverse complement strand
GTGTTGCACCATTCTTATTTAGTGATAGCATATCGGGGCACACATTAATAGACGGAGGCCACGCACCCATCGTGACATTTACTTGTGTTCCGCTAAACCACTTGCTTCCGAAGTAGGACTCGATCGCGATCACGCCGACTAAATACAGAATGGCGGCCACAATGCGTCCACTTGAGAACAGAATATAGGTGCCTCCTGAAGCGATCACGAAGGACAGGAAAACATAAAAAAGGAATGTCACGTCCATATCTACTATTAGAATAAAAAATAAAAACACTTAATATAAAATGACATCTACCGGCTCTCCGTTTTCCCAGGTTGATTCGCGCGTAAAATACCTGAAGGCCCTCGGCGCGGCGACTGAGTTCACGTTCGTTGCGAATGCGGCTCTCAGAAGTGTGATGACGGCGAATGAGATAGATGACCAGATTGCCTCAAGCACGTCTGGAACCTCTGGTATGCTGTATAGAGATATGGGCAAGCGTGTAACGGTGGTAAATAGCAATGGGCTTGTTGCGGAGGTCTACACGGTTGTTCAGAAGCAGAATGGTGCTGATACGGAGGGCGTCCCTGTTGCATTTTCAACACACATAGCAGTAAAGACGTATTCTGCTAATACCCCTGGCGATGTGTTAGTCGTGCGCACTGGTTAAATATTTAGTTATATAATTTAAAAATAAGAAAACTCTTTGAGTTTTCTTATTTATAATACCGTGTAACGTCATGACTTAATTCTAAGAAAGCTTTAGCTTTCTTAGAATTAATGTCACGACGGTAATCACCGACCCCACTTCGCAACAGGAGTAGGTACACCTCCTGTCTGTGCATCGAAACCGATCTCAATATATCCTGTAAGATAATCTTGGTTCGGAACTGTATTGGCAGCACCGGCTACGCCGAATGTGGCTGCATGAGGAATGACAAGCTGGACTTTGCGAAAAGTTCGACCCGATGAAATATAGGTTCTACCCTGATCCTTGAGAAGACCCGCTCCACTTGTATTGATATAAGTGAGATACGGAGAACCAGAGATAGCCCAAGTAGCCGGCGTTAAAGAACCATCATCATTCTTAGCATAGATAAGATTTTCTAGACTTCCAATCGGAATATAATATTCATTATCTTGAGATTTTTGACGAGTTGCTAAAGAAGTCATCCTATTACTGGTAGCGATTTTTTTCTATGTTCCGGAACAGAATGAGCGCCCCGTTCAACCTTCCATTTACAAATACAGCCCAGCAAAATGGGAGAATCAGCTTTGCTGCGCAGCCTGGAGCAGGCGGTTCCGTAGATAAAATTCCTGGATACACACATCAGACAAAAGTGGAAAATGACTTTGAGACAGATATGTTGCGTGGAAACTGGGAGGCGAACAATCTGACCAAGGCCTTCTTTTCTCCTGCCAACATTCAGGCCATTCAGAACTCAATTCGCAAGGATGTTTTTGAGAAGAGTCAGCCCAAGGGCTATGTGATTGATGATCAGAGTGTAGATGAGTTAAAGATCATCATGCGCGCCATATATTATCAGTATGCGCGCAACATGCCGATTGATATCGCTGGCCAGGTGAAGGATCTGAACCAGAAGGTGATTGACTGGTCTGTGCCGCACATTCTGTCGGCGGTAGACCACTACCACTATTATCTGAATGATATCAGCCACATGCCTGTGCCGATGCAGTCACCGCAGAGCATGAGCTCGGCTGGCACGAGATCACTCCCTCTCAATCCCTATATGTAACGTCGTGACTTTAATTTAACGAAGCTAAAGCTTCGTTAAATTAAATGTCAAACGACTAATAACCCGTCATACCTTATTTTTAAGGAAGCTCTCCGAGCTTCCTTAAAAATAAGTATAGACGGTAAGTGCTGGCTGTGCCAGCCATCCCTTAGGGTAAGGTCGCTCGCAAGCGAGCTACCTTAGTGTAACTCCCTTACACTCAGGGCACATTTCATACTGCGGATCCTTATCTGATTGAACAATAATAAACTTACTAAAATGTATTCTATTTTCACTTGACCATCCATAGTTCCTAGCAGCTTTTAATGCTTTAATATGATCTCTATATTCAAGCATAAAATGCTCAAATATATCACCGCCATCTAAATTTGCATTACAATGTTTACAGATATACTCTTCCATCTTATAGTTAATAATAAAATAAGAGGGGTCAATTTTATAAGTTGTCACGGTAATTAAGTGACGACGTTAAGTGGAACCGTGATAATTCCGCAGATTAATAGAAAAATAAACATGGCATGTTCCTGTTGGTAAGAACTCATCATACATATGAACACTTATATCACCCTCTTTTTGCATTGTAGTATCATCAAAAAGAAGTTGAACTGGTTGGACATCAGAGGAGCCCTTATCTGTTTCCTTGCGAACTGTATCTGAATCCTCTTCATTATTGGTAATACAGATTCCTTGAGAGAAGAAACCCTCTGGTGAATAGAGTTTTTGAACATGCTCCGTGTCGTCGATACGTTTTGCTATATATACCCCGTCTGAATGAAAGAGATCTACGTGGTATGTCCAGACTGTCTGAAGAAGACTTTTTAGTAAACTGGAATGGATCGCGTAGGCCATAAGAGAAAAAACAATCTTGGTTTGTTTAAGAAGAACAGGATTCACTGGAACTGAAAAGAGATCAGCCTTGTCTTTGAATCCATTGTTCGTGTGAAAACGGACCATCTTTGCATCTGGAGGAACATGTGACCAGAACGCTGTCATGAAAGCGTCATCTACACAAGGATGAAAACGGGTATCGTCTTCTAAGATCAGATACCAGGCATCAGGTAGTCCTTTATTTACATGTTCCAGATGAATCTGTTGCCAGACACTGTAGTGAGAGAAAAGACAACCGAGGTGACCAGGTGAGAAAAAGCGAAGAGACTCTGGACTTACGAGGCCTAGACGTTTGATCATATCTTGCACATCTTTCTTGTGACCATTCATTGCGGTAAAGTGTTCATATTCGGTGATACCGACTCTCTGAAGCTCTCTTACTATGCGCACTTGCCTATCCACCTTTTCATGGAGAGAGATTATATACGTTTTTCTGAAGGTATCCCACCCCATTTAACTAAATAGGTTTCTGCCGTTTTAGACCATGGCAGTCTAAAGATAGGCGGCATAAGTTGTATAGGCGCCCCGCGGCGGGGCGGCCGCCCAAAAATTGACGCGCCGCTGCGCTACAGGTTTTGTGTGGCGGCGGCCAGTGGTCCATTAGTCTAGTGGTCAGGACAGGAGGCTTTGATTCTTAAATGAATGGTAACCTCTTAACCTCGGTTCGATCCCGAGATGGACCTAAATGCCCCAGTAGCGCAGTGGATTTAGCGCGACTGCCTTCTAAGCAGTAGGTCGTGGGTTCGATCCCCACCTGGGGTAAAAAGTTAGGATTCTTTAAAAATTCACCTTTGCCTTGATAGCTCAGTGGTAGAGCACCCGCTTTGTATTATTTAACTAAAATAAATAATAGAATAAGCGGTAGGTCCTGGGTTCAATCCCCAGTTGAGGCACAAAGTTTTACGGTATCTTACAACCGTGATTGCTCTCATGGCACAGTTGGTTAGCGCGTGGTCCTTATACAGTTTGTGTATACAAGAGAGGCCGAGGTCGTGGGTTCAAACCCCACTGGGAGCATATTTTTTATGAGGTCAATATTTGATCTGATATAAATTTCCAAAGAAATCCTCCTGCTGTTTTATTTCTCCCCTTTTTATTACATACATTTGATATATTAGAAAAGCAAGTATTTGTTTTATTAGCTGCTTCTGAAATACTATTAAATACTTCAATTAAAGTATCATTTGCATCATATTTTCCTACTTTTTTCTTATTTAAGTTACTACCTATTCTTAAATTTTCAATGCTTTTTTTATTCACTTTTCCTTTATTATGTTTCCAATACTCCTTTCTCTTATCGCTTAATATCTTTCTCCCTTCTTCAGAAATCTTCTTACCATAATTTGAATTCTTTTCCCCTTTTCCACTCTCACTTAACTTCTTTCTAATTTCATCAGTAATCTCTGTTAATCTTCTTCCCTTTAGTTTATCTGAAATCTTCTGTATCGTCTCAGGATGCTGCCGTGAATTCTTTCCACCCTCTCGCAGATTATATCCATTTGGAACTAATGTATTAAACTTCTTAATATACTCCTCTTCATAAATATTACAGTCTTCATCAAAACAGACACAAATTATTTGAAATTTAAAATTATCAATGCCGTGCTTCTTATAAGCACTTGATAAATACCTACCCACTGTATTACATTTGGGCGATTTATGTTGCTTCCATCTCGTCTCTACATCACTGCAAAGTGTCTGCCCAACATATTGTTTCTTTGTGATAGTATTTGTTATAAGGTATATATACCCCATCCCCCCTACTTTATATATCAATAATTTTTTAAGACGGTTTAAAAGCCGGCCCCGCTCTATAGTATAGGAAATCAAAACGCCCGCTAAAAATTGACGCGCGGATTTCCTAGTTGATCTAGTGGGTTCAAGGATGCATACAGCAACCCAATATTATCGCCAATAATATTGCATCCTGGATACTAACAGGTTTGTCCGAGTGGTTAAGGAGGCAGGCTTAAGATCTGCTGGAGCAATCCGCGTGGGTTCGAACCCCACAGCCTGTATAGAGTTTCCCTGTTCTCCAAAAATAGGGTGGTGATCACCGCGATCCGTCCGCTGTTCTCGTCAAACAGCATTTCCTCCGATATAGTGTAAAGGTCAGCATACGTCTCTTTCACAGACGAGATCCGAGTTCGATTCTTGGTATCGGAACCACACTCATAATTCAGTGGTAGAATGCTACACTTCCAATGTAGATACGCGGTTTCGATTACCGCTGAGTGTAAACAGTTTGGTTCTTCTGTAAAAAGAACCTGGTGGAGGAGAAACATATTTTACCGCCTTAACTCAGTAGGTAGAGTTTCAGGCTTTTAACCTGATAGTCGCGAGTTCGATCCTCGCAGGCGGTGATACTAATTTTTTTATGAAATCAGAGTCTGTTTTTCATAAATCTTTTTAAATTCTTTCTTAGCATCCTCCAAAATTTTTGCGTCTTTAGCACATTCCACATGTTTATCAAGTTCATATGTAATCACTTCTGTAGGGCGATTAAGATAGAATAATGTGATCTTTGACCGACATAAATGGTCAGGCCCAACCCAAATACCATGCAATCCGGAAATTTCAACCATTCTTTGCCCAATACGAACCAAGCGTGACATTATAATTAAAAATGATCTTATATTTTATTGTTTAATACGCTAGTTAGCAAACCCTATCCTCTCTACTTCAAAACCACGCGGATCTTCTTCTTCTTGGCAGGCGGCGCACCCCCATTTGCCAGGGCATACTCCCTCTCCTCGCGCATCTGATTCCACGCCTTCTCAAAGTCGCCCAGATCCAGGAGCCACATCTCCCTCGCAGTCGTGGCCTCCAGTGCTGAAACCGCAGCCTGAGCCTTCACCACCAGCGCCTCTGCATCCTGGATCGCTGACGCCTTCACACGATCCATGCGGAGCCGTAGGAGATACTCATACCCATCAATGCCCTCAGTCCCTGCAGGAATAAAGGGCAGATCTGCCTTCTGCAGCGCCGCAACGATCTGCTCGTCCGTCGCCCGCCGCAGCTCAATGGTCCCCTCCAGAACACCGCGGATAAACCGCGCCTTCGCATCAGCCTCCACCGCCTCTGTCTTCAGCCTATCCATCTCCTTCTGACGGCGCTCCTCATACTTGGCCAGACGAGGCCCATAGAATGCCTCCAGCATATCACCCACACATGTGTATCGCACGATCTTCATCTGTGTATCGAAACACACCATGTTACTCGTGCGCCAGGTGGTGGCCAGACGGAACCGCTTCTCAAACTCCGCAGGATTCGCCTTCGCCTCCTCATAGTAATAAGGATCCAGAGTGAGGTCAAAGCGAACATCCACGTGATTGTAGAGATCATCGTAGTTTACTAGAGCCTGCTTTCCATCCTCCATCTTTCCATTCTTCATGTCCTTGTTCACACACATCTCATCCAAGAATGCCTTATAGTCATTCGTCCACGTGCCCACAGGGAGCTCCGTGATACTGACAATCTTCTTTGCATCGTCAAAGGTATAGAGGCCGCGAGTGACCCACACGCCATCCGAGACCGCCGTCATGCGCCCCTTGAACCCCAGCCACCAAGGCTGAAGAGCGAGGTTCTCCAGCGACTCGCGACGACCCTCGAGCCGATCACGCAGCAGAGCTAGGATGTCATTCGGATTGAACGGCGGAATGTCCGTGCTGAATGCAGTGCCAATGCCTACGCATCCATTCATGAGGAGAAGAGGAATGGTGGGCCAGTAGCACTCAGGCTCCACGATCAGGCCATCGTCGTCCAGATGCTTCAGAATGCCAGTGTCCTCCTTTCGCAGAATAGTGCCAACGATCGGCTCCAAGTGCGTGTGGATATACCTGGCAGACGCCGCATCCTTTCCACCCATGAGACGAGAACCAAACTGTCCAATCGGCGCCAGCAGATTGATGTTGTTTGCACCCACAAAGGTCTGGGCCATGCTCGTAATTGCGCCCGTCAGAGAGGCCTCACCGTGATGATAGGCCGCGTGCTCTGAGACATAGCCTGCCAACTGTGCAACACGAATCTCGGATGTCAGGCCCCTCTTCAGACAGCCAAACACAATCTTGCGCTGCGACGGCTTGAGGCCATCAATGAGATGGGGAAGAGAACGGATATTGTCCGCATTGCTGAAATGGATGAGCTCATCGTGGATGAAGCGGGCAAAGTCCACCTTGCCTCCAGGACCGAGGGTCAGAAGACGCTGAGGATTGTAACCCGCCAGCCACTTCTTGCGATCATCTGCGCGCTTCTTGCTGAAGGCGAGAGACAAGCTCTCATCAGTCTCATCGCACCACGTATACTTGATCTCGTGGAGCTCCTTGAACCACTCCTGGGCCTCTGCAGGTGTGCTGGTGCCCAATCCCTTGTAATACTTCAGAGTCCATCCCTTTCCAGCGGTCTCCTTCCAGGCCTCAAACTCGCCCTGCGAGTAGAAGCTCTGGACCTCTGACCGCCGAGTCGCCTTGAGAAGAGGAGTCATGAGAGAGCAGATGAAGCCGGCCTTCATGAGAGACGGCCACTCACTGTGAAAGAGATTCATCAGAAGTCCCTTGATATGAGACCCATCCAAATCCTGATCTGCCATGACCATCACACGACCATAGCGCAGAGACTTAAGATCCTTGTAGACCTTGCCCTGCTCCAGGCCGAGAATCTTCTTAATAGCAGTGAGCTCCTCATTGTTGCTGAACTTTTCGGCACTAACGTCGCGAACATTGAGCATCTTACCCTTGAGAGGAAAGACGCCCCAGGCCTCGCGACCCACGATCTTGAGACCCGTGATGGCGCTCGTGGCGGCTGAATCTCCCTCTGTGAGGATCAGAGTGCAGTCACCAGACTTGCCAGATCCTGCCCAGAGGGCATCGACCAGCTTCGGCATTCCACGCAGAGTTGTGCGCTTCTTACCATCCGTCTTCTTCGCATCCTTGGCCGCCTTCGCCTCCAGAATACTCTGTGCCTCATCCATCAAGCCAATCTTGACTAGGCCCTCGACGAGCTTGCCGCCAGACTTGAAGGTGCTGCCGAACTTGGCCGCAGGCGTGGTGAGACACTCCTTCGTCTGCGAGTCGAAAGACGGATTGACAATGGTGGAGTTCACGAAGAACATGACACTGTCCTTGAGCTGCGCCACCTTGATATCCAGCTTCTTCTTCTTGAGAGCGAGCTCGCAGAAGTCGCCGAGGATGTGCTTGACAACCGTATCCACGTGCTTGCCACCCTTCTTAGTATTGACGGCATTTACAAAGCTGACATGCTTCTCCTCGGCTGCAGTGTCCTCATCGTCGAACAGGGTCCGAGTCAGAACAGCGGCAACCTCCCACCGATCTGAGCAGCGCTCGTGGGCAAGAATGGCGGAATCCTTCACGAAGAGGCGGACAAACTTCTCGAACGTGTTCGTTGAGATTAGCTCGCCATTCCAGGTCACCTTCACATCCTTTCCAGCCAGAGCAGCGAGCTCCAGGCAGCGAGTGTGGAGAACGTGGGTCATCTGCTCCATGTTCAGGCCGATGAAACGGGAGAGGTCAGGCTGATAGACAATCTTGACGAAGCCGGTCTTTGCAGCATCCTTCTTCACTGACGCCTTCTCGCAGACAAGCATGTGGTTGCGCCAGGTCTGCGTATACTTGAGACCGTGCTTGGGTGATCGCGTCTCAACCGTGAAGGCGTGGGAGAAGATGTTGGTGAGCTTGGCGCCATAGCCGTTCTTTCCACCGACAATCTTCTCCTCCTCCTTGTTGTAGTTGCCAGAAGTGAGAAGATGACCGAAGATCATCTCAGGAACGTAGACCTTCTCTGTAGGGTGAAGCTCAATGGGAATACCATCGCCATCATTCTCTACAGTGATCACGCCGTCCTTGATGCTCACATCAATGTGCTTGATAGGATTTGTCGCGCCAATACTACGCACAAGTGCATCTCGGGAATTTACAATGATCTCATCAAAGAGCTTGTAGAAGCCAGGGTTGAAGGGGCAGTGGCGATAGACCATCTTTCCCTTTGCCGAATCGTAGATCCAGCGCGCCTCATCATGCGTCTCAACAGAGCCAATATAGGTGTCAGGCAGCTCAAGGATGTGCTCCCTGTGCGTGTGCTTCTTATAGGCATCGGCGGTAGACATTCTTTTTTATACCAAGGGAGGGGGTCATGGGTGAATCAATTTTAATTGTGATGCATCAATAAATTATAATACCTTAAATTTGATTCGTAACTAACAATAAGGGGGTGTGTCATGTCCTGTAAAAAATGCTACACATTTATTTACGACTTCCTTCTCTTTCCACCACATCCTTCAGCCCCTTGTTATCATTCATTCAAGAGGCATCGTCTTCTTCAGTGTATCGATCAAATTGTTCCTGAGTTACAACGATATATCGAGAGAGCTGATCCTGGTCTGACCTCCTTTCTTGATCAGCAAGAAAAATTCCATAACTGGTATGAGATCATCATATCAAAAGAGCACAATATGTTCAAGGTATGGTATAAATCGGGTCGCGAGATGGATTATGCGCTTTGTATTTTAAGAGAACATTGTGTTCTTAAAAATACAAAGGAAGAGCGCTTCTACCATCAATGGTTTGGAGAGAAATTTATACAACTCTTAGCTTCTGTCCCAGAAGTTCATAATGAGCATTCACCGAAGCCTAAGTGTATAGTGAGAGTGCCCGATATCATTGCAAGTCCCTTTACATTGACAATTCGGATTCCGCCAAATGAATATGATGATCTGTATTGTTAACCGAAGGTTAGTCGTTTCACGACTTCCCGCAGGTTAGGCCCCTAGGCCTTCCCGCAGGTTAGGCCCCTAGGCCTTCCCGCAGGTTAGGCCCCTAGGCCTTCCCGCAGGTTAGGCCTTCCCGCAGGTTAGGCCTTCACAAGCATCAAGATCTTATCATTGTCCCAGCCAGGCGAGAATTTATTCGTATGCTCCATTTCAAAAAAAGCGCAAAAAGAGAGTTGATCCCTGATCGGTGCAATCACTTTTTGATAGGCCTCATTGGTTTCATTGCGAAAGACGTCTTCAATGAGCAAGATTCCCCCCGACTTTAGAAAAGGGATTGACTCTCTAACAATATCGATCTGATGATTAATATTGTGAGAAGAATCATCAAGAATAATATCAAGATTACCCCCCATTGCTTGAAATGAGGCACGAATAGAGTCACCCTTTTCAACGTCCATCAGTGCAAAGGAAGTTCTAGGAAATCCAAATCCATGTGCATGTGCGAGGAAATTCGTGTCCCGATCAAAGAAAAACATGGAGGCAGCAGTGAAATACTGGGCCCACATGGCCACGGATCCTCCACCGGCAACCCCAATTTCTGCGAAACGGATGGGCTTGTTTTTGTAGGGAGCGAGAAGCATTGAATAGAAGGGCGTGTAAGGGTGGCGATGTCCTGCTGGATTAAAAGGGCTCTTATCGGTGTTAGATCTGGCTCCGAGAAAGCACAGTTCGGTAGGGGCCTTGCTTGAATCCAAGGTAAAGGTGGGGATCATTCTACGGATGTAAAGGGCGTTCCTATTAAGTAGTATGCCAGAGGATGGTTCTAAAGATGCCAAGCAATGTCCTTGGTGTTTACGCTGGTGTCTCAAAGACAATGCCTGTGCGTATGTTTTTGCATGTGGCCTGGATACCGCGAACAAATTCCATACCGGCATGGGATGCGGAAGAACCTGGTGTTGGACATGCGGAAAGAAATACTGCTCACCCTATTTTGATCCGGCTACGGGGGTCCGCCTTCCTACGGCAAAGGATCAACACGATCCGTTTTGTTGCAAAAAGGAGGATGGATTCAAGGAGGAAGAGTATTGTGCGGGCGGCCATTCTGGACACTGCGGCAGGCGTTGGTAACACGCGGCCTTTGGCAGGCGTTGGTAACACGCGGCCTTTGGCAGGCGTTGGTAAAGGCATGCCTAACTGCGTAAAAATAAAAATGTTTCCTATGAATATATAGAAATGTCATCTGTTCAGACCCAGTTTGCTCAGCCGAAGACGAAGACTCTTATCCTGTTTACGGGCGGCTGGATACGCCAGGAGTCCACGATGGTTGCGGCGGCGCAGGCTGACCCGAATCTGTCCGTCGTTGGCAATGTCTACACGTTCAGCACGAAGGCGCAATTTATCACCTTCGTAGTTGGTTCAGCGGGCGGTGCTTATACCACGATAGATGCCACGCAGACGCTGGTCGACCTCGGCAGCGAGCTGCACTTCGGCGTTTCTGGCATCGACAGCAACCTCATCACGATGCGCAAGGTCCAGCTCAGCGATGCCTCTCTTGCGGGGTCTGCCGATGACTACTTCACGGGCTACGTCGTGACGGAGAACCGTGTGTCCAAGGACGTTGTTGACAGTGTTGAGCACAACCTGCAGGTGAAGGTTGCACGCGTTTAAATGTAGACACTATCTAGATGGTTACAACTTACCAACCACTTTCTTATTTTAAAGGAGGCGGTAGTTATTATCAACCAATGCCCTATGTGAAAACAAGAAGGACTAGAGGTGGCTTTGTTCCGAGCCTGATGGGTGGAGTCCTTAGTAACGGCCCTCTTCTCTTGACCCCTGCCATAGCACAGGGATATCGTCTTTTGCGGAATGATAAGGAGAGGATGAAGAGCCGTCGCCGGAAGCGCAACACCCGCAAAACCAGACGCACCAACCGCAAGGCAAAAAATACGCGCAAAGCCTAAAGATAGGAAAGGGATGCCACTATAGAAATGGCCGCCGTCCGTCCCAATCAGAATGGCAATCTCTTCGAAATCAAAACGGTTCAGAGTGGCGCCTTCCGGACCTTAATTGAGGCTCTGAAGGAGATTCTTACGGAGGCGAACCTGGAGTTTGACAGCCAGGGAATCAAGATTATGGCCGTCGACGAGACCCACACCGTCCTTGTCTATCTCCGCCTCCACAGTGAGCGCTTTGAGAACTATTTTTGCCCCGCCAAGCATGTTCTCGGTGTGAACATGATCTACCTTTTCAAGCTCATCAAGACGATGGGAAACAATGACTCTCTCACCCTCTATCTTCCTGCAAACAACCCCAATAAGCTCGGTATTCGCATGGAGAACTCGGAGAAGTCGACGACCACGAACTATTTCCTCAAGCTCTTCGACACGGATGTAGAGGATATCCAGATTCCCTCCCTCAACTTCTCTTCGATCATCCACATGCCGTCTGTGGATCTTCAGAAGATCTGCCGCGACATGAATGCGCTGGGTGAGAAGCTGGATGTGGAGATCACGAGCTCAGGCACGGACTTGATCTTCCGCTGCATGGGCGATTTCGCCGAGCAGGAGACGATCATTAGTGAGAACAGCAGTAGCATGAAGGTCCACAAGGCCAAGGATTCTCTCAATGAGATTGTCCAGGGCATTTTCCAGCTGAAGCACTTGGTTCTCTTCACGAAGTGCACAAGTCTCTGCCCTTCTATTGAGCTCTATCTCAAGAATGACTTCCCTCTCATTCTGCGTTATACGGTGGCGAATCTGGGAGAGATCAAGCTGGTATTGGCGCCGATGAAAAATAAGACCTAAAACGCCTGCACACTATTATTACTATAGATGCCTCCTACATATGTTGTTGTAAATCAGGATGATTATTATAAGGACCCCAGATTCTTTCTTGGATTTGTCAGTGGATTTCTATCGGCTGCTATCCTTTTTAGGGCATTAAAGTTTTGATTATTTCCGGTATAATATCTATATCTTTAATATAGAAGATGCCTATCTTCTCTGGATTTGGATTTAGGAATGCACTTCGGAAATATGGTTTACCAGGTGCAAATACTATTAATCGGTTTGTTCCTACGGGTGAGACGCCCTTCGCCACACCCGAAGAGTTAGATGAATTAAATAAACTGAGAGCACTTCCGCGTAGACCAACTGGTGATCAAACATTTGGACAAGTCTACAATTCAGGAGGACTTGGAGAAACAATGAATGGGAATAAATTCAAAAATCCTATACTGCGGAGAATAAGTGAATTATCTAAATTGCAAGGTGCTCGCCCTACAAGATCCGGTGGTCGCAAAGCCACTCGGCGTAGACGTCACCGTGTTAGACAGACGCGTCGTAAGTAGATGGTAACGTCACGACGTTAAGCCAAAATCATTTGAGGTGCATTGGGACTTAGTAGCCTGATCGCCATTGTGTGATCAGGTGCGCCACCGCCCTGATATGCGTTTATTCCAAGAACAATCTCTCCCTCATCAGTCGGCGGATCATCAAGTTGAAGTGTTACTTCCTTCTGATGATGCGAATGTCCAGCAACCCATGCACGAATAGGCCAGCGGATCATATCGTCCATAGTATTGGTAAAGCTTCCAAAATTCTTATGATGCGCAAAGCGGCCATGCGACATAAGCTTCGTGGGCATATGGTGCGTAATGATAACAGTATTCTTCTGAAGAGCCTCGGCGTCAAAGAGGGCCGAGTCGAGCCACGCGACCGCTTCCTTGTGGAGCTGAAAGTTCTTCTTTTCCGTCCAGAGGGTGGTTCCGCAGAAGTTCACTCCCAGATGCCTCAAATATACAGAACGATTGTGGAGGAAATGAACATTCTCCCACTCAGAGCAGATCTCTGTTGCAAGTTTCAGAGAGGATGTATATCCATTGTCAAACTCATGATTTCCTGCTACCACAATAACATCATCCCAGTTCTCTTTACAATACTTGATAAACTTGGGATAGAGATCCTTATGAGGATAACCGATATCTCCAGCCAGAGCAAGAGTGCCTGTGACAGGCTTCACAATCTTGTGAAAGAGAACCTTAGAGGCCATCCGCTCCAGATGGATATCACTGATATACTGCAAACGAAACATTTTTATGTGCAAGTTGCACATAAAAATATTTTGTTCAAATTTTAGCGACAGTAACTAATTACATTTTCTTCTCCACGTGCGGCGTATAGAGAATATCCTTATGCGTAATTCCCTTATCCAGACAGTGAATACCCGTATTTTTATTAAATGCCTCTGCATCCTTATTCCAAACTTTAATTACATAGAACCCAATTCTCTGATTTTGACCCATTCCCAGAATCTTCGGGCTAATACTAATTCCAACAAGGCTATCATGCGAATCAACCGCAGCCATATTTAACATAGTTCCAAGTGAATACTTCTTGTAAATATCAATTCCAGCTTCTTGACTTCCGCGGACGCTGTAACTGCCTCCGCGGATATTATGGTAGTTCTCCCAAAGGGGAGGGAGGGGATCCTTCATCCAGAAGAACATCCCCCCCTTGATCCGTTCCCCAAGTTCCTGAAAGACACTGAGAACCTCTTGCGGCGATGAGGCAGTTGCAATCTTTTGAAAGGTGTCCAATGTCCATCTCTTTTCACGTAAAGAGTGAAAGTAGAGAGTCCAAGGACCTGTGGGGAAGGGGCTAGTAATGTCTATGGCTGCCATGGTAATGGCTTCCTATTTTAAATAGACTCAAATTTTTATGTGGTTGCTTACGCATTTGTATGAAGCGAAGGAAGAGAAGTCGAAGGAAGATCTGAGGGCGGCTGCGGCACGACCGGTGATGGCGCCTCCTCAACCTCTTCCTCCTCAAAGGAGTTGATCGGAAAGGCCACCTCATCTCCATCCTCATTAATTACAAGAAGCTCCAGAGGGAGGAGTCTATCAAGATAAATACCAGACTTCACAGACCACGCACCCACAATCACAGCGGGTGGCGGAACAGACTCTCCAGAGAACTTCATGTTGCTCACAAAATCGTCCAGTGAATAGAGAGTAATTCCGTTGTAGCGGATAGTGGCTGAAAGCCACGGGAGATTCACCGAGTCATTTGAAAGTCCCTTGACCAGAGTATTTGAGCTCTCATAATATGTCCATGTGACTTCGGGGATACCAGGGCCAGTAAGTGATACATTGTTCAGAAGGAGAGGTGTAGAATAGCCATTGAAGAAAACATACTCCTTGGGCTGAAAGGCCACAACGAGAGCAGTCCCCACCGTAGTGCTTACATAGACAAATGTATTCACTAGGGTCTTCATGAAAATATATGCACGCAGTGCCCACAGCTTCATTTCAGGTGTAATCTCCATTTACTAAAATAAAAAGGGGGATAGTTTTTAAGCGCTTTGAAGTGTGCGCGTATCTATACATTGGGTGCGCCCTGTGCCACTTCCACATGATACAGTGGCAGTAGGTTCTGAAGTAACAACACCTGAACTGCTAATGGCATTGTCAGAAGCATCCATTACATTTCCAGATATATCTTTTGCAGGAGCAGGAGCAGGAGCAGGGGCTACCATTTTCTTTAGAAAATCACATCCGCAAGGTGCCACTGATCCGCAGGTTGAACAGGGAGTTGTCTTGAGCGCTGGCATGGCTACTTGCGTAGCTGCAGAACCGGGTGTTGCCTTGGTAACTCCAATGATAACACCAACAATTAAAAGAATAAAGGGAAGTAAAAGAAGACCCCACGCAACAAAATCAGCACCCTGCTGAGACAAATACATCATAAGCAAGACAGCAATAACACCAAAAATAAAATGGGCTGCAAGAAGTCTATTATTTCTGCGGATTAAATCCAATGTGAGTAATGCAACAAAAAGTGCCGCTGTTGTTATGGCGGGGTAACTCATCTACCAGTGGTGCTTAAAATTAAGGAAGCTCAAAGAGCTTCCTTAATTTTAAGGCCTGCCACCATATAACGTCGTAAGTCACGACGGTATTCTTTATTTTTATTTTAAATTCAAAGGCGAACCAGTTTCGTCCCGTTCCATCGCGCAACCGGCTCAGGGATCACGTTTCCATCCTCATCCGTTGAATACACCTTGTTCTCTCCGTCCTTGTAATATGTAATGCCCTTATACTCAAACTCCTCAAGATCAAGACCCTCCTCCTCAGGCTCCTCTTCATCCTCCTCAATGACCTCAGCCTCGATCTCCTCAACCATCTTGGGAGATACCCCCATCCGCTGGTTTTGCAGCAAAGTCTGCAGCTGGCTGTGCATGGATACCAGCTGCTCCTCAAGAGCCGTCAGACGATCCTCCAGAAACGGAGAGTAACTTACAGGAGCTGCCTGCGTCTTTGACAGCGCCTCAAGACGCTCAATGCGCTTGACAAACTCGTTATCATAGAGGGGGACCTTGGGCTTCTCAACCGCTGAAAGAACCTGCTCAATGATGCTCAGGCGCTCGTGAAGTGTCACCTCCAGCGTGCGGAAGAGCTCGCGGATAAGGGGCTCAGTGCTCATTCTTTTTTTATGATTGTTTACTAGTGGGCTCGCCAAATCAATTTTTACCGGTTAACTCCGCGTATTTGAATGTTCATTACTGAATCAAGAGTGCTATCCCTATCCTTTAGAGGCTTGCTTCTCTTGAGCCTGAGGCCCTCTTCTGTCTTCATAGGCCCCTTCTCCTGCAAAGTATTCTTCATATTGGAGTCAAAGAAGTCAATGGGCTTCGTATCAATACTACCCAAGATACTTACCATCGGCGGCATATGAATATCCACGCGCACCTTTCCAACCCGAGTCGTGGCACGAAAGGTCTCAATAGACATGGGCCCTCCAAAGAACTTCAGAGACTCACGAGGAGGAGCAGGAAAGATACGCGCCAGACCTTCAGGATCATAGAGGCGATGAAGAAGCGCCATGCGCTCCCAGCGAACGTGAGGATCAATGGACTCATTCAGAAGATAAGAAACGCCACACTCAGGGCAGCAGAAGTTACCATATACTCTCCAGAGCCCCTTATCTTCGCGCTCAGGGATAATACAGGGCTGACCCTCAAATGGCTGGGTGCACCAAAAGCAGGAGACATCCGATGAAGAGGGGAGTTCGCGAGCGTCACTTGAAGCACGGAACTGAACGAGGAGGCCTGAACGAACAAATGCGGGCATAGGGGCCGTGCTATCCACCTTTTCCTCTTTCTCTGGGGCCGCCTCCACCTTCTCCTCTTCCACCTTTTCATCAAGACTCTCCTGCTTTGAAAAGAAGAAGTTATCGGCACTGAAGTCATAGGGCTCGGGTTGAAGAGGGGGTGCAGGATCGTAGGAAATGGGTGCATCATGAAACTTCACTTCGCTGCTGTGAATCTGGAGATGCGCAATGAGAGGGCGCCGAGGCTCTGGGGCGAAGTTCCCCTCAATTCCATTGGCTGTAACGACGGCAACAACCTTGATTGCCTTCTTTGACTTTCTGGGGGCAGGAACAACTGCTTGTGTTTGTGCTTGTGCTTGCACAACAACAGCAGCAGTGGGCGGTTCTATTACTTTGGAGCGACGCGGCGGCATTTACTGATCAAAGCACGCGTTACAAAGTTTAGGTGGTTTCATCCACCGTCTAAACATGGCCCACGCATTCCATCAGATGGGTGCCAATACAGATGGCCTACCTTTAAGAATACATACTCTTTTTCAACTTATGGTTAAAAATCCAGCCACTCTTTCTCATATGATCTTGGTAGGCCCTCCAGGATCAGGCAAGACAACCTCTGCCCGCGCCTTTGTAGAGAAACTTCACGGACAGGGTGGTCTAAATTCATTCTTTGGTCGCGCCCTTTTCTTGAATAGCAGTGATGAGCGTGGCCTGGAAGCGGTAAGAAGCCGCGTCTTTCCCTTTGTTCGCTCTTCTCTTCATTCTATTCTGCAAACAAACGTAACAACAAGCCCACCCAAGATCATTATTTTCGACGAGGCAGAAACACTCACGGACCAGGCGCAGATTGCCCTCCGCCCTCTTCTAGATACAAAACCTCAAGATGTTCTTCTCATTTTCCTTTGCAATTCTATATCACGCATTCATTCTTCTATTCTTCACAAGTTTCTCACAATTCAGTTGGAAGCTCCAAGCACAGAGGAATTTACCAAGCGTCTATTGAAAATAGAAGGAAAGCACCAAGGAGCAACTGGATTTGATATCTTGTATAGGCGCGGTGATATTCGCTTTTTCTTGCTTCATCCAAAGAAGCATGAAGAATGCGCAAAAATATGGGGAGCTCTTTTCAATACGCGAGCCTATGAATTGAAACCGTATATTGAGTCCCTTTTGCAGACCTGGATTTTTCCAGAACTTGCCATGTTCTTTCTTGTTCTTTCAAAGGAACTGGAACTTCTGAATGCACCTGCCCTCTATTCAATGCTCCGCATTACAGACAGTGATTTCCTCCGCCTTTGTCCTCCTCCCATTCGCATTGAATTGTTGACAAATTGGGTGAAAGAACATATCCTACTAAAACTTGACGCAACTTTAAGCACCTAGGCCTGTAGCACCATGGATCCATCTAAGTTGACATTTACGCCTTTACGCATCTCTACTCTCGTCACGACTGGTCATCTGGGCACAACGATCCAACTCAAGGATCTCTTTGAGGGCCTTCCTGCTATTCTCATTCCTATTGGCTATCCTGGAGAGGGTATCTTGAAGATGGAGTATAAGGACAAGATGATCGGATATGCCGCGAGAGATGTTCTCACAAAGCGGCGTGTATCTGACAAGACCTTCTTCAACCAGTCAACGCTTGTGATTCGAAAGAAGCGCGACGACGAGGTGGGCGGTTTCAAGGAAGTGAACATGAAGCTCTTTGAAAATGGAGGATTTCAGATGACAGGTGTGACAAGCGAGGAGTTCAGTCGTTCAGTGCTCGATTGGCTGATTGCGCATCTGAAGGGCATCACAATTTCAAAGGAGCCGCTGAAGGTTGCGAAGTTTGCCATTCAGCTGCTCAATAGTGATTACAAGATGAACACAATGGCACGGAGAGATGAGCTTCACAAGATTCTAACTTCGAAGTATCGCCTCTTCAGCACTCTAGAGACGACTATTTACCAGGGTGTGAATACAAAGTATTACTACAATGAGGCCGCGCCTCTTGATACGGAGTTGTGGGGCATTTGCCAGTGCCCCCGTCCTTGCACAGGGCAGGGAGATGGAAAGTCAATTGGAAACTGTAAGAGGGTAACCATTTCCATCTTTCAGACAGGCAGTATTATCATTACGGGTGCGCGGAATAAGTCCCAGTTGGACGAGGCCTATGAGTTCATTAACATTATCCTAAAGAGGCACTCTACTGAGGTTCTGAAGCCTCTTCCTGTTGCCTCCGTCTAGAAAGTCACGGCGGTAGTGCGGAAAAAAGGCATTTGGGCTTTCCCGGAATACTTCAGATTTTACTATGTCGGCTCCCTCATCTGCTCCCCAAACAGCTGCGCCTCCCGCGCAACAGCAGGAGGTTCTCCCCACGCCGCAGACTCTTCTGCAGGCCGCCAAGCTGGCTATCCAGCAGGACAAGTCCATTCAGATGGACTACTATGTAGAGACCGACAAGGGCCAGGCTTTTCTTGGTGAGGATCCTGAGAACAATGAGAAGATGCTTGTCAAGAGTGGTGAGGAGTTCACCAGTCTGATCCAGAAGATCTACAAGGTTCAGACTGACTTTATCATCATCACGGAGAACAGCATCTACATTGTGTCTGGCAAGATCCAGAAGCGCAAGATCAAGGGACCGGCGCTGCGCGGTGTGACTGAGTAAATTCATATTTAAATAAAGATATCTATCTATGAATTTTTACTGTCTGGGATTTAATGCCCTATCACAAATTAAATAGGAAAAGAGTGTATCAGTGACTACTATAGCCGAACCCGCTATAAATGATAATAGTAAGAGGCTATCTACCTTTTTAGAATATGTCATTGTAAAAATGAGAGTGAGAAGTAAAAGTCCGGCAGCAACAGCGCGGAACCAGAAGAAAAGGTAGTAGAAATCGCATACTGTGCGGTTAGGAATCGGCTTCGTCCAGTCGGGTTCCATTTCTCTTAATAAAGAATAAAATAGTAGCCAAAACTAGAATGGCCAAGAAATCTGGACGCAAGAATATGCGCAAGACTATGCGTAAGAACCGTAAAATGAATGGCGGTGATCGCCTCATCCTGAGCCCGATGGAGCTCAGTGACACGAGCATGGTTGGACCGAGCAAGATGTCCATGGCACAGGGCGGCGACTTTTTCGGCTACCACGCGAAGCAGCACGGCGGCATGGCCCCTGTAGGCTACACGGGTATGCTGGATGACGCACTCCGCGGATCAGCCCGTGTTTCCCCGCTCGACCAGGCGGGTGCTGCAATCATTGGTCTCAAGGACCAGGCGGGCGGCAGACGCAAGAAGCGCGCCACGAAGAAGCGTGCCACCAAGAAGCGTAGTACCAAGAAGCGTGCCACGCGTAGCAAGCGGAGACAGGCTGGTGGCATGGCCCCCCTCGGCAGCATGGATGTTGGCGCGCCCACCATGCTCCTCCAGGGCCCGCAGGCCCAGCAGGCACTCAGCACGATGAACCAGGAGTGGAAGCTTGCTCAGAATCCCTCTTCATTTGCCCCTAAGTAAACAGCGACCGGATCATCGTGGTCTGAGACCGCAGCTTCTCCTTCTCAGAATCCGTTAAGACAACTGTGATATGACATACTAGATTGCCATAACCGCCACTTTGGCGTTGCGGCATTCCCTTTCCTTCCACCGTATGAGTGTTCCCCGACATGATTCCAGGAGGGATATCCACGACAAGCCCATCCGGATGCGCAGGGTGACCCGGTAGAGTCCTCTGCGCACCGAGAAGGCACTCCGCTAAAGTTAGCTGTATCTTCGTGTGAAGAGTGACACCCTCCCGCTTGAACACCGTCGTCTCATCGGCCTCATTGAGAACAATGTGGACATCACCCGCCTCATGGTAGTCATGATTATCACTGCACTCCTTTACAAAAACAAGAACTTCGCCGACCTTCATTCCAGGCTCAATCTTCACATCCAGGCTCTTCTCCTGCGTCGTGAACTTCTTACCCTTGCACTGTCCACAGGCAGCTCCATTCTGCCGCCCTTCACCTCTGCACGGAGGACACGGCATACGATTGATGGCAGCCATTCCAGGGCCGATCATGATCTGCTGCTCAACAAATCCGCGCCCCTGGCACGTGGAACACGGCACAAAGGATGTGCACCCCTCTCCCTTGCAACCACTGCAGAACTTCTGGCGCTCGAACTGGAACTGGATGGTGCGACCAAAATAGAAGTCACTGAGGCGCAGATTTACCTCGTGAATCTTCGGAGGAGCCTTCTGTCTCTTCTGCTTCGGCCCCTGCTGCTGCTGACCACCTCCAAACATTCCACCGAACATGCCTCCCATATCAAATGGGAATCCACCACCTCCTCCAAACGGATTCCCTCCGCCGAACGGATTGCCCTGTTGCTGCTGTCCACCGCCACCCTCTCCGTCCACATCACCCGTCATATCATAGAACTGACGTTTCTTCTCATCACTCAGAACATCGTAGGCGCGCGAAACGGCCTTGAAGTCCTCCTCTGAGCCGCCCTTGTCAGGGTGGTGCGTCTTAGAGAGGCGAAAATAGGCCTTGCGGATATCATCCTTATCTGCCCCCTTTTCTACACCAAGCACCTTATACAGATCCTTTTCATTGCGAGGAGCCGACATTTCTGTCCCTGTATATTGGAAGATGTTTAGACCCATTGCCGCCTAAGAAAACTCTGCGTTTCCTATCCATGGAGATCGGCCTCATTGGGCAAGAGGAAAATACACGAATTCTAGTGGAAACTCTCAAAGATCCTCCGCATCTCTTTTTCTCTGGCGGATATGGCTGTGGAAAGACAACCATCATGACTGCCTTCCTCAAGGCTTATTATGCCCAGTTTGGTATTGTCAATCCAGGTCCCGAATGGGTTTTGTATCTATCATCGGACCAAGATCGAGGTATCCACTGTGTTCGCCAGCTCGTCGGTGAATTTGTGAGACACGCTCCTGAAAAGGAGGGTATCTATCGTTGGATTATCTGCGATGACTCAGACTCTCTCCCTATGATCTCTCAACAGGCTCTTCGCCGACCCATGGAGACGCATAATCATATTACCCGCTTCATCTTTTGCAGTAGATATACAAGCGATCTCATTCAGCCTTTGCGTTCCAGATGTCTCCACATTGAACTTGAGACCATTTCTCCCTTTGATCTCTTCGCCCATTTCATTAAGATCTGTGACCAGGAGCATCTCAGACTCTCTCCTCATGCCAATCTTCTGTTCCTCAGTCTGAGCCAGACGCCGACCGAAATGAAACGCATGATTCTTCTTCTAGGAACCAAGTATCCCGATTCCAAGGCGCCCATTACTCCAGATCAGATTCTGGAAATATTTGGATCACCAAGCTATTCTCTATGCATTCAGCTTCTTCGCAACTATTTGCGGGGCGATATAGAAACCTGTATTGACTTGTTTTTCAAAATCTGGAAGACAGGTATCAGTTATGAAGACTTTCTGAACGAGCTTAATACGACGCTCAGGCAAATTGGACAGCTACCGGCACAGAAAAGTCAGAGACTTCATGAGCTAATTCTGAAGGGGTGGATGTATTTTGCCCAAGGAAAGACACATTCACTTGATATGCTTCGTTTACTTTTCCCAGAGAACTCTTGAAGGGCTGAGTAGGGGGATGGCGACGGTGAAAAAACTATTTAGAAAGATACCGCCTCCAGAGTTTGTAAATGAGATTCTACAAAATCTGAAACTTCAAGGTCTTTCTGAACGGCGCTGGTTTTCAAAGGATGAGCTGTTTCTTGGAACCATAGATGAATGGCTCCCCGTTTTAGAGCCCTATTATATTCCCTGTAAGGCGAAACGCTTCCTCTCGGATGTGGATAGTTCGCGTGTAATCACAATCCTGCGCCATATTCTCCATTCAAATGGATACCAGCTAAAGACACAGGAAAAGATGTATAAGATGCAAAAAACAACAATGTATCAGATCTTCAATGAAGAGGTGATACATGATCTAAGCGCAAATGAAATGTGTGTTGAGTTTCTTTAAGGTCAAAGCTCGTCATTAGACGTCGTCATTAGACCTCGTCAAACCTCTGTTTGATAACGCACTTGGACATAAAGTCACTGCGTCGTCAAACAGGCACAACCTCCTGGCCTCTACGCATGGCATCAATAGTCTCGCGCACCATCTCTAAAGTAGGCTCAACTCCATCCCCATAAAGTCCTTTTAAACTAGCCGCCACCTTCATTTTCATCTTATTGAGTTGGAATTCATTCGCCTTCGGGTTCTCCTGCTTTAAAACCATCATGATCTTGTCCTGAGCAGGCTGTGCACTCTCATTTACGACCCACGGTTCACCATCTACGAGATCAAATAGACTCTGAACTGTGTCAATGGGGATACGGAAGAAATCACGATCGGGGGTCAGACGATCACCCAGCTTACAAATAAGCTTATGGAGAGACACAAGCTTTCCGTCCATTTGTGTAACACTCTTGGCAATCTCAATCTTAAAAGGCCAGAGAACACCCTCGGAATAGAGTTCATCCGCTCTCTCATTCGGTTTCTTCACACTTACGCTGATATAGTAACAATCAGCATAAGAGGGATTACTTAGACACATTAGGTAACCAGACATTTACTTATAAAGTTAATTAAGCTTTAAATAAACTTGAGATGGCCAAATCCGATTCCATGATCTGATCTTCAGACATGCGGAGGAACCAACCATACTGACGACGATCACGCAGCTCAGGCCAAGGGATCGGAACGTATAGACTCTGCTCTGAGACCGCGAAAGTCAGAACACCCTCCTGTCCCGCCGCCAAGAGATCCTCAATCTGGATCCGCCGTCCATTTGCCTTGCGAGATAGCTCGGCATTCGGCCGGTATTCAACACCTCCTGCTGCAGCCAGTTGGCGAGCATCCCACTTCTCATCACCGCGGAACTCGCGACCACCACCCCTCTCCTCAACACGCTCACGAGCCATCTTCTCCCACTCCACAAAGACAGGCTGCTCCGCCTTTCCAGCCCACACACATCGTAAACCGGGAGCAGGTGTCCCCTTCGGTCCCGCATACGTCTCTCCGTCATCCGTTCCGAAAAAGACCACCTTCTCAGGCGATAGAGGACCAAACGGTCTGAGGCAGATCGTGGCAGGGTCCAGCCACATACCACCCCATGTCTTCAGAGTAACGGCGCGAATCCAATTGAGCTCGGCAGGTCCAACCGGTGCAATGGGATTCTGGAGAGGGACAGGGAGAGAGCCCCAGCCACCGAGCCTCTGAGCAAGGTCAGGGAGTCCATTGATGATCTCCACACGATAGGTATCCTTATTCTTAGTTACAATGCTCGTATAACAGAGATTGAGGAAAGGGACATTAATTGCGCGATTAGATCGGCCCATAAAATCCATCCACTTGCGCGAGTTCACATCACTCGTATCCATGTAGAGCCAAATAACAGGCTTGTCCATCCCCTTTTGTAAAAGTTTCTTGTCCTGAAAAGGATTCTCTTCGAGTGTTGTATTGGCGACATAGCCTGCGAGGACAAGTCCAAGAACAACAACTATACCAGATGTTATTAGAAGTGCGTTCTTCATACCTATTTACTACCAAGACTTATTTTACTTCCTCCTCTCAAGCGCCAGTTGCGTAGTAACTGGTTCACTCGTTTTCAGAACAAGACGATTCATCCTCTCAAAATATTTATCTACAAAGGCCCCCTCCTGTGCTACACGAAGTTGCCGTTGTCTCTCCCTTTCCGCTGCAGCCCTTTCCGATTCCTGTACAGCGGCTGCCTCAGAATCTGTGAGCGGCTCGGGAGCCCTGTCTCTTGATGCCCTGTAATTCTTGAGATCACGCGCTTCCACTTTCACATGGGAAACCTGCGGACTGATTGTATTTTCCAGTGTATAGGCCTGTTTCAGGTCCGTATACTTCAGATTTGCATTCGCAGGTGCTGTGTAACTATCTGCCTTTGTTCGGCCCAGTTCAACACCTGACCCAGGGGCTAGAGTCATTGCCTGCGGAATAATGTTCATGAGTTGTGTTGAAGGCCTGAGGCCTTGTGCAGCCTGCTCTTCAAACATCTTATTGAAGACATCGCGATTGAACTTGCCACTGAACTTCTTCGCTCCAACCTGCATATCATTCTGACCCTGAAGCCAATCACCGTAACCATCATCATCTGGATCAGGAATGCGCGTTTGCTCAAACATCTGGTTAAAAGCATTCAGATCCAGTTTCTGAGGATTGAGTCTGACAGGTTCCACGTGCTTCCATGCCTTCGCATCGTCTGTCCTGGTGTCTGAAAGGACAGTAGGAGCCTCTACTTTCCCCGCCTTTGTCCGTCCACCATGAATTCTCTTCAGAATCTCCGTGAGATAAGCAAAGGAGCGTGTGACAGCCTCGAACTTTTCGTCTGAACCGCCCTTTTTATCTGGATGTGCCCTCAGCGCCGCCTTTTTATAGGCTGTTTTGAGCGACTCCTCTGTGAGGGCAACCTCCTCTTCAAGGCCGAGCACTTCCAGACAACTCTGAAAGTAATTGATCGCCTTTTCATTGGATCTGGGTTTACTCACCTGATACTGTGCTGACCTAGGAGCCTCTTGCCTGACTGTTAGATACTGTTGTTGTGAAGCATGAGAAGCAGGACCCTCCCCAGGCAAAGAATCAGGCCTCTGATTCTGCTGAACCTTGGCCACGTAACTCAGTATATTTGCATAGATTCCTGCTCGTCGGGCGCTCTGAACAAATTCAGGCCCTGCAAGAAGTGTCTGAATCATCTCAACCCGCTTACCAGGTTCGCGAATCTTAATAAGGTTTGAATATATGCGAATATGATTCTCTGGGATTGATTGCGTCTGCCCCATACTAATTCAACCTTCTATTAGGTGCAGCATTGATAGAACGCAAACGGCCGGGCAATAAAATGGGTATATCTGCTTCACATTCCCACATCCATGTCTTTCCTATCGTCATGAACCCGAATTTGGTTGGCCAGAACTGGGGTAACAAAGAAGGTGCAGCTCTTAGCGCAGGATTGCGAATCAAGTGCCATGATTCCATAGGAAGAACAAGGGCAAGCTGCTCCTGTGGCTGAATAGGAGGGTCTGTTGCTACCCCCACTGGGACCGCGTGACACTGTCCTTCAAAGTCCGCCCAGAGAGGAGGAAGATGCCATGGATAAAACCAATGAAGATTAACCTTCTTGCCAAGATAATAATCTAGAATCCACTGCATACCAATCTTATATTGAGTGACGGCTTCGACAGGTGTAAGGTGCCGATAGGTTGATCGCCAGTCACCACCATAAAACCCCTTCTCTTCAAACCACTCCACAGGCAGCCTCTGAATTGAGAGCATTGCCTTTTCTGTTTCATTGCGAGGAGGAAGGCTCCGCGCCTTTTTCTTCTTTTGAATATTGGCAAAAATCCACTCCTCTTCCTTTGACGATAGGATAGCAAAAAGCTTATCAAACGTGGACCAATTGATTTGTTCATTCTCGGTAAAATACACCCCTCTTCCGTGAAAGTCTCTTAATAATCCCACAATCTCATCGTGCCCACCCTCCTTGATCTTCAAAGACATTCCATGAGGTAGAAAATCATTTCCGAGGAGACTCATGAGCGCAATATAGTCAAGGAGTTGCTGTCTGTTATTAACTGCGTTAATAGAGAAAAGGCTCTCACGCAGCACCTCCACAGACAAGAAAAGATACTTAGCCGTCGCGAACTGCTTTGAACCGAATTCATCCTTTTCGCGCATTAGAAAACAAGGACCCTTTGCGGTTAACATAGACAGAAGGATCAAGTCGGCATCAAGGCCATAGATGATCACCGCTTGGTCAGCGTCAACAGGCCGTTCCCTCATCCATGCCATGACCTTGTGCTCGCCCTCCCCCGGTTCATCCGATGTGCTGACAGTCCATCCTCTTGCCTTGCAGAACTCCTTCAGTCTGAGCCCCAGTCTCTCCATAAAGGCCGTTCCAGGCGTGATCGCATTGGTGTCCCAGCGAACAGCACCTGGCGCTCTCACGCCCATTTCAAGTTCCTTGCCAGCCCACCAGACGGACTTGAATCGGCGCATCCTCTGCTGCTTGATCTTTGCCATCGGCACGACTCCGTCCACGGCCAGAAACACTGTCTTGGGCTTTCCAGCCCCATTCCAGATGGTAACTAGAGTCTTACACACCTCATCACAGAGGAGACGCTCCCATCCAATCTGTTCATCTTCATCGGCGGGCACAGGAGGAAGCGCATCGCTTCTCAAACACCCATATACAATACAGTTGAAATCAACAAGTAAACAGGAAACAGAACCCTGTATACTTGGGACAAGAAGTCCTCGAACCGATTCTGTGAGTCTTTTAAAATACGAGGGTATCCCCATTACTAACTAGAATCGTTTCACCTCTTAAGGCAGAGATGAGCCAGTGGTTAAAAGACTATCCATTAACCGTTACGGGTGAGATCATAAGAATACTTCCCGACGGATTAATCTTTATGACTGGATTTATAGCACTTCTTACATCATCGTATCCCTTCTTTGTCCTTTTCCTAACACTCTTGGAAAGTTTAGGGGCATTCTATCTGCTGCAAAAGGGTGCGTCAACACTTGATCTGACCTTTATGAGACCGTCGAGAAACTACCAATCAGCTGTCTGTAGAAATGGATTCAGCAGTCCTACTCTCTCCAGTCTCTCCCTCTTCGGATCTGCCAGCCCAGACAGTGCCTTTCCTTCGGCGCCTCTTTATACAATTAGTGTCGCAGCAGCCTATCTCTTTTCAGCACTGAGCAGTCAGACTCCTGAATTGGAGGCTCTTGGATCCGCCTACTCGTCGCGCTTCTATATCTCAGTTTTTGCACTCTGTATACTTCTCTTTGTCATTGGAAGCTACCGCATGTATAATGAGTGCGATAGCGTAGGAGTAGTTGTCATGAGTGTGGCGGTTGGCCTCCTTCTTGGAACCCTCCTCATGAATCAGAATCTTGCGATCCTTGGCCCCGACAGTATTAACTTAACGGGTATTCCTCTATTAAAGAGCAAGACTGCTAATGGAGAGCATATTTATGTATGCTCATCTCAGTGAAGTTGTGACTTAAACTTAAAAAAACTTTGGCTTTGTTAAGTTTAATGTCCTACAACTACCGTCGTGACTTTTTATTAAGGAAGCTTTAGCTTCCTTAATAAAAATGTCCTACGACGTATATGGTGGCAGGCATTAAAATTAAGGAAGCTCTTTGAGCTTCCTTAATTTTAAGCGTCACCGATAATAGAGATGCCGTCGCTGTTTGAAACAACAAGGCAAATGATTGTAACATCTTTTATGGCATTGCCTTTGATGATGATAGCCTTCACCCTTTTCGTTGGCCTCGGTATTGGTAATATAGGGCTTATCATACTTCTTCTTGGCCAGATCCTGCTCGTGCCGACTGCATCGATGCTTCTCCATCTTGTAACAGGCTCCTTTTTCACTATTAACAGCCGTGATATCTGTAATCTAGTTCCATCTGCAAATAAATACGGCTTTGTTCCATCTGCGCCGAGTTTCTGGATGGCCGAGGTTCTCTTCTTCATGTCTTATCTGATTCGCAATGCGTATGTTCTCTATAATCAAGATGCGGTAACAGGAGCTTCTGATGTGAAAGTTCAGAATCGCAAGGACAGACTCTATACATCCATGGTAATTGGTATTCTGATCACTCTTCTTTTCGTCTACCTCCGCTATTCATTCACAGGATGTGAAACAATGGTGGGTGTTGCTATATCAGCTCTTGTCTTTGTGCCCTTGGGAATCTACTGGTATGATTTCGCCGCCCTCTGCGGGGCGAAAAATGCTGATGTCTTTGGAATCTCTGCAAGTATTCTTCCAAAGGGATCGGATAAGACACAGGTTTGCATCAAGGTTTGAGTGAATCACTTATCTTTCGCAAATAGTGAATCTGTTGTCTGAATTTCCAGACATCCTCCACCTTTACTCGATTGTATTGAATATGAATCTTTGAAAACGAGATAAACTTGTCTAGCTCGTTTTGATAGACTTTTACGTCACTGTATAACCTAGGCATGTCCTCCAACTTAAGCCCAGACGTCACGCTGCGCCCCTTATTTACCTCTTCATGGAGCCAAAACACCCACTTTCTCGCAGCCTCTCGTAAAATGGGACCGCGCAACGAAGTGAACTGAGAGATCGGCTGCTTTCCTAGCCACGCTCTGTAATGCTCTCTACACATTGGACACGGCATAGAAGGCTCTACGTATTTCAGAACAAGCATCCATGTATTCACTTCATCTGTCTGATTAATAGGGTGTCTGGGTTTTCCTAGATGTTCTGCTGCCGTATGGAGTATAGTCCAAAGCGCAGGGCCCCAGTCCTTGTTCTGAGCCATCCTATATCCTGTTATAAAATTTGAAGCCCCCCATTTTCCGTATCGGGGTATGGCAACAACAATACCCATTCCCAAAATCTATTGGGATACCTTTCAAGCCGCTCTTCAAGCACAAGTCAAACGCTTGGCGAAGGATGTGGCAAAATCTCTCAGGCAACCTGAACAGCCTCTTCTAAAGGCAATCTTAACTGAAAAAGTCGACGCCTACCTCTTTGAAGAGGAGGGCACCGAATTTATTGAACTCGAGGCCATGCGCTGTAAGCACAAGGTTCCTTCTGAAAAAAACGGGGCTGTTCTGGAAGCGTGTAGACAGCCAGTCTTGCTTGGAAAGACTGCCTGCTGTTTGCATCTGGGCTCAAAGGAGCCTAGCACCACAGGCCTGAAAGCCTATCGCGTGATCAAGGTGGAGGATGATACCTATTGGCTTGATGGGGATAAAGTTCTGAATGATGATCTTGAGGTGTGCGGTGTCTTTAAAGATAATAAGTGTCTTCTATTTAATATTATGTCCAATAATCCCTAAAATTGAAATTGTTAACAACCAATTCCAATTTTACCAACATGTTTCATCCAGGACGTGGACTTACGAAGAAGCAAAAGGAGGCTCTATACAGGAAGGAGCGTAATAAGAGCAAGGCCCCTCCGTGGAAGGGGGCTGCCCCTCGATTTAGGTTTAAGTTTGATCCTTATAAGAAACATGCTTCATGGCTTCTTCTTCCACACAATGATCTTAACTTCTTTCAGAAGTCCATTCTAGACGTTCCTCCTACTACGCGTATGGCTCTTATTTATGACAAGAGCATCTCCTTTGAAGAGGAGTATCCTGAAGAATCTTACAAATATGCATTAACTGCAACGAAAGATCCCCATACTGAAATAAATACAAGTGTGCGCGAAGCCTATTCAAAGAACCAGAAGCTGCGATGGAACTTCAAGAGAATTGCTGTAGCTTGGAAAAAGAAGAGGCTCAGCTTTGCAAATGAGGATGATATTCTAACTCAGGAGCCTCCTGTAAAGTCTGTGAAAATTGTAAGTTGGCAATCAAAGAAGGTTCACATCTTTGAGGCCTCTACTCTTCTGAAGGATAGCACGATCCGTCTTCTCCATCATGATATGCTGATTCTTGAGCCGCAGATGCCGAGGAACCCCTATACAAATACGAACCTCACCTATGCCCAGTGCCTCTATGCCCACCAGCAGTTTCGCAAGGCCGGCCTCACAAATTGGATTTGGGAGGCGTTTGCAGAGTCTTCTTTCAACCTCAAGGCTCTTGAGAATAGGTTTGTAACTCCTATGAAGTTGAAGATTCTCGATCAGATCATGGCAGATGTAAGCAGCCCGTATACACACGAGTTTGTCATGGACTTTATTCTTGGCGAGTATAGCCACCATGGCGTTCTGTATCCTCCCTCTGAGAGGATGATTCTGAAGACATTGAGAACCGCGTGGAACTCAGACTATTGCCAGGAGTGGATTAATCTTTGCAAGCGCTTCTGGAGGTGCCAGATTACAAGTGTAGATGAAACCGCAATTCATACAAAGTCGTATATTCTGACGCGACGAAAGATTGGATGGGCTACAACGGAGCCTGTTGTTGTTACAACGAATGACGATGTAGCAGCAACGGCGTTAATTCTATTAGCTTTGAATATCTGATGGAAGCCATAACGTCGTTTGACATTTATAATTGCACAATATCGTCTATATTTATTTTTTAGTTTTTTAGTTTAGGCCTGGGCCTCGGCGGCCTTAGCCTCAGCCGCCTTTACCGCCTCCTCCTTCGCCTTCGCCTCCTTCTGCAGGCGCTCCGCGATCTCCTCTACTGACTTGCCCTCGTCAGGGTTGCCCGTCGGGACACCGTTCTGCTTGGGGTTGTTCGGGTCACTGTAGTCCGTCACATTGTAAAGGCGCATCAGAATCGGGCGGATCTTGTCCTCAGCCGACTTCTTCTGCGCCTTATACGCCTCGGTCTCCGCATCACTGTGCGCCTCAAGCCACTTGATCTCATCGGCAAGGTAGTCCTCGGCCTGCTTGATGTCCTCCTCCTTCAGCTTCTCCTTCGTCTTGTCCTCGCGGAAGGTGTTGCGCGCGTTGTAGACATAGTTCTCATAGTCATTCTTCGCCTCCACCTTCTCCATGCGCACCTTGTCCTCCTCCGCGAACTTCTCCGCATCACCCACCATCTTCTCCACCTGATCCTTGCTCAGGCGCCCCTTGTCATTCGTGATGGTGATCTTGTTCGTCTTGCCACTGCCCTTCTCCACCGCAGAGACATTGAGGATGCCGTTCGCATCGAGGTCATACGTGATCTCAATCTGCGGCTGGCCACGCGGTAAAGGCGGGATACCCTCGAGGCGGAACTTGCCCAGTAAATTGTTGTCCTTCGTGAAGTTGCGCTCGCCCTCGAAGACCATCACGTCAACCGCAGGCTGGTTGTCCTGGTATGTAGAGAAGGTCTGCGTCTTCTTCGTCGGGATCGTCGTGTTGCGCTTGATGATCGCCGTCATCACGCCACCCGCCGTCTCAATGCCAAGGGACAGCGGCGTCACGTCGAGCAGAAGGATCTCAGACGTGCGGTCATCAGGCTCGTCACCCTTGCTGAGGATGTGCGCCTGGACCGCCGCGCCATACGCAACGGCCTCATCAGGGTGCACGCTGTCGTTGAGCTTCTTGCCGCCGAAGAAGTCGCTGAGGAGCTGGCGAACCTTCGGGATACGCGAGCTGCCACCCACCATCACCACCTCCTTGATCTCATCCTTGCCCATCTTCGCGTCGGCCAGCGTCTGCTCAACCGGCTTCAGGCAGCGCTGGAAGAGAGTCTCGCACAGGCTCTCGAACTTGGCGCGCGTGATCGTCGTGCTAAAGTCCTGGTTGTCCAGGATGCTGTCCACCTCGATCGTCGCCTGCGTGGCAGAGGAGAGGCTGCGCTTGGCCTTCTCGCACGCCGTGCGGAGGCGGCGGAGGCCGCGCGGCGATGACTTCACATCACCCTTATTTCCACTCTTCTTGCTAAACTCGGAGACGCAGTAGTCTACGAGTAGGTTATCAAAGTCCTCTCCACCGAGATGGGTATCTCCAGCCGTCGCCTTGACCTCAAAGACGCCATCATCGATCGTGAGAATTGAAACATCGAAAGTTCCCTTTTTGTTATCGTATAGTTGTTTATACTATACCTCTCATTGTCTCCAATGAGTTCAGACTATATCTTACAGAGTTGTTTTAAAATCAGATAGTGTTTTTGGAAACACTACATGAAACGTATATCCATTCGTTTGTGCCCATTCATTTGCGCATTTATTTTTTGCAGCAAATTTTCCGCTTTCTACTTGACCTGTATGCCAACAATGATTATCTTTCATTTCGATAATTTTTTTATGCTGGGGTAGCATGAAATCAACACGATAGGAATGTTCCTTTTCTTGAAACATATATGGAATCTTAGGACCATTTTGAATAGGTATGTTCTTTTCTTCACACCATTCAATAAACCTTCTTTCATAGACACTTTGCCACATAATTATCTCATTATTCTTCAATACTAATTGACGAATACGAAATGTTTTATTGGTAAAAGAACAGTCTTTGCAAAAAAGTTTGAGTTTGTTTTTAACGATCTCTAAGTCCCTATGCATAAATTTACAATCGCAGTTTTCACATAGGAAGGATATATAATAAGGCTTTTCAATCTGATTAGAATTCTTGTTTATCAACATTGGCGTATAGCGTGTTTGATTAGAAATCCTATATATAGGTTCATAAACCCATCCAGAAAGATCTGTTATTTTTCCATTCCCTATATTTATGATACGCCGACGTATGCGCTCAAAATCATCAAGTGTTAAATGAGTTAGAAAATAGGCTTCTTGAAATTCCTCATCTTCAATATCCCAATCGGTATGGGATTTGATAAGATGTTCTTCAAGAGTGTTATCTTTTGCCTTTTTTAATTCTATCTTCTCATATTCACCGCTCATGATTGCCGACGCATTTTGTTTCATAAATTGCGATTGTTGTTTGCACTTTGATTCATTCCTATTTTTACAGGCATCGCATCCTGTTCCATCGTTGTTCACCTTTCTCATAAAGAGATTTAGTGTGATTTCTTGCATTAATTTACAGGTCAAGCATTTGTATTTAACAACATAAGAATTATTTCTTGAAATTGGTTTCTCATCGATGACAAGTTTATAGATTGGCTTTTTAGTATTTGAATACTTCGCCGCTATTTTTTGTATCTCTAACCCTTTCCATGTAATATCTTTTTGTGTTGTTTTATCGCGAATAGACACTATGTTTTGGATATATTTTTGTTCCATGTTCCCCCTATCATAGGTTCCACCTTTAGTTTTTAGGTGGAACAAACGACCGGAGGAACCTTTGATCAACTCTGCCTGTGCACTCGTGGGCTTTACGCCTAGTCGTTGAACCTTCCCTTGCGGGCTTGGCTGCTGATTGTCCAATTCTCTGATTTTTCAAACCTTCACATTCACAACCCATAGGGTCATCCTGTTGTGGTATCAAAGACTCTAAGGAGTTTCCAGCAGTTCACACAGTATATTTACTTGGAAGCAGAATTTAAGCTGCAGCAGCAGCTGAATTATGTTTACCACCAAGGTCAAAGATCAGCACATTCTGCGGACCGGCCGTCTTTGACTTATCTAGGCCATATGCGATCGCGGCGGCCGTCGGCTCGTTGATGATGCGCAGCACATTGAGGCCCGCGATGGCACCCGCGTCCTTCGTGGCCTGGCGCTGGGAGTCATTGAAGTAGGCCGGCACCGTGATGACCGCGTCCTTCACCTCACCGCCAAGATAAGCCTCGGCCGTCGCCTTCATCTTCTGAAGAACCGCCGCCGAGATCTCCTCAGGGAGAAACTGCTTCTTCTCGCCCTTATACGAGACCTCAATGGTCGGCTTCTCACCCGCGCCCTCAAAGACGCGGAACGGCCAGTGCTTCATGTCCTTCTGCACATTCGCGTCGTTGAAACGACGACCGATCAGGCGCTTGGCATCGAACACCGTGTTCTTCGGGTTCGCGGCAGCACCGTTCTTGGCCGCGTCGCCAACGAGGCGCTCCTCCTCCGTATAGCTGACGTAGGAAGGGGTCGTGCGGTTACCCTGGTCATTCGCTATGATTTCAACGCGGTCATTCTGCCACACACCGACACATGAATAGGTCGTGCCCAGATCAATACCAATAGCAGGAGTCCTTGTCATATACATTCGTATGTTTGGTATTTTTTAAGTGGTTTCTGTGTTCACATACACCACCTTTTCAATTCTTCCAATGATCAAGTATTGCTTTAGAAAATAGTCAATAGAATATTGGAAGGCTTGCTCAATACTATCCAATATAAACTCGCGCGCAGGACTGCGGTAAAATGGGAATGTGGCCTCCTTCGACATTGGACCAAATGGAGGAGCCAAATCTTCAATTGAATCCACAAACCCCTCTTTTTCTAATGCAGCATCCACAAGCTCCTTGATCGCAGGTTTAGGGCCGCCTAACGCAATAAAAAGATCATTTGCATAGTCTGTTAGCAGCTGTCTATACTCCTCTGGATCACCATGTAACTGCTCAGGTGTTTTCTGAAGAAACATTCTGTTAGCTCTTTCTTCTGCCCGTTGTAGAATCAACTCTTTTCTGACAAGAGGATATACAACAACAATCCTGTATTCCATAGGGATTGAATATGGAGTTAATGATTTAATACGAAGAGGGGATTTTGTTCGTTCATCATATTCTATTGTGCCAAGGAGTTCTTGATAATTATTGATAAAAATATCTATATATGAAAGCGGTTTACCTGTAGCTCTAAGAATTCTATGAGGGCTAAATTGATTTAACAGTTTCTGTCTTTCTTGAGTATCTCCATATCCAGATCCTGATGTTTCATATTGAATATGGATCTTCTTAGAGAATGCGGTGTTAAGAACTTCTCTCATTTTATCACGTATTGTAAGGCCACCTGCATTTCTTTCTCTAGTTCTATAATAATTATATGCAGATTTCGTTTTATCTAAGAGAACTCTCTCAAAGCCAGGACCAATAGAAGGAGGGGGTGCTCCTTTTTTCCAGCTTGTAAGTAACTCACTTACACTTTCTTTGTTCTTATTTGTATATCTTCGTTTAATGTTCTGGACATAGGTTGTAAGTGCTTGACGAATAGAAGCAAAGTCTCTGCGCCTTGAATCTTGCTCTGCATACGCAACCGAAAGTTCAGCCTTCAGCCGTTCGTGTTCAGCCTTTGCCATGGAACTTTCAAATCGAAATGGAAGAAGATTCTCTATAATTTTATCTGGAGAGTAGTCCATATAGTTTTCAAGGGGGACTCCTAGAGATTCAATCGTGGAACGAACCGTTTCAGAGCTTTTACCGGATCCAGGAGGCCCCCATTTCAGAATAAAAAAAGGACGCTCTGCAGCGGGTAATTCGCGCCCTCCTGTAAAAACTCTTGTTATTTCGTCAACTGATATTTGATTTACATCTTTGTAGAGGTCTCCTCCTCTCTGTTTTCTTGTTTTACCCATGGCCCCTATTAGTAGTGGGACATTTATTTTATAAAGTCACTACCGTCTATACTTATTTTTAAGGAAGCTCGGAGAGCTTCCTTAAAAATAAGGTATGACGGGTTATTAGTCGTTTGACATTTAATTTAACGAAGTCACGACGTTACATCATTCAACCAGAATAATTTTCTTCTTGATTGGTTTGAAGCGCCAGCCCTTTTGCTGCTCAGACCACTGCTCCACCTTTTCATCGTAGTCCCCTGAATGGCATTTGATTGCGTCAAGTGTATTGGACACAAGGCCGAGAGATGGAAAGTAGCCAAGAAGAGCTCTGAAATACTTCTCCTGTTGATTCGCACCTTCAAAGGCGAGTCCAAATCCATGGCTCTTCTCCTGATCAGCAGTAGACCATTCATCTGGAATATCATCCGGGAAATACACTTCATAGAATGACTCCTTTACATCATCATCGCCATTTATAACGTCCCAACCACCAATCTCTTCAGCAACCGACTCCCAATAGGGGGAGCCGGCCATCGCGGCCAATGGAGTCCGAAGTTGTGACAGATTCTTTTTTGTATGGGAACATGCACCTCTGATTGTCCCCCACGTAATGGCTTCTGCTCGAACTTTGTAAATACGCCTGCCACGCCGTCCCTCCAACTCCTCCCATTCCCCTAGACACTCTTCTATCTCAGGTGCTAGTGTAAGCTTCAAGGGCTGCGTCTTTACTCCTCTGCAAGCAAAGAGAACTGCGGCAGCCCTATACTCCCATGTGAATCCTTCCACGTGGGAGAGCAAAGAAACCTCCTTGGCATATCCCTCGAGCAAAGACCATGTTTCAGGCCCCCATTTACATCGCAAGAGTTTCCAAACAAGTAGCACCTTTCCTTGCCGAATGGCGCGATGGATACACTGTGTGTCTAGGTCTGAAGGATCAGTGAAGCTAGGCCCAGTAATGAAATCAGGCTGTTCATCTGTATATCCTTTTCGTAAAAGCCAGAAGACAGAAGCATCCCTCTCCACACAACAGAATGCCTGGACAAGAGGAAAGACCTCTGCAAGATTATATTCATCTCTGTTTTTGAGTTCAAGAAATTTCAGTAAATAGGAATATGATAGACAACCATTGAACCAACACCAAAGAATACAATCAAAGACATCTTCTATCATCATAGTATCAATCAATTCCAGACACCAGAATATACTTTCACGTAAGTTCTTTTTCAAAAGAGCATACTTGAAACTTGCTTTGACTTCGTCAATACGATAGAAATGGCGTGATAGAGAAGCCATCTGTTCAACAATCATATGAACCAGTCCAATCCTCAAATTTACTTAAGTTCCGCCAGCATCTTCATTCCCTTTTCATACGTAAATTTCTCTCCAATTACATCTTCAATTCCAGCAACTAGTTGAAAAATGATCATCTTATTCTTTCTTAATAAACGAGAATAACAGATAAAAAGAGCAGGCTTTTTGATAACTAAAGACCAGCGCTTCGCTTCAGCTGAATCATACTCATCTTTAAATAAAACAAACTTCATTGCATCTATTGCCTTCGCGCCTTTGAGTGTATGAAGAATCTGAACCTTTGGATCCTCTTGTAACTCTTTTAAATAATCAGTTTGCCATGTCATCCTATTCCTAGTCTACTTTAAAATTTAAGCACCTATGAAATAACCGCCTTATAAAGAGAGATGTTTGTTCTTCCGGTGGGAGACAATGCAAATGAAATCGTCCCAGGACTCTGGCTAGGAAATGGAAAAGCCGCACTAGATGAAAAATTTCTTAGAGAAAAAAACATAAAAGTTATTTTTAATTGCACCAAAGACATTCCTTTTCATCAATCTATGAAGCGCTGTTATCGAGTCCCTGTTGATGATAATCTTCAGGCGCCGGAAATCAGAAATATGGAACTCTGGTCCTTTGAAATTGTGGCCAGACTTGCACAAGAATATAGATCAGGACTCCATGTTCTTGTTCATTGCGCTGCAGGAATGCAGCGGTCCGCGGCGGTTGTTGCGATGTTCTTGATCGGAACACAGAGGATCACGACTGAGCAGGCAATAACCTATATTCAGAAGAAGAGGCCGATTGCTTTCATGCCGATGGCCAATTTTGCTCCTGCAATCCGTGGGTTTGAGGAAGCTGTGCAGAAATTTTTGATGGATCAAGAAAATTCATAACGTCGTGGTTCTAAGTTAAGGAAGCCCATTGGCTTCCTTAACTTATCCCTACGACTAATTTGGTGATGGATCTATAAATTAAGGAAGCTCTTGAGCTTCCTTAATTTATAGTCTCACCGTAACGTGTGGGATCAATACGCAGCACCGCATCTTTTCTGTAGTCCTCGCCTGCTCTCGGATTACTCGTAAGAAGAACTGTATTCTCTTTTCCAGTTGCA
>Ga0208379_1000114_pt1 | contig 38059 bp, 58 predicted proteins | sample CryBogCBE02Aug07_FD_184559 | JGI IMG/M metagenome (GOLD analysis project Ga0208379, IMG submission 184559) | Freshwater microbial communities from Crystal Bog, Wisconsin, USA - CBE02Aug07 (SPAdes) | ecosystem: Environmental > Aquatic > Freshwater > Lake | place: Crystal Bog, Wisconsin, USA... | reverse complement strand
CTTGGTCTTGATAAGGAGTTGATGAGAAACCTTCAAATCCACAAATAAGGGAAGTTGTTGATGATTGAATAATTGGTTGCATAGGTTTAGGTGTTGAAAGTGTTACTGACATAGCGTCATAAACGTTACCCTGATAATCTGACCACATGAAGTATCCGTTTCCTTGGTTGCCCCAAGATGTACCCCATGAGTTACGGATGTGGAATTTAATATCGTTTCCTACAGTCTCGTAACCATAAAGGAGGATTTCATGCCCACCAGCGGCCCCTGGTTTAAGAGCACAATTTCCGTCTTGATTCATCCAAGTTTCTTCGTCTACATCTACTGCGATAAGTACTACTCCGTACTGTGAAATGAGGGTCATCAACTGCTGTGCTGTAGGGTTTTGAATTTCTACCTCGTTTACAATAGGATATTTTTCAGCGTCTAACACCATTGTAGGTGTTTTAATAAGCTGTGTGTACTCTGTCACTGGAAGTGTTACTTCGTTAGGTACTGTTGTTTCTGTTGCACTGCCTCCGTACATAGCCCAACCTTTAAACATAGATAGAGCACATGTTCCCTCGTCTATATTTCCATCTACATCTTTAGCAGATGAGTAGTTCCAACGTGGTGAACTGTTAGGGACACTTCCATTCTTTTTGTAGTAGTCATAGTTTACTCCATTAGCTCCAGCGTGACCTACGCACGCAGGTGTCTGCTGTTGGTCAAGGACTGGAAGCATTGAAATATCTGTGATGATACTTGGGGGCAACATAACAGCACTTGCTTCAAAGTGTGGAAGTTCTCGCGTTGGGTTTTTAAATGCTCCGAGTGAGTATTTCATATTCCTTTTGCAAAGCCTGGGTTAGAATGAATGTTCATCGCTTTGATTACTTATTGACTGATAATAGTTATAACGGTTCAAGATAGAGGTCGGGTAATCGTAAGATACAAAGTCAAACTTTGGTCGTACTGATTTTGATTCTAGGGTTATCTTAGCTACGTTCTCGTAGGCTTCTTCGATAGCCTCGTACATATCATCTGAAGCACCTGTACATACACAAAGGTCAAGCATCCCTACTGTTTTTAGATTGTCGTAAGCATCGTAGAGGAAGATACCTTTTTCATCTTCCATTGAAATTTCAGCATCTTTGAAAGGTTCACCTTGAGTTAGGTTAAATACTCGTACACCTGCTCCGTATTGCATACAGATAGGGTCTTGTTTGAGGATTAACTTTTGGAAGTAAAGTGTAAGTGATTCACACATTGAAAGCTCTGTAGGAAACGCATCCCACCCCATACGGTTTGAACAAAACTCTGTAAAGTAATACTTTCCGTCATCTGTAGCTAGAAGTCCTATATCCCATACAAACATACCATGATGTTCTTTTGCCATCTCGTAGACGATAGGAGGAAAGGCAATTTTGTTGATAGGGTCTTCTTCTTCAATGTGGCAGATAAGGTTTTGGGCACAACCTACCATGAAACCTATGTTACCTGCTCCGAAAGGTTTGTTTTCAATATCAAGTGTGTAGTAAACAGGTACACCATCATAAAATACAATCTGTGGTGTGAGTTCTTTACAGTTTTGAATAAGTTCTTCAAGAATGAATCCGTCTGTTTCGTAGTCTTTAGAGTGTTCTGTAAGAGCTGAGATGATTTGTTCTTTGGCTTGGTCTGCATCATCTGTTTTAGCCATTACTGTGTCTCCATAGTCTCCGAGTGATTTAAGCACCCACATCTTATCTGAAGTATTAAGAAATTCGATTGCATCTGCTACTTTTTCAAACTTCTGTACCTCGGCTACTTCAATATCAGGATAATTCTGTTTAACAAACTCTTTAGCCTTCATGCGGTTTTCTTCAAAGTTTCGGTCTTCTTCTGTTGGGAAGAATCCTTTAGTGAATCCCATAGCGTAGGCTTGTTCTGTGAATCTGAAGAGTGAGTTTGAATCTGCTAAAATAAAGTAGTCTTCTTTATTTTTAATCGACTTCATTTCTTTGAGCACTTCCTCGGCTTTGTGCATCTTGAGTATTCCGTTGTAGAGTTTCCATCGGTCTTTTTTCTTTTTAGGTTCTTCTGGTTTCCAAGATTTGTTTTTAATCTGTTCATCAGTGAAAACATTCTTGTTGTTGTCCACCATAGCCACAATGACTTCGTTACCTTCGTCTTGTAACTTCTTTGCTACAGGTAAAATAGTTCCATCAAAGGTGAAACAGATGAACTTCATGGGTTCAGCAGCAATACCATCTACAACCTTAACCACTTCCACCTTGGGATTGAATGCCTTGATGATTTCAATCTGATTATCGTTGTCTTCATAGAACTTATCCACACCCAATTTTTTAATCATTTGTGCTTTCCAAGTACCGATTTTAGCGTCTTTATTGTCGTCTGTAAGCTCATCGTGTTTGTCGAAGAAGTGGATTTTAACCTTATCTCCCAAGGTATTTCGGATTTCTTCTCCTTCTTCTTGTTCGTTAGCACCTGTGATTACGATTGCTTTTTCGGGTAGTTCAAAACCAGAGTCTAATACTCCATGAAAGTCTACACCTATTGTTTTTTTATTGTTCTGTGGCATAGTTGTTATATGAGCGAAGATAATGTAACGCTAGTAATAATGATAATCCTTGCTATTGTGCTAGTCCACTGGTTTCAGTTGACTGGTTTTGCTGTTTGGCTTGCGATTGGTTCGTTTTAGCACCTTCTAACGAAGACAATAGAATAAGAGCAACACCTTGTTTTGAATTCAAACCGAGTTTATTAAGTGAACCTTTGATATCTTTTGAAGCTCAGAGACAACTCCATCATAATCGTATGCTGTTTTGAGATTGTCTTTTTTCATAGATTATTTCTTATTTGACTTGGCGTAGATGTCATCAAGAGCTGCCTTCAAAGCCTCAGGATTGTTAAAGTATCGTTCAATCTTAGGAAGAAGCGTTCTGAGTGCTCCCATAGAATTCATAGGATTTCCTCTTATACCCAAACCTCCTGTTGCGTTCTGCTTATCCTCAACCATATCAAACATCTTTGCAATAGAAGCACGCTGTGAGAAATTTACTCCTGTAGCATCCTGAACACTCATTCCCTTATAAGGAGACTTTGGATCAGTTACAACAAGAGGCTGGTCTTTATCGAGTGCTGCATTTACGGCATCTTTTCCTTTCATTTCCTTAATCAAATCTTGGAATGTATATGCTTTAGACTGCATAAGTTTTCCTGCTTTGTAACCAGGGACAACATCAGCAACCTTCTTATCCAAATCTGTAATGACCTGTTTAACAACTGAAACAGCAGGTGTGTTTTTTGCACCTTCTGCATAGTATTTGCTAATAAGGTTCTGAAGATTTCTTACTGAACTTGAAATCTCAGAAGCAGAGTTCTTTCCGTCGGCAATACTCTCAAGGGTGAGCTTAACAGTTCCAAGAAGCTTCTGAGCAGGCTTATCATTCTCAATAATTGAACGCTCATTTGGTGTTGAACTAAATGGGGTCTTCCCAATCTTGCCTTCAACATCGACTTTACCTTGATTTTCAATCATATTCTCAAGTTCTGAAACAGACTGTTCAAATGTTTTCCCTTCGAGACTTCCAACAGAAGGTTCCATTGTGGTCTTAAGATTGTTATTTAACAGGGTTTCAAATAAATCCTGAGTTGATTTTGTATCTACTTTCTTGTAACCATTCCCATCAAGTGCCTCATCTTTCAATTTCTGTCCTGCTTTAATTTGGTCGTTCAAAGATTGGTTTGCTTCATCAAGAAGCTTTCCTCCTTCTGTCTGTGCTGCTCCTGCATTCTTAGGATCATTGATGAATGCGCGCGATGCTTTTGCAAGACGATCTGTAACTTCAGGTGTATTTGGAAGCTCTGATGCTGCGACCTCAGAAGCTGGTGTTTTAGAAACAATTTTATTTCTAACTATTTTCAAAGGATTCTCTTCAGGAGAGATAGAAGGAAGTTTTCCATTCTTGAGCATCTCTGCAAAGGCTTTTCCTTTCTGATAAGACTTCATGTCTGAAACTCCATCTGGTGCGCTTGGAGGAGGATTTCCTCCTTCTGGTGGTTGTGAGTCCATAGTAACCTTTGTTGGTCTTTGAAATCCAGGAGTTCCTGAATCTCCCATTGAATCCATGACACCCTTGGAAAATCCTGCAACATCTGAAGCTCCCTGTAATCCAGCATAAATTTGAAGAACATTGTTTGCAATTCCAACAGAGTTGGAAATAATTTTTCCGACTTCTGGATGTTTTGCAGTAATCTGTTCCCAATTTTTTTCCATATCTTGAGCATTTTGCTTCATTTCTGGTGAAGAATATATCTCATTCAAAGTCCCAACCTTTCCATTGATAGGATTCACTGAAGGAAGCATTCCAAAAATTGGTCCAAGAACTCCGTTTGGTGCTGCTGCTTCTGCTGAAGTGATATCTTTTGCTGCACCAATATCTCGAGCAAGCTGTTGCCTGTTTGCACGTTGCTTTAAAGCTTCAGTTTCTTGTTTGTCTTTTGAGAGTTGGTCTTTGTTTGGAAAAGCACTATCTGAACCAGATTGCATATCCTTAGGAACATCATATGGTGCTCCTTCTTGTGACCTGTCATTGGAAAGATTCTGCAAATCTCCCTTAATTGCAGATGGGATATTCTTTATGCTGTTTAATTCTTTGCCAAAAAATCCAGTTGGCTGAGAATCTTCGCCATCTGCACTCGTACCAGGTGCCTTGTAAGAAGCCGTTCCATCAGAATTAAGTGTAATTCCCCAAGAACTCAAAGTAGGAACAATCTGTGCCATTGTTTTACCTGTTTGCTGTTGAGATTGAATAAACTTAACAGCCCCAGAAGTTAATTGCTGAGGTGACATTGCTGCAAAATTAGGAAGAGTTCCCTGAACAGGCTGTGCTGTTGGTTGAGTAGTTCCTGCCTGAGTATTTGTTTGAATTGTGGATGTTTGTACTGTCATAGATTTTATTGGGTAGTTCCCCAAGCGTTACTTGCCGCGTTTAAAGTAGAAGCATCTCCATTTGTAACTCCATTAGCCTGCATAAATGAGTTTGCTGTATCTATCGTTTGTGATTGCTGAAATTCACTTAATGTTTGACCTGTTGCTTCTGCCATTTGATTTTGAAGAATTCCTTGAAGTTCTCCAACAGTCATATTCTGAATACCAGCAACAGGTGTCGCAAGACCAAGTTGTGTATCTTCTGTTGCTCCATGCTTACTTCCAAAAATATCTCCAAGAGCTACTGATACAGGAGTACTTGCATCATGATTCTGAAGAAGAGAGATTGCATTTGCTGCTGAAATGAATTCTTTTCCTTGTGGTGTTTCACTATCAATAACAGGTTTATTTCCAGCATGAGCAAGAAGAACTCGCTGTTGTCCAACTGACAAACTCTTGAATTGAGGATTTGCAGTATCTACATATCCAATACTTTTTCCTCCACCAATCTGAACTGTCTGAGAAATAGGTGTTCCTCCTGAAATTCCTCCTGCCAACGCTTGTCCAGGTGTCATTCCGTAGTCGCCTACAAATTTTGCCGCTTCAAGGTTGTAATCCCTTAAATCTTTCTGATGCTGATATACAGTGTCATAGATATCTTTCATTGCAGCTTGTTGGTCTTGTTGCATGGTTAAGAAGTCGTTGTATGAATCACGAGCTGCTTTGAGTTGGTTATCTTGAAACTGCTGTTGCATTTGAGCAATAGAAGCTGTCATTTGATTTTGTAGGTCTTGTACTTTACCAATACCTGTCTGCACTGCAAGATTTACCTGTGCTGCTGCTTGAGTTGGATTGAATCGTTCAAGTCCAGTAGTAGCTGCTTGTTCACGTGCTGCACCTGCTAAAGACTTGTTGGCAATGTCCTGCTGTTGGATTGAACTAGCAAAACTGTTCTGAATAGAGTTGAGAAGTGTTTGCTGTTGAGGTGTCAGTGGGATAGCACCTGACATAATACTCTTTGTAAGGTTCTGAAAGTCCTGATATCCCTGCTGTAGGTTGTTTTGGTACTCTTCGGTAGCTTGGGTGTATCCTTTAAGCGTAGTGGGGTCTGTAGGGGCTTGTACGGGCTGTTGTGGCTGTTGCTGTCCTTGCTGTTGTCCCTGTTGAGGTTGAGGTGTCTGCGGTTGGGTTGTTTTAGGTTGTGTTCCCTGAAGATGTGACAAAAGCTGTTCGTTTTGTTGAGCTGTACCCTGATAACCCTGAGCATCTCCTAAACCATACTGTTGGTAAAGCTGCCCACGAGATTGAATCGATGGGATCTGTTGCCCTTGTCCTGTATAAAATTCAGAAAGATTAGATGCCATACATTTGGTTCATTTGAGAGTTAGTACGTTTTTCGACCTCGTGCATCAAATCTTTCATCTTATCAATCTTCATACGGGCAATAGATGATGAAAACACCGCAGGTGCTTCCTGTTTCTGTACCTTTGATTGAGTAGGTACTTTTTTGTTATCCACTTTTGCGATGTGTTTTTGAATCATATAAATTATCCGTTAATTAGTTCTGAGAATACCAACGAGAGACTTGAAGTGTTGGCACTGACTTTATTGTAACTGTATCCAACTTTTACTGGAATCGTTACAGAACATGAAGTGTTTGCTGATACTGAGAACAATGTTGATTGATTTCCAAATGGGTCTATTTCAACAACACTTGCACCACCTGTTCCTCCTGATGCAAGTGTACCAAGAAGAAATCCATTTTTGTTAACTGTATTTCCAAGAGTATATGAGACATTACTGTTCATTTTCTTTTGGTCTATTAACTGGATTGTTGTTGAGTTAATAGCAATACCTACTGCACGTCCGTTTCCTGATTCTGTCTGAGTAATTCCTCCTGGTGTTGAAGCGTCAATATAGACATTTCCTGCGGGTGTTAGGCTAGTAAACCCTCCAATAGTGTTAATGAGCTGTACTGCATTAGTTGTTCCTGCTGAGGCTGTAGTCTTAGCAAATCCCTTATAAGGACCAATATTAAGAACGGGTGTTGTGATATCTACTTTGTATACTTCACCTACAGTTGGTGATACTGAAATCTGTCCACCAAGTACTCCTCCGAGAGAAGTCCATGTTGAACCTGAGTTTGTTGTTTCAAAACTTCCTGCTCCATCAAGCTGTACTGTGTTTCCTCCAAGTCCAGGTGCAAGACCTGATACTCCTGAGAAATTAACAACAATTCCATACTGTGTACCTGCTGTAAGTGCATAAGGACTAAATGTTACTGTGTGTGAGCCAAACCCTACCCCAGTTGTACTTGATGTTGCTAGTGCTGAACCAGTAGGAAGACCTCCTGATAAGGCATAGAGCTGTACAGTAATTGTTCCTGAAAGTGGTGAGTTACTAATGTAACTTGTTAGATTAAATTTATACCCAGTAAGATTTGTGTAGTTTGCAATTGCTGTAAATGTTGAACCCACCCATGTTGAACTGGCTGAAATCTGAACCGATGGTGAGCCTGATTGAGCAAGAATCTTTACTTCATTTCCAGTAGCTTGATAGACGTATTCAAGAGCTGTAATGTCTTCACCATATGTGAACAAGGAAGAACCTACCTGTTTAATCTGGCTGATAGTAGCCATGTTGTAATAGGTCAATCCACCAATTACCTGAGTGTCTACTACGTTATCAAATTCTGCTTGTGTAGCGATGTTTACAAGCCCTGCTACACCAATATCCGCTGGTACTCCACCTGCTGCGATAGATTGGTCTACATAGAGTTTAGTTGCAACGTCTTGTGGATTGATTGGGTTGGCTGCATTTACACCTCGAAATCCCCCAAAATTGAGGTTTGCGAGCATCTGATTAGTACCATCAAGGCGTAGATAACCACTAGCACCATCTGCATAACCCTTTGTAATGTAATCTAGTGCTGTAAAGGTGTATGAGTTACTGTCGATTTTAGGGTTCGCATTGTTTGCAAGGGCGTTGAATGTCCACTGAGCAATGATTGTTCCATCGTTTTGCTTGTTAGCCATTGTATCCAAAAGTCCAGGGTTGTTTGAGATAACGAAGAATGTTGAACCAGCGTGTGATTTTGCAAATCCACTTGTTTGAGTATATGGATAGCCGAATGTAACGTGAGTGATACCTGTAAGGGTAGCTGTACCATCCATGTTCTGTGTTACACCAGTAAATGCAATAGCTTCTTCTCGTGGTGTTCCTTGTTCTACAGTACCAAATCCGATAACACCAAAATTAGACATGGTAAGTAATGTCCCATCAATACCTACAAATGATGAAAGAACCATTGATGTATCACCAAGGGATACTCCTGCTCCAGCTAGTGTATGCGGTTGGTCTTCATAAAATTTTATATTAGTTGCCATATGTTGTATATATTATAACACGATTTAGAACTTAATAGAAATCGTATCGTTTGTACTGATAACTGCTTTAGGACCGAAAGCTAGGATTTGCCATTGCTGGTCGATATCATTTGAATAAAATGTTTCTTGAATTTCAAGGAAGTCTGGTGCGGGCATCTTTGTTTTCTTTCCTCTGAATTTAGGAGGAAGATTCTGCCCATTTTGAATTGGTAGTAATACTGAACCAAGTCCCTGTTTACCAAGATTCCACTTACCGAGTAGGTTTAGATTAGCTCCAAGACATACAATTTTGGGGTCATTTCCGTTAATTGTGAATTGACTCTCTGAACCGCATCCTGGTGTTTCATACTTTAGATTACAGTATAGTTTTGTGTTTCCTGTTATGTACCCTTCCACAAAGTATTCATTAAACTGCTTGTATTCTGTTCGTGTACCGAAGTTTCTGTAGTTAAAGGAAGCTACTGCGTCTATTGGGTTATTGTTGTCGTTGTATCCATCAAAGAGTTTATAAGTTTGTGGTACTGAGTTGTCATGTGCATATACTTCTCCATCAATGATTGAAAATCTTGAGAAATTCCCTGTCTGAGGAGCTTCCCACCACTCCTGAACGTGGTTGTAGATTCTCCAAATACCATTCTTTGGAATAGCTATATAGGTAAAGTTTTTGTTGTAGATTACTGAACCACCTCTGAAATCATAAGCATCGAAATCAAATTTAATAGGGTCTGAAATGTTTGTGATTGTTGGATTGTTGTAGAAACTTGTTTGAACTCCGTTTTGGAATTGTGTGAATCCTAAGAAGTTAAGTGTTGGCTCGTTTGAGATGTAAGCAATGTTATTTCTGATATTCGTGATGTAAGCCTGACTTTGTGCTCCCTGAAGAGAAGCTGTGGGGATTTTTTGCACGCTAAATGTTTCGTAGGTTGTTGCTACTGTTACGTTATCTGTACTGTTGTAAACAGTATTTGTGTACTGGTTAAATACACTCTGATACCAAAGGTCATGAGTTGATGCAAACATTTGACCATTAAATGCAACAAATCCTGTTGGTGTTTGGTCGAGTGTAGCAAAACCACCCTCTGCTGGAAGACGTGGTAGTGAAGTATTGTAATTTGTGTAGTCATCTGTAGCTGATAGGTAAACAGTATTGTTATTTAACGCTCCAACATAAAGCTGGTTGTTATTGATTGCAATAAGGTCAATTTGAGGTAATCCAAGATTGGTAAATACTTGGTCAGTTATTGTTCTCGGTGTTTGAAATACAATACTATCTACCGCTTCTCCTGCTGGACTAGGTGTAACTCCTGTTAGGGTTGTGGTTGTTTCACCTCCAGTGTATGTATAAACGTTTCCGTTAATAGTAACCTGTCGTATTGCTTCGATTGTTACAGCTGAACCCGCACCCTCGTTTGTAAGTACGTTTCCTGAAATGAGAGTAATAGTTCCTGCTGTGACTTGAGCAATAGTATATGTTCCGTTGTTTGAGGCTGAACCAGTAACTTTAATCTGCTGACCAGGGTAAAATCCGTCTGCAATAAAGTTGTTTGCTGAGTCTGTAATCGTTGCTGGTGAACCACTAACAAAGGCAATAGTTGATTCGGTAAGGTTTCCTGTATCATAAAAACCTTCTTCTGACCAAGATTTAGTACCTGTTTTTGTGATTGTGTTACTTGTTGATGAAGCTAAATATGTTGAACCACCTGACCACTCATACAGTTGTTTTTGACCGTTTGCAATCAATATAAAATCTTTCTGTTCAATAGTGTTCCAAAAGGTTGTATAGTTACAATTCGCTGATGAACTTGATGTGATTATTGGATTCCACTGAATTGTTCCTGTAAAAGTTGGAAATCGAAATTCAATGTTTGAACCCCAAGAGCGTAAATTTCTTTCTTCTCCTGTGTGAAGTACACAATCAAATGCTGATTTAATACCTGAAAGAGTGGTATTTTTTTGTCCATCTAGGGTATATCCCTGACGATTCCCTACTTTACCCGACAAAGTCGTTACAACATTTTGAGAACCATACACCAAATAACCATCAGCCATATTTGTGATGTCTTCTCGGTTTCGATATCCTTTGAAATCTGTAACTAAACTAAAATGTCGGTTTGCCATAAATTAGGGTTGTCGGCTTGACCAGCCACGGTATCTGTTAGAATTAGGCTTTCGATAATAAAGCTCTGTTGGTTTCTGAACTTCACTCTTGTACATAAGTTTGTACTTCATAAGTGATTCGTTGTAGTTTGCTTGAAGGAATTGTAAGTCTGCTCCTCCTTCTGAACCTGCTTGCTGTTGTACTGCATACATCGCACACAACCAAACATAAAGGTTATAAGTGTCTGTATCTAAGTTAATGAGGTCTGAATCAGTTTGAACAGTCTCTTGAAATGCTCCAGTAATAGGGTTTCGGAATAGATACTTTGAGTAGTATTCCATATTGAGGATTGTTCCCATTCGACAAACGATACTATCTAGCAAAACCCCCGTTTGATATGTTCCTGTTTGGTAGTTCCAAATTACATTAAGGTAAGCAATGTCTGTGGCATTAGGTGCTCCTACTACTGTTGAGCCTAACCATTGAAATGCAAGTAAGTTCCATCCGTTCACAAACGCAGTATTCTGCTGGGTAACTGTTGTGGTAACTTCCCAGTAGTTTGATGAATCTGAACCCCATTGAAGTGTCACTGAGTTAAACTGAGAAGCTGTTGGTAAGTATGTCCACAAGAATAATGTCGATTGATTTTCTTGAAATGCAAGGTTTACGTTAGGGTTTGTTGTGTTTACAAGGTTTCCAAGTCCAGTAGCTCCTGTAAGATTAAATTGGAGTGCACCTGAACCTGCTACGTAGTTTACATTGTTTGTTGTTAAGTCTGTTGCATCTCCTCCTACAGTCCATAATCCATCTGTATTGAAGTATGAGGCATCATTTACTGTTACGTTACCTTGAGTAATAAATGGAGCGTTTATATTTATCGTCTTGATTGAAGAGTTGAATAGTATTGTGAAAGATGGAACGTTACTGTATTGAAGTCCAAGGTTGAAATTCTTGTTGTATGTCTGTGCGTAGTTGTTTTGGTAGTTTTGATTAACCTGTGGGTATACGTTAATAATCTTATTACCTTTGAGGTCTACTGGCACTGGATAACTATAAACTTGGTTAAAAACAGTATTTGCAATAGGTGCAATACGTTTTGTTTCCATTGGGTCTACGTCTAAAAGAAGCTGTCGTGCAGCGCGATTGTATAGACCATAGAGGTTTGTAATCTGGTCAAGGTTTGGACCATGCAAGATTGCCTCTATATCAGAACCAAGTTTTGTAATATCGTATGCCATATAATTTATTGCTTCTTAAGGATAGTCATAATTTCTCGAATATCCTGTTGGATTGAGCTGATAACCTGAAAGGTTTTGTCTTTCAGTTCTTCTACTTTTGTTTCAACAGCTACTAGGCGAGTGGTTACATCTGTGATTTTGTCATCGTGAGTTTCTTTCTGCTGTTTCAGTTGTTGCTCAAAGTCCTTGTAGTCTTGTTCACGAAGACGTGAATACTCTTTCTGATTAGAAGTTATCCTACTGTAAAAAATTCCTGCTAGAAAAACAAAGGAAATCATTCCACCTATCATTTGCCAGTTGTTGTTTATAAAAGTCCCAAAATCCATAGATTGATAAAATTAGTTATAAACAGTCCTAAGACTGATAGGAAAACCAATTGCTTGGTTGCCCTACAGTATTACGATTGGCAAGCGTTCTGAAGTGCTGTTACTTGAGCTAGCTGTGCATTAAGATTGTCAATTGTAGGCTGATAGAAAGCCTTATTTACTAATTGCTGTACGAGACTTCCGTCATCATAAGTTGTTTGCTGAAAATCTTTTCCATCGCGAGATACGATTGATACAGAAACGACTTTTTTGTTAATGTTGAAATTTGGATTGATATTCATAAAGATAGATAAGTTAAATAATAATTAAAATGCGTGCCATGTTGTTCCATTCCAGTATTCCATTCCTGGAGTATCTGTATTGAAACGAATTGTTCCAACTGTTGGTGTTCCTGGGCGTTGTGCAGTTGTCCCAGTTGGAGTAACTACTCCTTGTGTTCCACTAAATGCAAATAAGTTCGCATTTCCAAGTATTTCGAGTGTTGTATTGTTTGCTTGATCTCCAATAAGAGTTGAAATTGATGATCCTAAATCTTGTACTTGGAGCCAACCACCTGTTGAGTTTCCATTGAATTGCCATATACCTGCACCTCCTTGAACAGCATTCGTTGCAGGTGAAACAGTTATATAAGAAGTTGATGGACTGTCCCCTGCATAGAAGAATTTTGTTGCTGGGTCAAACCTGAAATTTGCGTTTCCAACAGTAATTTTAACTCTTCCATTAACATTATCATTAGTAACTGTTGCAGGAATACTTGCGTTGGCTGTGTTTTCAAAGTCGATTTTACTCTGTGTACCAATGCTTGCTCCATCCTGTTGAACTGTAACTGTTGGAACACTGAGAACTGGAGCAACACCACTTGTAAAGTTGATGTAATCCAAATTCCAGTTGTAAAGAACTCCGTTTGTTCCACCTGCAAGATATGCTCGCAATTTCTGTACAGTAGGGATATTTCCGAAGACTGTCTTTGGGATAACTACCAACTGCCATTGATTAATTACGTTTCGTTGTGCTCCGTAACTAAATGCGTTAACTGCCGTACCAACGTTTTGCCCTGAACCATTTTGGAAGTTCAAGATAAGAGATTTGTTACTTGGAATTACTGATGTGAAGTAAACATAGCAATAAAATGTTGTGAAGGGTGTTGTTGTAAGAGGTGATGTTCGTGTAAACAAGTCTGCTACACGTCCGTCTCGGTTATTGTTGATACATACTGAACCATGAAAAGGTGTAGGTGTTGTAGAGGCAAAGTTTGTTGTTCCTACAGGTGTTCCTGAAAGAGTTACATTTGATGTAGTCCATTCAGTGTTTTCATCGTAGATGGTTTCTGTTGTAACTGTAGGTTGGGTTGTTCCATGCTCTACAAGTACAAATTGAACAAGAGTAACTGTATCTGGGATAGCAGGTTCAATGGGGTTGGCACTTGGTGTACCCGTGATAACTGATACTGTACCTGTGTCGTCCACTACAATCGCATCAAAGCGGTCATTAGTAGGGTCTGCGGTAGCCATCGTTACCGAGGTTGGCGCAGATGCGTACTGGTATCCGTTTAAGATGTAAGTAAGAGCAGATACGTTGTATGTGTATCCAGTTCCTGACCATACAGCACCTCCTGACAAGATTCTGTTTCCTCCTCCCGCTGGACTAACTGTAATTACTGGTGCATTAGGGTCGGTTTCATTGATAGTAATTCCGTTACCTGCAATAAGTTGTATATTATCGTATGCCATATATTAGAAGATTGACCATTCACTTCCATTGAAAGTGTAGGTCTTTGAGGTTTGTACTGATAATGAACCAGTGAGGGAATCTGTTGCAGAACCATCAATGTTGTATCCGTTTCCATCGACCAATACATCAAACGTAGTAAACTGTTTATTTTTCACTATATATGTATCTCCTGCGTTTGGTGAAGGTGGAAGTGTTAGTGTTACATCAGTTGTAACAGGATTCATTTCAATAATGAAATTACCTATTGAAACTGTGTAGTTAGTGTCATTACCTATTCCTATTATTCGTACATTTTGTGAACCCTGTAATGACACGAAACCAGTCGAATCATTTACCGAAGTGAAGGTGCTGTTTCCAGTTCCGTCAAGGTCTCCAATCGCGGCATAGATGTTTCCGCCATATCCGACATTGGTGAAGTTCGCCATGTGGGCGATTCCCGCCTTGTCGTAGAAGTCGGTATTGTCGGCAGCGATCGTTGTCTGCTGCGATACGAGGAGCGCTATGTTGGAACCGTCGTTGAGTTCGAAGAAGTTTCCGTGGAAGTTGTTCGCGTAGTCACCGATCTTTACGTCCAGGAGTCCTGAATTCTGGATGATCTCAAATAGACCGTTGCCGAGCGTGTCGGCTACGAGGTAGTCGCCTCCAACCGATGAGATACGGCTCACTATCGACTTCGTCTGGTCGTTCACTGTGACATTCGTCCCACTTCCGTTATTCAGCACGTCGCCGAGTTCGGAAACTCCTCCTATTCCGTCAAGCCCGAGGTTCGAGGTCCCGTTCTGGCTTCCGAGCGATACCGCTTCCGTAGCGTCGAACATCATCAGTGATGTCTGGTTCCCGAATCCGATAGCCCCTGCCTGGATGATGGGGTTTCCAGAGTTGTATTGTGAACTTATATAAGGATTTCCAGTATTTGGATCTAATATAGAGAAATTGTCAGTAAATCCAAAGATACGCTGTGAACTGTCGTCGATGTCAAGCAGTGTTCCATTTTGTACGTCGTTGAAGTCTCCGAACTGGATTTTGCTTAGGGCATTTCCAGTAATGGTTTGTGAGGAGTCGTCAGTTGTAAATGTCGTATTATTCCCTGATCCCAATATGTCTCCGACTTCAAATACTGGATTAGTTGCAACCAACAAATTCATGTACTCGTTTCCTGCATTGTCACTCCATATAAAGTTTGAACCAGTGTTAGTGATACTGTAGATACCACGACTGTGCATGCTTATCGCAGTATTTCCTCCGTTTGCTTGTACTCCAAAATCAATTTCTTCTGGGACACTTTGGATAAAAGATTGTGCACTAAGTGAATTTGATTGTGTAAAGAGTTTGTTTATTGGTGTTCCTGAAGCATCAAGACCGTTTAGAAATACGGCTACTGTTGTTGGGCTGTTTACATTATCTACAGTTACGACCGCATTGCCTGTTGGAAGACCAACGGTAGTAGCCAAGTCACCGTTTGCTACAAATGAAGCATTATTGTTTGTGTCGTTTTGAAAGTAAAAATTTGAACCAGCAGTCAAAATTCCAACATTATTACCAATCTGAAGACCTCCACTCGCAGGATACTGTGTAATTGTCCAAGTATCACCTGTGTTGTGTCCTGTTGTGTTATATGTTCCATTATCGGCAGTCCATGCTACTTGAAGTCCGTAACTAAGGTTAATGAAACCTGAAGAAGGCATTGGGATATTACTACCTGAATTTCCTTGGGTATCTGACCATGAAATAGTGTTTGGATTTGTTGGGTCTCCGTCAGCTACTGTAATAGTGAGAACTGTGTTTGCAGGAGCAGTCCATGCTCCATTGATTGTAATATCATTTATTCCTGTACCTGCAAATATTGGATAGCCAGTTGCAAGGAAGTCGTTGGTTATGAGTTGTGAGAATCCTGTTGAGGGGTCAATGGTGTGGTTTGAATCCGCACCAAAAGACCCAGCGTTGTTGTACTGGATACCTGTATTTGGTGAAGCTGGTGTACCACCTGCATTTCCCCATGACCAAGCACCGCTACCATTTGAAATAAGAGCCTGACCACTAGTTCCATAACTGTTTGGAAGATAGAAATGTAAATTATTACTTAATAATGTAGAACTTAATGAAGTAGAAAATCCTGTGTTGTTTGGGTCTTGGAGTTGAAGTGTATATCCATTGAATACATTTGTATCAATTTCACCAGATGCTGTTGTAACAGTTTGAATAACCCATGAATCACCTGGTGTATGCCCTGTTGTAGCACCCCAATGTCCTATAAGACCTGTTCCTGTAAAAGGTGTGGTTGAGGTAATTGGAACAAACGAGATAGGCCCTACTGGTCCCATTCCTCCAGAATCAGCCCACGAAATTTCGTCAGCTGTAAGAACTGTAACTGTTGAGACAGTTCCTGTTGGGAATGGATTCAAAACATCTGTAATCGTGTCTCCTGGGTTAAATGTTCCACCTGAAATACCTGTAATGTAGATTTGAGTAGCACCTACTAGTGCACCATCAAAAACAACAGAAGCTGTTGCTGTTCCGTTTGTTACTGTGTCTCCCACATTAAATGTTCCACCAGAACGACCTGTTAAATTAAGTTCGGTATTTCCTGCATTTGCAACCATGTTAATATAAACTTGATTTCCTGCTCCTGAATATGAACCAGTAGCTGTGAGGTCGTTTAAACCACTCCCTGAAAAGGTTACGTTGTTTGTGGTTGTTGTTCCCTTAACATTAAGGGTACATGAGCCACTATCATATGTAAAGTTAGGAGATGTTCCTGTAATGGTATTTGCACCACTACCGAAAGCTACTTCTGTAGCTGCGATTGAGCCACCAATTGTGCCACCACCACCTCCACCAAAAAGAACCCAAGAAGGACTAGTTATCGTTCCTTGGTTCGAGTATAGGTTATTACCCGTTGTAATGTCTGTTCGTCTCACAATACAACCTGTTGGGTATGTATCAGCTTCTAGTGCTACGACATTTGGATTTCCATTTACCTCTGCAAAAATAGTAAAATCTCCATCATTGTTGAACGCGGATTTTACTAGTGGATTGTTTGTTTGTGAATAGAAATTTGAACCTGACATATTATTTGATAGCGTTTGCTGAATTTATAAGTAGACGCACCGCTGCATCTTTAGCAGTATTGGCTTCATTGATTGAACTTTGGATAACCTTTAGTGCTTGCTCGTGTTCAGATTGAGCTTTGTTTTTTTCATTTGTGAAATAAGCAACATCATCTTTGAGTCCACCAATCATTTGTTCAAGTTTAGACTTTTCAAGTGTTTTTGATGCGATGTCATTCTTAAGAGAAGCAAGTTGTAGTTTCAACGATTCTGATTCTTGGTGCATTAGTCCAATTTTATTGATGTCATCTACTGCACTTGCAAGCTGTTGTTTTTTGAAATCAATTTCTTTGTCCAAAGATTCTGATTCAATTTTCCTTGCTTCATGATTCTGTAAGGCAAGATTCATCTCATCAAGAGTTTTTCCAAGATTTGTTACATCAGAAAGAAGCGCAGTTTTCTTCGCTTGGATTTCTGAAAGCTCTGCGTTTTTATAAATCTTTCTTGTAATCATATAGTTAGATTGAACCTAATATAGCTGTAACAGCGATTGAAGAGCCAGTTACTGTACCTGTCCCTTTTGCTGAAATGCGAACATATCGATCTTTAAGAGTAATGGGGTTGATTCGGTAATTACCTGAAGCTGTGAAGATGTGTGTGGCAGGATACTGTGTAATGTTTCCTGTTGATACATCTACATCATCTACTGTCTCTTGATACCAAGTAGAGTTATCTGGTGAGAACTCGATAATAATTTCTGCGTTTGTTAAAGAACCTTTTGTGAAAGATACGAGAAGCCCCAATGCGTTATCATTGTCTTGAATGTTTGATGACCCTGTTGCTTCAGTTCCAAGGACTAATCCAGCTACATATGAGTTCGTAAGAATTCCTGCAGGGATTACTGGTATTGCTTTATAATCAAATGATAAATTCATAGGTTTAATAGTTAGGCTTATTTGCCTATCTCAAACCCCATAAGGGTCTGAGTAGGAAAACAATTAAACGTTCAATGGAACCCAAATTGGATATCCATATCCGTCACCATAAGATACTGTAAGTCCTGCCGCATCGAGATGAGTTGTTCCAGGCACGAAGTCTGAACCACTTTCATTTTTGATGTATACAAATCCTACAATTCCTTTTGTTCCATCTCCGTAATTGATGTCGGTTGATGGATGAGCTGGTCGGTCGTGAGTAAAATCATTTCCACGAACTACTGAAAGTGTAGTTGCCCCTGTTGATGTGTTTACATCAATCAAGAACGTGTACATTCGGGAATAGTTGTTTGCAAGATTTCCTCCGTTCAATGCTGGCATGTTACCTGTAGTAAGCGGTACACCAAGTGTGTCACTAACTAAAGAAGTAATTGTGTTTGCATGTTTTACAGTAGGACTTCCTGAACCCGCAATTTGCAATCCTGGTGCACTCGTTACTCCATTGAAGAGAGTAGTAATTCCGTTTTGGAAGTTACTAGGTGTGTATGTAGTAATCATATAATTATTAGCTAGTTATCTAATAATTAAACTCCTGTTGAGCCTACGATACCGTTGTAGTCGATAGCCGCGTATGTTTCTCGGTAGTTAGCCTGGTAGTAGTAAGTAAGGTTGTTTGATTCTGTCCAGTTTCGGAGAGAAGTAGCCAATCCCTGTCGCTTGTAACGAGTGATACTGTGGTTGTTTGAAAGCAAGAACCAATATGTATCTGAACCTCCTGATACTGCATCAAGGTAAGGTGATGTCATTACTTTGATACCAAATGCGTTTCGGTAAACGTTGATATCGTTGTTAGCTGTCCCCTGGTACAAAGCTGAATCCGTGATTCGGAGAGCAAGGTTGTACAAAGGTGTAGGTACGAGCAACATTTTAGCTGTGTTACCACGAACGATTCCAGCCTGGTCTTTCATCTGTCCAAGTCGAACAATAGCATTGTTCAAAGATGTTGTAGAAAGTGCACCAGTTACCAAGTTTGACTCTGTTCCACCAGAAATGAGTGGGTGAGCTGCGTTGATAAGAGGTGTTCCGTCAGCTGTAAGAGTTGTTGAGAAAGCTCCTCGGAAGATTCCAAATGCTTCTGTATCCATTGTTACATAGGCTTTAACTGCAAAGTCAGCTACTGTTCGTGACCATACTGAGTGCATATTCTGTGTGTTTATATAAGAGCTCTTTATCTCTTATGTCTTCGACTTCAAATAGGATTCTGCCTTGATTCTATATTCAACATCCTCTAGGGGCTGTAGTTTTAAATTGCATTTTCTGCATAGCAAACCTCGAATATTTCCAGTATCGTGGTTATGGTCTACACATGGTTTAACTTCATTAAATGAAATTTCACAAATTGCACATTTAAAATTTTGAGATTCAAGCATTTTTTTGTAATCGGTTTTTGATAGAGAATATTTTAATTTAAGCCAATTTTTTGACCTATATTCTGCTATTCTATCTTTATTTTTTAGATAATAGTCTCTAGCTTTTGTTTTCTTTTGGTTTTTATCAGAAGAGTACCATTGATTATTTATGGCACGACATTGTTTACATGTTTTGTTTCTGTTACCTCGAAAGATTCCAAAATCATTTTCAGACTTTAACTTTTTACATTTTGCACATTTGACGACAATCATATTGTTATCATAGCGCATCCTATTCTTATTTCAAAGTTCAGACTATATCTTCATTCATGTGAATGTCGGGCATTCGTGGGTAGTTTATATTCTCTTTAGAGTTTCACTACCTAGTCGTTAGAGCTTCAATCACCATTTAGATGAAGGCTTGCTACGGGATTGACCATTTCTGGTGTTTCCCCGTTTAACCCGATTTAATGTTATGCGGAAGCCATTTGTAGGCACAGTACATAACGCGACAACAATATGGAAAGTTTTTTAACTTTATCGTCGAACCACTGTTTTGAAAGTGTAATTCCATTTGTAAATGTAGCGATGTATACAGTGAATTTGTTAGCTACTGAAGGGTTTGTTGTAGCTACTGGCTGAAGTTCAGCTGTATTCTGGAACAATCCTACACCAGCGTATACTTCTTCGATGTATGCAGCGTGGTCTGTACTGATAACCTTGAAAAGGTCTGCGGTGTCAGCTGTTGCTTGTCCTGGGTAGACTTCTCGTGTGTCAAACGCTTGGTAGAACACATCATCGAGTTCTGTCTGCACAAGGGCAAAGTTTTGTGCGTCTGTAAATGTACCGTTCATAAATTATGATATTGGTTTAGATTATTAAATAAGTTAGTTGAGTTCTGTTCCTGAAAGTCGGTATCGAACCAATACTTTTCCTGGATTTACTGAAACATCACTATCTACAATTTCCAACCCGTGAGTTGAACCTGTAGCTGTTGTATCGACCGTGATAACTCCTGCTGTTACGTCAAAGAGTACATATGAACCTACGAGGGCGTTGTACTGTGATTGTGTAGCAATAAGAGATGGGTTCTTTGCATTGAAATAAACAAGTGCGTCTGGAAGAGGTGAAGCAACTGATACTGAACCTGCAGCTGATGCTGTTTCTGTTGAGTTACTAACTGCTGTTCCTGCAAGAATGTCTGTTCCGATTACTGGTGTTCCGTTTGTAACAAGAGTTACATACTGACCATTTTTAAGAACTGGTGCTCCAACTGGGATAGATGAAGTTGTACCCGAAGCTACCTGTCGTGGGAATGATGGTACCGTTGAGAGGTCTGCTCCTGGTCCAAATTTTGAAATGAATGCCATGGTTTAATTATCGTTGCATGTTCTTCTCTGCTGTTTTGATTTTTTCATCTGACCATCCTCGTCCTTTAAGGTCAGCAATTTGTGCTTCACTAAAGTATGTTGAGATTGGTGTTGAAGTTTCTCGTGATGATGAACCTACAGAATTAGAAGTCATGCCCGATTTGTTAATTAGTGCTGTTTTTAATTCTCGATTTTGTCTTTCAAGAACTGATTGACTGTTTGCTAGTACAAGTGCATTTTGTGCATCAAGTGAAACGTCTCCAGTCTTTCTGATAGAGTTATTGTAGTGGAAGAAAGCAAGCTCCTTTTCGTCTTCATTTGAAGTCAAATTATCTAGGATACTTGATACCGATGTTGCTCGGATTTGTTCGATAGCGTCTTGTGCTGTTTCAGTCACATTAGGCTCGTTGTCATCTGAGTCATCAAAGACTTTACTTTTTTCTACTTTTTCCTCTTTCTTTGTCTTGTAAAGAGTGAACTCGGCTTTTTTGAGTTTGGCTTGTGCCTTCTCATACTCAGCTTTGTAATCGATTGCTTTTTGGTCTGAAGAAGTTTCAGATGTAGTAAGCTCTACCTGCGTTTCATTATCCTTCATAGTTTGTATCCTAATTTGTGGCTTAGGCTGCCGTTATTTAATAATCTAGACTTTTTGCGCTAGCAGCAAAAAACTACCCATTGGGTAGTCTAGTTCGACAACAGACAGCAACGCTAGTAACTGTTTGGTGCCGAGCTCGACCACCCAACAACCCCCGAAAGGGTTTACTAGCGTTTATGTAGTTTTCATTGTATCTATTATACCGCGTTTTATCAGTTGCCGTCAAGAATTTTTGCCGATTCAATCACATCAAGAATACTTTTTTGTGTTGATATCGTGTGAAGCATCATCTTTCCATGTCGCATGTCTTCGTAAGAAGCTGCTTTTTCATTCATGATTGTTCTAGATTGGTCTGCAATAGTGTTTAAAAGGATTCCGCTAATCTGCATCTTTCGAAACATTTTAACTTCTTCCTTTAGGTTTCTAAGTTCCTGTGAACCGATTGGTTTGCCATTTAGATATGCAAGTCCAGTCTTCTGGTCAAAGGTGATAACCATCTCTGGGACAATTGAATGAAAGACATTACGAAGGAGATACTTCTCCAGTCGGTTCTTGAGGTGGAACATAAGGTGGGTATTCTGTCTTAATGTCTTTTAATGGAACTTTCATCATGTATTCTCGTGCGAAGAGTTCTAGGTCTCCAGCAATATCTTGTAGGATACGCTGTGCCATTAGTAGACTCTTGTCATCAAGGATTTCAAGTATCTTAATCCATTTGTTTGAGTCTGGGTGATTTGCTTTCTTAAGAATTTCTACCAGTTCAAGTTCTTTGACTTTCATTGCAGCAAGTTTTATTTGTCCTGCCTGTCCAATGTTCATTGCGATAGACGATACAAATTGATTTGCTTTTTCAATGTCTTGGAAGTTTTCAAGGATGTAGGGATAGATATCGTTTCGGATAATATCACTAATCTCTTGTTCGATTTTAATTCGATTTTGTTTTTCTTCCTCGTTTTGCTGGTACGGGCTCGGAATCGACTGATTCGTCTGCTGAATCGTTTCCTGACTCGTCTCCTGATTCAAGTTCTCCTGATTGTTCTCTGTCATGTGTTTGTGAGGATGTTTCCTCGTTACTAGCGTCTTTTAATGATGCAATTACTTGCTCTACGAGTTTGAAGAAATCTTGCTCGGTAGACTTTAAGTAGTCTTGCAATTTTTCAAGCGTGATTGCTTGAAGGTCCTTTGGTGTATAACCGTCCGATTCAATGCCATAAGTTGTAACTACTGAGTTTCCTGTTTTAGGGATACCAAATAGTTCTACAAGTTTCTGGCGGATTGAATGGTCGATTGATAACCATTGATGGACCGTTAATTGAGGTTTGAACATATTATTCGATAGACACAGGTTGTGATGAACCCATGATTGCTTTTAATGGTGAACCCTGTTGTTTAAGAAGTGATGACATCTTATCTTGAGGATTCTGACCTTGCTGTTGAAGGTCTTGTTTAGACTTCATGTACTTATCAGGGTCACGTTTACTTGCTGGATAAGCACCAAGCAAGAAGTCTCGTGTGATTGCTTCTTGGTCAATAAGTGGGTTTTTGATTGCTCGGTCGTACTCTTCAAGTTTGAATGCTCGTTCAGTGTTCTCTGATACTGGGTTTAAGATATCTGGTGAAATCTTTGTAAGGTACTTGAGGTTTCTAAACTTTTCTGGATTTACCTTGAAGAGTTGAAGTGTTGATTCATCCCCACCCTCGTCATCCAAGATTCCAAAACTAATATCTTCTAGGTCTTGCTGTGATAGCTTTCCACCTGGCAAGTTGATATCAAATGAAATCTTGTGTGTTTTCATCTTGTCTCCTGACATCTTATCAGGTAGCAAGAATGACTTGTAAACCATACTATCTTTGCCTTCGATGTCTTTAACATCAGCTACGGTCATGTACTGTAGGATGTCTCCAATAAGAAGTTCACCAAACTGTTTAACAAACGAGCCGTAGAGTGTCATTGAGAATCCCATAAGGACTTGATTGTTCTTCTCTAGGATTGCTGTTTGTGTTGCTGTCATCTTGTTAGCACCTTCTGCGTGTGTTGTAGGCTCTTGAGATGATTCGTTTACTGATTGCTGAACAATGTTGAGTGTTTCCATTCCTGCACTGATATCAGTTGAAACCATGATTGGTTTGAGTTCTGAACCAGGGTCTTGGAGTGTTGTAACTGCTCCTGGAACAATCACATCACTACCGATTGATTCACCACCTGTTACCGTCATTGGTTTGAAGATGTTGAGGTATGTTCCATCAATAACCATTGGGTAGAGTTCGTTGATGACTCGGTCGTCTCGTGAGACTTTAAATACAAGAGATTTACCACAGATTGCTCTACCTTCATCAAATGGTTCAAAGTAGAATGTTACAAAAGGATACTTCTTGTCGTTGCGTGGGTTAGGATTGTCAGGTTCTGTAAGTAATACTCCGTTTACAATGATGAGGAATAGGTCTTTTTCTTTGTTCCAGTAGAGCACTTCCTCGACATCATTCTGTGTCATGTTGGTATCGTACAGTTCGTAGAAAGCTGTGTTTGCGTCTACATAGATTGTTTGAACACCTTTCTTAACATACTGGAAGTTTTCGTATTTATTAACGTACTTAGCGCGTGCGAGAGAGTAAGGCATTACACGTCTCCAAATAACAAATCCTTGTTTCTGAACGTCTGATTGGTAGAAGTCTTCATAGAAGAACTCATCAGGAGGTAGGATAGTAGATTTGAAACCAGAAAGATCTTCATCAAGCATTGGTACTTTTTTGTATTTACCAGGATTGTCTGGGTCGGGCCGTTTAACTTGTCTCCAGTTCTCTGTGTATTCAATGTGAGCTACAGATACGGGGTTAATCAAGGCTGAAAGAATTGCAAAGAGTGTTAGTCGCTGGTAGTCAATCTCATCTCCTGCATATTCCATAAGGTCTGACATAACCATTGCAGCTTCTTTCTGTTCTTCGTTCTGTTCGTTACGTGCAAAGATTTTAGGGAAGATTGTTTGAGCTGTCATGTGAGCAGCCATAGATATAACCTTGTTACGGGCTACTGGTCTAATTGCTCGTGAACGCCATCCGTTTACCCAATCACCAGGTGCAGCATTACCATCATTGGTCTGATAGGTATTCCACATCATCTGGTCTACTGACATGCGGTCAATACAAGATAGGTCGTTGAACTCTCGGCGAGGTTTCCAAAGGTTATTATAACCATCAGCAAAGTGCTTTGTTACCATTAAAATAGCCTCCTTTGATTCAGAGTCAGGCTGGTAGAGTGAACGAATCATTTCAAGAGCACCTTCGTTGTTACGAGTAGCACCCTTAGAATCCTTAATCGCCTTATCAACTTTTTTTTGTATGTCCAAAATTCCCATAGTGATTGTTAGCGTTGAATATCTGAAAGAATCGTTCTTTTAATGTGTGTACTAGGATAGTATACCATATTCTGCTTTCTCTGTACAACATTGATGCTACCAATAGCGTATCTGATTGCATCCATTGCGTGGTCAAATCCCCCTTCTGGTTCGTTGATTACTTTACCGTTCTTGTCTGTCATCCAAAGGTAGTTTCTGTATTCCTTAAGGATGTTGGCTGAACGTTTAGTAACCCAAATAGGTTTGTCTTGTACTAACTGAATACCTTGCAACAATGAACCTGGACCTTTCTTAGCTGGGATAATTGTTATTCCATAAGCTCTAATCTCATCAATAGACTTAGGTTCTGCACTATCTGCTACTACGATACATTGTTCTGGTTGTAGTTTTATAATGTCTGAAAGCTCTTTATTTGAAAGGGCGTTCTGATATGCAATCTCATCAATCACATAACCTCCGTTGTATTCGTAAACATCAACAATAGCTGAAGGGTCATTAGTGTATCCAAAGTCTAGTCCACGACGTTTTAAACGAGCCTCAATGGGTATTGTATCGAGTATGTTCCAGTTCTTGTAAATCTTTCCATCTACTTCACCAAGCTGTCCTTCACCGTATACTTTCCACCAACCTGGGCGATTCTTTCGTTGTTCAATGGACTTAATGATTTCTTCTGAAAGGGCTTCGTTATCTTTGTAGGTAAGTACAATATGTTCTACGTCGTCTCTTCTATCCTTAACGTCTGTATAGAACCAAAACTCGTTTGTCGGATTCCAATCAAGATATACTCCCTTCTTTGTACGGACTTCTAACTGTTCAAAGGCTTCAAATGGAACATTGTTTGCCTCGTTAATAAATAACCAGTCACGTCTTGCTCCACGAAGTTTATCCCCGTTATCAGAAGAGAAGAACTCTATTTGGTTGCCTGTTTCAAATGTGTAAATACTATCTGTAGCGTTCCAACAATCTTCTGACCAATAGTTATGTGTTTGCATGATGTTTTTAAAATCACGGATAGCACCACGTTTAAGATGTGGGATTGATTCAGAAACGATACTTGTTAGCTCCTTTGCTTTCTGTTTAGTTTGAGCTCTGTCTATCAGTACCAATAAGATTGATATTGTTTTACTTGCTGAAGTTCCTCCTTGAACAGCTCGTATCCTGGCTTTCATTTGAGAAACCTTTTTTGTTGCTGTTGTTAGAGTGTAAGCCATATTATTCTTCTTGTGTTAATCCTCCTAGAATAGGAGCTGGTAAGTCTTTACCATCTTTACCTGTAAGCTCTGTTCTTGTTGAGTACCCCTCATCTTTACCAAGTGTTTTTACTAAAGAGTCTGCTACCTTAGTCTGTACTGCAAGGAGTGGAACGTTTACTTTACCTTCTTCATCAACATGATTGTAGTTGAGTGTTTTGTGCAGTAGTTTCTCTGCATCTGATAGCATGTTTTTTCTTTTAAGCATCCCCAATCTTTCCTTAAACCAATCTCTCATTGTTATGTTCTTAGCACTGCTTTCTGAATAACCTGCGTCTATGGCTGCTTGGTATGCATTTTCCCTTTGTTGTATAACCGATTCAACGTAAAAGTCCCAACAGACTTGTTCTCTTGGGTCTTTCTGTGTTTCGTTTGCACCATTAGGGTTTGTCATAGCGTTGTTATAGTTCTTTAAAGAGTTTTAAGAAGTCATCGTAATTGTGTATTACGTGCGTCATTGTTACTTCGTTTATATCAATTACTATTCTGTAACCTCCACATTCGGGGCACTCTGATATTGAAAAGTGGGTTGGTTTTGGTTCTCTACTATCTAGATAGTTTTCTATTTGGCGGTAGAGTGTTTCCATGAAGTGTTATCAATTACTGTTTCTATTTCGTTTCCTTTTTTCATTCCGAATATTTCTGTGTGTCCTTTTATTTCGGTCTGCTTGTCGTATGCTTGTTTAAGGGCTAAAAGTAATGTTTCTTTTGAACCAGACCTGTTTTTAGGGGTTGATACAAAATACTTTTTCTTTAAACCAACATCTTTAGTACACCAGATTGTATATTCAAAAGGTTGTCTGTTTAGGAAGTCTAGATATTCGTAGATAAGTTCTTGGTCTTTTTTGTCTTTGATAAATATAGATTTTATTTTCTTGTATAGCGTTTTAAGAAAATTCATACTATTTTTTTCCTTTACGTGCCTGATTAAGGGCGATTGCAATAGCTTGTTTAGGGTTGGTTACTTTCTTTCCAGTCTTTGAGCCTGAGTGTAATTTACCTTTTCCAAACTCTTTCATCACCTTAGAGACTTTCTTTTGTACTTCTTTCTTTTTCATACTTATTTCATCTTAGCTTTTTTAGCCATCTTCATAGCCATTTTAGGCATTGCCTTTTTAGCAACCTTTTTAGCTACTTTCTTCATTGCTTTTTTCATAGTTATTTTTTCATGTTATTAACTTGCTTTCCGACCATTTTGTTTACTCCAAAGGATACAGTCTTTGTTGATTGTGCCTCTTTGTTATAATCCATTGATAAATCGCTCGACACTTTCCCTGTCTTTCCCTGCGCTACTAGTTTTGACTGGATTAGACGTGATACTCCTGACATAGTTGGTTTGGTTTAATTTAGTGATTAAAGTTCCAGGCTTTAGTTGCCCGTGTTCTTGTACACCGAGCGAGCGTTTTAATGCACCTCGCTTGTAATGTATACCCTTAATTATACTACGATTTGACATATTAAAGCAAGTAGTTAAGCGTTCTTTTAAGTCCCTGTTTGGCTCTCTGAACCCTGTAAGAGTTTACTGAGCATGACTGGGAGTGCCAACCTATATCTTTGGTTGGTTGGTCTATTGGAATAATGAAAGAAAGTGTTTTGCGTTTCTTTTTAATCCAATACCATGCCTCGTCTTCGTCTTCTGGAGTGGCATCGTATTTCTTCACTAACACATTAAAACCTTCCCATTCAAGCGATTCCTTAAGGTCTTGTATTTCTTCGTCTGTAAATCCACTTATGTTTTCCAAAGAGAAGTCTATTCCGTTGTATTGTGCACCACTTGCTACATCTATCACAAGAGCGATGTCGTTTTTATTTAATTTGGGTAGTCCTCCTATACTGCCCCATTCTTCGCTTGTGTTGTGGAAGATTCTAACTTTGTTTTCTCTTTCAAGTATTGCCATGTTGGGGTCATCGTAAAATACCAAGTATGTTACAAGTACACCTAAAAAGTTATCAAGGAGTCCTGTGTGCTTTCCATCTCTGAAAGATAAGTCAAAGTTTGAGTATACCCTATCTATGTGGCTTGATAGTAATATCATGCTTATATTTTACCATAAAAAAGAAAAACCACCTAATTATTAAGTGGTTAAGACTGGTCGTTTTCAACGTCGCCGTGCTTTCTGTTGTGATGGTTTTCAGATAGGTGTTTAGGAAGATTTTCAATGGTTGTTTTGTTACAAGTGGCACATACGATTACTCTCACAAGAGATTGTCCGTAGGTAGTGGCTTGTTGTACAACTTCACCATAGCGATTTTCCTGACAAGTTTTGCAGAAGAAAAGTGTTTTTGGTTGCATTTTCTTTTAATTATACACTAATTACAAATATTTTTCCAACTTACTATTTAATGAAATTCTTTTAATGGGTGATTTATCCAATAATCAGTTTTAAAATCTCCAATCCATCCCATTTTTACTTTATCGTACTTATTATCTTTATCGTAAATGATGAATACTATAGGCATTAGGATAAGTTTGGTGAGTAGCTTCATTTTTTCTTCTTAGGACGAATACTTGGCAAGCTAGGTGCGTGAAAATTTTGAATTTGTTGTTCTTTGAATTTACTACTTTCTGCCAAATCATGTTCTAACAGTTTTGTTGCCTCATCAATTGCAAATTTTATAGCATCCAAGATATTTTGCCATGATTTCATGTATTCAAGTCCACGTTCTGCAAATACCCAGTGTTTGTTTTCAAAACCACCTATTACTCGTTCTACAAGAGATACGCAATGATTTAGATGGTCAATTTTTACTGTTACAGTAATTCCCTTGTGTTCATATTCTGTTATTTCGATGAGTCTTTTCATAATACATTAAAGGTTAGAAGTGCCTGTTAAAAGTTTGTGTGTGCAAATTCTCCGTAGAGTTCTTTTGCTCGTTTATCATAGTATTTCGCGGCTTCGATTTCATTGTCGAAACGACCCTCCGTCTTTGATTTATGATAAAGGGAAGTATGTACAGCCCATTTTTTTTGTAATTTATCCCAAGATACGCCCTTGTACTTTGATGACCAATTTCCTTTTCTTTTAGGTTTGTTTGCATTATTTCCTTGCAGATTACACCATCTAATATTTTCAATCCTATTATCAGAAGCATCGCAATTTATATGGTCTACTCGAGTAAAATTATTTGGATTTGGAATATATGTTTCTGCAATCAAACATCGACCAAATCTGGCTTTTCTTGCCCAACTTCAAATCCAATGTTTTTCTTTTCATTACTAATCAAACGTGCGATTTTTTTGTGATGTCTCTCATAATCTAAACAGTTTGAGCAAATTCCAACAGGAAGAATGAAATTAAACTCTTTACCGCATCCTGTACAAATGTTTTTATTCATGTGTTTTTTCTTTATAACCTCGTACGATGTTTTCGAGGTGTCGGATAATTTCTGCCTCTAACGTGAAGTCATTTTTGCCATATAAGGCAATTGTTTCGTGCATCTTCTGTGCTATCTCTTCAAGTTGGTTGTTGTGCTCGGATTTTATCTTATCAATAGTTTCAAAAACTTCTTTTGCGGTATATGTTTTATTTTCAAAGTATTTATCAACATTCATATTGTTTTAATTGCTTTCTAAATCGTTCGATAAGGTATCGGTATGTTTCTGTGTAGCCTAAATCATATTCCGAAGTATCAAGCATTTCTAGGGCATGAATTAATAATCGTAACTGGGCAAAGTTGTATTCGGGCATCTCCTCCTGATGCTGTGCCTCCACTTGTTTTCTTTCTTCTGCAAATGTTCTTTTCATATTAGTTAAGTTGAATATGTCCATCAACCATTTTAGGGGTTAGTAATTCGCAACATGAATTATTTGGCGGGCAAATGTCTCTCACATAGTATCCATGACTAGGAGATACTACACATGATGCTTCTGCGTGAAGACGATGTACTGCAAATCCTAGTAAGAGAGCTATGATGATAAGATAAAAGAGTCGCCACAGTCTCTTTTTTAGTTCTCGTTTTGGTTTACTATCGTAGGATAGTTTGGGTTCAAAGTCTCCGTAGGGGTTTAATTTTTTAGTCATAAATTATTTTTCATCTAATGCTAGCCATAAATGGGCGACAGCTTCATCTGCGGTGTATCCAATAAAACAACTTATCGCTCCAAGGTTAGATGGTATTGCATTTTCTGGTTTAGCTTTCCAAATAGTTTTTTCTTCGCCTGTCGTTAAATTTACTTCAGTATCACGAGTGAGTGAGTCAAATTCATTTCCGCACGCTTCAATGAGTTCTGAAAGGGTCGGACACTTTGTGAAATTCGCGATGACATACTCCTCATTCAGATCGGCATATTCCCCATATTCATTTCCGATCCACCAACCCGTATCGTTGTCAGTGTGCAATAAATGCAGTTTTTGAGTCTTGTCGTAATAAGCAAAGTCCATTACTGGATCTGATTTAAGATAAGTTTGGGGAAACCCCGCATCCTTCAATTTCTTAGCAAGTTCGTATGTCATAGATTATTTTGAATTTATATTTATAACAAGTTGATTAGCTCTTGTTGTTAATAGTATATATCATGTACAGTAGGATACAATCCCTACTTATCCACAGCCTCATAATATTCTAAGCCATGTTTCTCTAGGTATGTTTTTACTAACTCTTTACCAAGGCTTTTTCCCATAAGGAGTGGTTGCAGTCTTTCTTGGTTTATGGGGTTTATGTAAATACACTTTTGTTTTCCTTTGTTGTACTTGGAGCGTTTATTCATAAATGTTTAACAAAGTCTTTTGCCAGTTTACTTTTTAAAGTTGTTTGTTTGCCTGTTGTTTTTCTGCGTAACAATCTATCTAAATAAACTGCGTCCTGTAGAAATTCAAGCATGGTTTCTTTAGATGTGTTACCTATAAGGTTAGGGTAGATTTCTTGTAGTGTTTTTCTTAGTGTTCTGTAGCGGTATTCTACTTGGTTTGCTTGGGGGATTTGTTTAAGTGTTGTGTCTAGTTGGTTTTTTAGTTTTCTGAGTTTGATTGTACGCAGTTGCATATTGTTGTTCCCATGCCCAACACTAGACTTGATAGAGTACCAAAGGGTCGCCTTTCGTTTCGGATGAAACTGCTTTGCGTGCCATTCAGCTTGCTCTATTACTAGTCCAGTGTTGGACACAGGAAGTGTCGTTAGTTGGTAGTATTTTTTGCGTGATTTACTAATCCCTGTGTCTGTTTTTCTGCGTAACACATGAAACATACTCTGATGAATACATTATCGTGTACTGAATATTCCAAACTTGGAAGATTGTTTCCATGTCGTTCACAATTTACATTTACTGTTTTATTTCCAAAAACAAATGGTGATTCCATAATTTTAATTATCTAAACTGTTAATATATGCTTCTCTGTTTTCTTCACTAGGGAAAACTATATAAACGCCTGTTGCTATTGATATAGCCTTGATTAAATCCTCCCATACAGGGTCTATTTGGCTTGTAGTAAGCTCTGTAGTGCTTTTAACACCGTATTTTGAGTATGCTATTGCCTTATAGATTTCTTTGACTGATTCTGGTGTAGGGCGGATTTCTAGGTTTTTAATTACTGCGTTAAGTGAAACTCCGTTTTCTATAAGGATGTTACTAATATCAGTAAAGCCTTTGTGGAAACTTCTGTTTTGTTTTTCGGTGCGTTTTTTCACCTGTTTCATACTAATCAAAAGGTGTATCGTTAGGAGAAATTACGGGAGGCTTTTTGTAAGTGTTCAAGGATAGATAAAGCGTGCCTTTTTCCTTGCTTCTTTTTAAATCTAAATTGACCCAACCGTTCTCGTCTTGATGTTGTTTCAAGAAAGGAATTAATTTGTCTACTAGGATTGAGATAGAACCTTTAATAAATTCTGGTGCTCCTTCTCGTGGTTTCTTAAATGAAATTCCGTCTGCAAAAATGTTTTCTGCCATATGTTAATCGAAGTTAATATCTTCATTAGTTACTTTTGAATAATCTTTCTTTCCACTTGCTTTGTTTCCGTCATCATCTTCATCACAGTTTAGTCCAAGCATTGATACAAGCATGTAGCGTCTCATGTAAGTGATTGCACTACCTTGTCCTTGTGGGTCTTGTTTTACTAGAAGAAGTTGTGTGGTTTCTTCTATTTTTTCTCCGCTTTCAATGTGAATAATTGTTGTTTTTAATGCTGGAACAATGTGCACCATTGTACCCTCGAATGAATGTAGGTGACTTGGTGCTTGTGTAAATACCAAACCTGCTTTCTTCAAAGGTTCTTTAATGGCTGGCAAGATTGTTTCTAGTGGTGCGTACTTTGATTTGAAAAATGGATTGTTTGCGTCTTTCTGTACAGTACCCATTTCTTCATGGAATACTGATAATGCTTTTGCGATTTCTTTCATAATTATTCTACTTCTTTAGTTTCTGATAATTCATCTATCATCTCATTAAAAATCTCTGTCATAATTGTTTCAGAAATTATTAAACCTTCATCTTGCTTATCTAACATCTTTTTCAGGGCAATGTTCACAAAGTCTAATGCTTGTTGTTTATTCATATAATTAAAATTCAGGATTACCACCTAGGTTTATTTCCGCCATTCGGATTTCAAAACTGTGTCGTTGTGCTGATGGCATTAAAAATTCATTGTGGTGTTGATAATTCTTGAAACAGGTTGAACATGTTGCTTTGTTCTTTTCCCAGTCTCGTGGACTGTTGCCGTGCAATTCATGTTCTTGGTAGTTGTCTACTACTTCATGTGAAATGTCTTTCATAAATGTTTGTAGAACGTTGATTAGCTCGTTCATGGTTTTAGTATATATCATGCACTCATCTTTGCAAGAAGAAAACTGTTGATAACTTTGTAATGTAATAAAGTACATGATATGTCAAATACTCACTATTTTATAAAATCCTCTATTGCCTTGAATATGTGTTGTATTTTTTTCTTTTTCATACCATCCCTCTTGAACAGCAATTACCCTGGCAGAAGAATAGACACGATTATTAATTGAATCATAAACTACTTTTACATTCTCAAAACCTTTTTTCTTTAGATATTGCTTGATTGCATCTTGTTTATTTTTTGCCTCAAATTCTAAGTCATCATTAAATAAACTGCCCCACAATTCACTTATCATGTATTTTTTCATACCTTTTTAATATTTACTGATAATTTAACTTTTCTAACTTGTCCGTTTATGTTTGGCATGTTTAATGTGGTTTCAAATATTTCTACCATTTTTAGAATACTGACACATACAAGACAGTTTCCACTTCCATCATTATTTTTTGTTACCGCTCCGCATTTTTTACATTTCATACTTTTTTCTAAACTTTTTCGTATTTAGATGGGTTATCTAATAACTGACCAACAAGTAATTTTACTATTGTTCCTTTTTCTTTATTTTTATAATACTCATATTTTGGTTCGTTTCTTTTCATTGAATATTCTTTATCATAAACTGCATCTACAATATCCGCTTTGTTAAAGACACGCCATTCGCCATCCGTTTCAAAAAATTTAATAAGTTGTTGTGGGTCAGTCATTATTTTTTCTAATCTTTCCTGTTCTATATAAATTGCCTCAGCACCTCTTCTAGTAATTTTGTACCACTTAATATGTTGTTGTGATTGCATATTTTGAATTTAATTTAGTATCTTTTAATTTTGAAGCCTCTGCCTCTATTTTTGCCCATTTATTCCAAAGTTCTACTGGTGTAGTTGCTTTGTTATAAAGTATTCTATTTAATTTTGGAAGATAACTTACAACATTCATTACTTTTTCATATCCATAAGCATCTATAAGTTTCTGAAGTGCTTTTCTTTGTGTAGTATTTCCATAAAAGTCTGCACATGCTTTATTTACCTTTTCAAACTCTTTTATGACTAATGGTATTTCTTGCGAAACTTGTTTCGCCTGTATTGTTAATTGAGTATTGTTAATATGAGTATTGTTATGTAGTACTGGAGTCTGTCGGTTTTCGTCGTCAAAGTCTGTCGGTTCTAGACTAAGAGTCTGTTGGATACCGATAGACTGTGAGTCTGTCGGTTTCTTTTTCCAATATCTTTTTGATGTCAATGTGTAAATATTATTTGCTTGTGTACCATCTTCTTTTTTACTTCTTTCTACTTTTACTATTCCCCATTCCTCTAAAGTTTTTGTTGCACGCTCTACTGTTTTTGTACTCATTGAATTTTCTTCAGCAATAAGTTTCATACTTGGAAAACAAGTTTGTGTTTTATTATCAGCGTGTCTACAAAGACTTATATAAACTGCTGTACAGTAAACACCCAAAATGCGTGCATAACCGTTTAAATACTCATTATCGAGCCAAAACCATTCTTTTTGGCGGTTATCCCTAATCTCCATATAATAATTTTCCGTTTAGTCTCTCCCCCACCCGCCTTACAAGTGAGTGAGAGAGATACTAAACGATGTAAGGCTAATTGTTAAAAGTACAGGTATCGAACCTGTATATAACATTATACTATAAAAATTAACAAGAGCACAAATATAAAATTGTGGATAACTAATTTATCAAAAGTAACTTTCCTACCATTAGGTTTCCGATTCTAAGCAATGGTTTAATTTCTTCGTACCCTTCAAATAAACAGTTTTGTTCGTTCATACTTTCTTATCTATTAAATAACTAATAAATCAATCTTCAAATAAACTGTTCTTAAACATATTTTCGTTATGTTCTAGTTCTTTCCAGTCATTACTTTTGTATTTTTCTTCAAAGTAAACTGCGTTGCATTTTTTACAGTATTCCCATTGAGTATAATAAAAGTTTTGGTGGATAGGTACTTTCGTTCTCTTTCTTATGACTGTTGGTATATTGCATTTTCTACACATAGTTCCTATTCCTATGTCTTCGTGTTGTCGATGTTTTTTCATTTTTTCTTTAACAGATTAACAATAAATAAGTTCCAAGACAATTTCGACTTTTGTCTTTTCTTTTTTAAATCTTCCCATGTTTCATCTGACATTCTAATGTTTCTTCCTTTGTAATGTATATCTCTCATATTGTAGTTACTATTGTGTATACATAACAACAACACCACAAGCCGTTTTCCATTCTCTAGTAAAGTGATATATCTGCATAGTTTTTATCTGTGCGTAGTATCTTTTTCTAGTTACTGTTTCTCTTTATAAAAAGAGAGTTTCTATATTAAATTAACTTTACCGAGAGATATGGTATCCGTATTGTGAGCATGCCCCTACCTTTTAATGTCCGTAGGTCTCTTGCTTCAAGAGCTGTTTAGACAAAATAAAAACTCCTTTGGCTGAACCACCAATGTATTGCTACATTGACGAGTCCCCCAAAAGAGTATTCCTTTGGGACAAGGGCACAGCCGTAGATAAAACATCTACATAATAATTATACACCTACAGAAAAAAACTTGCAACAAGTAAACCTGTGGATAACTCTAGAAACTAAAACCACCCTTTCGGGTGGGTCGAGCTAATCTGTTTAATTATATACTAAAGTAACAAGATTTACAAGTTCCGTTATATATTTGCTTTGTCTGCTTTTTGCAGTTCTTGCAGGAGTAAAGTATACGAGGCGATTTTTTCCCTGTACCAGTGTTCGTCTGCTTTGATAAGTTGATTTTTGAGTTTGAATAGGTTATCGACATATTCTTGTCCTTCACGTTCTACAAGGTTTCTGTAAAATTGTGAACCGTTACCTGATAAGTTGATATTACAATGATAGCATTGCGGGCGTAGATTATCCAAAGAGTATCTCAAAGAATGACCCCCTACAGAACTAGGAATAAAGTGTCCCGTATGCCAGCCTCCTCCTTCCAAACCAGTCTTCCCGCATGTGTAACAAGTATTTCCGTATTTAAGACGAATTATCTGTTTACAGCACTCCCATAATTTCGTTTTAAATGGCTTTATTTGCCCCGTGGTGCGTTTCTTTTTAGCTACCTTGGGCTTTGATGCTTTAGCCTCTTTTATTTCAGAGAAAGTCTTTTTACGGAATCCAGTTCTTTTCATGTGGTTACATTATACTACACGTATTGCATATTTGTACAGTACATGCTATGATATATATGCAGGTTAATCCTGACTAACCCACCGCAATGTGGAATAAAAACTATATATTGCAATTAACTTAAAGGGTGTGACTTCGCGGTCATGTCTTTTTTGGTGGACGTAAGTGTCTAAAAATGGTAAAATTAAGTAACAACCATTCTTTCACCATCTAAATAAACACAATGTATGAAATACCAATCTTCTGCCCCATTTGTCTACGGTTTACTTGGTGTGAACTCATTGAGTGCATTACCTTGAAAAACAGAACGCAGATAATTACTTGTCGTTGTCTTGATTGTGGTAACACTATTGAAGTACATTCAAAACCTGAGAGATGAAGCCTAGAACCAATAAGCACCACAGAAAACCGCGTTCTCATGGTGGCACTAATGCACCAGAGAATATTTCACATGTAAACGAAAGGAAGCACGAGGCGTATCACCTCCTCTTTGCAACTAAAGAAAACACATGTATGACACCACAGGAAATAGCCCATGAATTAACAAAAACATGGATTGACCCTGAATTTGCACTGCTGTCACTTCCTAAAAACAAACTGATGAAAGTACTACGTTACATTGAAAAAATTTAATCATGATAACAGCTTTCTTTATTGCAATCTTTCTTGCATGGAGACGAGCAAGAAAACAACCGCCACCTGATAGTGAGCGGTTTTTTAATAATAAAACTCCCCCTGTGCACGGAGGAGCTTTACCCTAGGATGTAATACACGCATTTGAAGCGTTGTTTATACTATACATTGTAATGCTTTGACCAGCAAGTCCAGTTCTGTTTTGTACTTTTCCCTAAAGTAAACATCCAAGACGCTAACTTAATCTGGTCTGTAGTGCTTGTGTAGTGTAGTGGTTCACCACCCCATTTCTCGTGATAGAGGTGAGCGTACCAGTAAAAAGTGTCAGGGTGGTATTGGAATACTCCTCTGGCTAATCCATGGTCACCAGTGCTTTTAGGGTCAAAGTTACTTTCACATTTTGCAACAGTAAGAAGTTCCTTTGCGGAAGATTGATACATCGTTGCGTAGTAAGCTATCTGACCTTTCACGTCTGTTGGAACGGAAATGACAGGAGATTCAGCTTTTGCTATGTAAGCCGTGTTAATAGTCAGGGTAACAAGTACCGATAGTATGGTAACAACGGCTATTTTCTTGGAAAGTATCATAGGGGTGCAAATTTGAGCTATTTGCAAACGACTGGGTGGTAGTTAGACATATAAATTATATCAAATTTTACCCTAAATTACTCTTTACACTTCCTTTATTTTGTTTTTTAATTCTTTGTATCCTTTGTACCATTCTGCTTGTCTTTTTCTTTTACAGCTGAAGCAGACGGCAGGTTTATTCGTTAAGTGTCGTATTACTTCTGTACCACACTTGCTACAGGGTACTGGTATCTTGTTTACATTTTTCTCGCGGTAAATTGAAAACATGAATTTATTATAAAACAAAAAACCACTCCCGCACAACGAAGAAAGTGGATAAGTTGCGATTTCGCAGGGACGAGTTTGAATAACAAGTCGAAGCGTTCCTCGACTACTAATAGCACTATTGAGAGCTTTGTTAAAAAATATAAATGTCTCTCTTGGCTTTTTCGTAATCTGTTTTTAGTATCCTACAGATTGTAATTTATAGCAAATACAAATCTGGGGATAAGTTAAGCCTGGGGAGGTACTACTGGAGTATTCAAACTAGCATTAGCTGTGAGCTGTACTGGAATGTGAAAGTACGCACAGATTACTGAAAGAAGTCCAATAATGGTTGCAAAAGCGTCTGTACTTAAAAAGGCTGGGTCTACAATCTTGATGATTGCAAGTACAAAGGTGATAAAGATTCCCCAAAGGGTTGGTGAGCTAATAAGCTGACTGAATGTTGATTGATTATTCATATAGATAATTATACTACGAAACTGGTGTTAAGAAAAGAGCACGTTCGACATTTCTGCGATTTACAAGGTCTTGATTGACCTGCCCATTAACTTTGTCCCAAAGTAAGAAAGCATCGGCTGCACCATTAAAGTTATTTGCGTTGCAATCTTTAACTACTGTTGATTCTGCAAATCCTCCTGTGCCAATGTTGTAACAAAGAGAGCAACATGCATCAAATTGGTTCTGATTCAAAGGTACTGTAATTGAGTTTGTAACCGCATCTGCATAAGAAACAAGTTGTTTCGCCATAAGAGCTTGTGCTTGTTCTTCTGTGATTGCAGGTGTATCTGCTGTTACGGGAACTCCGTCAATTTCAATAGTTCCGTATCCGATTGTCCATACTCCACCTTGGTCTTGATAAGGAGTTGATGAGAAACCTTCAAATCCACAAATAAGGGAAGTTGTTGATGATTGAATAATTGGTTGCATAGGTTTAGGTGTTGAAAGTGTTACTGACATAGCGTCATAAACGTAACCCTGATAATC
>Ga0208379_1000112_pt1 | contig 38563 bp, 44 predicted proteins | sample CryBogCBE02Aug07_FD_184559 | JGI IMG/M metagenome (GOLD analysis project Ga0208379, IMG submission 184559) | Freshwater microbial communities from Crystal Bog, Wisconsin, USA - CBE02Aug07 (SPAdes) | ecosystem: Environmental > Aquatic > Freshwater > Lake | place: Crystal Bog, Wisconsin, USA... | reverse complement strand
TGGCAAACTCCCTCTGGAGTTCCCCCTTTCTCGCCTGGTCCGCCTCAAGATCCACACTGCTCACCTTCTTGTTATTCGTGAGCCAGTTCATGAAGACCTGGTTCTTCTTATCCTCATCGGGATCGGGAGTATAGCGGTAGGAGCACTGGCTGACAGGGATGAATCGAGCATTCTGCTTTCCATTTCCAACTGTCGCCTTCATTACACACTCGAGCTCCTCGGGCTTCTCTGAGCTGAGACGGCCCTTGAGCACAGTGAGTAGGCACGTGCTTCCGCTGACAGGATGGGGGTGAAAGAACTTCCTTGATGGAACCTTCTGGGGCTCCTCATCCGGTGATCCAATCTTATATACATCGATGTTATCGGCAGTAATATCCATTGATGTTGTGCTATCATTGACAGCCTTGATCTCAAAGCGATACTCCTCCGGCTTCCAGAGAAGAGGATTGCTTACGTGAATAGGAAGAAGACCAATACGGTGGGCGAGCATCTCATTGCTCATTGGGGTGCTGTTCTTTGTGATGACAACATCGCTGGTGAGACCAGTTGACTCCTGAATATCGGAGTTGAATGCAACCGTCTCTACGAGTGTGAGAACAGCACGGCGCACAGTATTTGCATAGGAGACATGAGTGGGCGTCAAGGTGAATTGCAGGGTGTTTCCAGTTGTCCGCATGTTCTTGAAGGGACCTTCATTGGAAGGGGCAGCAGGAGGTGCAACAACACGAATCTTTGAACGGCTTACTTTGGACATGGCGCTTTGAGGCTGTTCCATCTGAGTTAAACACTCAATTTTGCGGAGGAGTTGTAACGCTTTGCTTCTCAAGAAGTTGTAATGAGCCAGAGGCAGCCTATTCATATTTGCTTTTACAGCAATCGCTGCAAATGGTCGAAGGCCTTTCTCCAAGAACTATCACAGACACCGTGGAAAGGGGATTTCCGTTTCGTCTGTGCAGATCCTTCCCCTACGAGACCGAAGCTTCCCGATTGGCTTAAGACGGTTCCCACCATTGTCATCTCAGGTGAGCCCGAGCCTCGTGTTGGGGCAGATGTAATGAACTGGTTATACGAGAAAAAGATGAAAGAGGCGGTAACTACAACAGAGAAGAAGTCATCTCCGGGGCCTGGGGCCGGAGGCGATCCGGCTGCGTGGAGCATGTTTGAGAATACTAGCTTCAATAAGTCATTCGGCTACAGTTTCAATGACTCAGACACGTCAACTAGTGGAGATGGTGGGCTGATGATCACAGGCGCCTTTTCACTTCTAAATGGTGCCGCAAGTGTGGGTGACCGCGCAAGTCAGGAATTTCCCGGTGCAGCAGCAGTGCAGACAGGCAGATCCAGATCAAAGAAGGAAGAGCTCTTTGATAAGCAAATGGAGGCTTATCAACGCTCACGAGATGATGGTGTTCCGAAGACGGCAGCGAGACAATAGGCGTTTTAAAGGGATTACGATAAGTATACTCTAGAAGTATGTCGTTTCTAGGCGCATTTAACACACAACTCATACGCTTTTTTGAGGACCTGTCTGAGACATATCCTGAAGAACGCGACATTAAAATGGCTCTAGAGGCGATCCAGGGCCTCAAGAAGATCAATCCAAAGATGATTCTTGAGCTCTTCTATGAGCACGTCTATCAGCCTATGCACGAGGCGATTGGGCGTGAGGACGAGGTGGTCGTCATTGCTTATGCGAATAACAAGATTTCCACGCAGTTCAATGAGATGTCTATCGCCCTCGTCATGTTTCAGAAGCATTGGACAACAATGACTGACGCGAACCGCTCATCCATCTGGAAGTATCTCAAGGTGCTCTGTGCTCTCTGTGAAAAGGCGAAGGATCTTTGAGCGTAATCTAACGCTGCTAAGAACTCATACGGGAGAGATAGATGGACACCTTCGATAAGAAGTATACCGAGTTCTGCGATGATCTCATGGGAGCGTGTCCCGAGTATTCAACGGATATCCAAGTTGCCAAGGACCTCAGTCCCGCTGAACGAGTGAGAATGTATATGGCCGAGGTTCTCAAGAAGAAGGCGCGCAGTGCAACCGCGAACCCCGGTTGTGTGCTCCCTAATGTTCTCATTAAGGAGGCTGTCTGGGAGGCCCTCTCTGCCTCATCGAAGAAGGCCATTCTTGACTACCTCCGCCTCCTTGATATCACAGTTTGCCTCTCCCTGGACGCCAGTGGTGCCCAGACAGTTTCCCAGGAGTGGGTGGATGAGATCATGAAGGGTCTCCGTGGTCGCATGGATCGTGGGGAGTTCAAGGACCTCTCAGACAAATTCATGAACATGTTTGGGTCGCAGGGCTCTGCTCTCCCCCCTCTCCCCGAGAAGTTTCTGAAGGGCAAGCTGGCTAAGCTGGCAGAGGACATGGTTCGCGAATTCAAGCCTGAGGACTTCGGTATGTCTGCAGAGGATATCAAGGCGTGTGAGACGGATCCGACGCGCGCGTTTGAGATCCTCATGTCCGCATCGACGCAGAATCCTGAGAATCTGAAGGGGGTCATGATGAAGGTTGCGAAGAAGCTTCAAAACAAGATCCAGTCAGGCGAGCTGAAGCCGCAGGATCTTGCCAGCGAGGCTGAGGAGCTCATGAAGGAGTTCCAGGCGAATCCTGCCTTTGTGGAGATGCTGGACGGTTTCCGCAAGTCCTTTTCGTTCGAGGAGCCTGAGGCGGCGCGGACAGCGGGGCGTGATGGCGAGGGACGTCTGGCCACGGCGAGGGCCAGACTCCGCAAGAAGCTGGAGCAGAGAAAAAAGAAGTAAATAGTAGAATGCCTAACAATAACTCGCAATCAAAAAAGTTTAATTTTGATGAAGAGTCAGCAGCTTTAAATAGGGAATTACAAGAAGTTAAAGTCAATAGATATCTTACTAAAACAGGACGTAAACTTAATAAATTTTCAAGCAAGAACAAGGGCTACAACCTTGCTAAATATAATTTAACTCGCAAAATAAAAAACTTAAAGGGTGAGAATAGAAATTTATTGAAGGCCTGGTCACGTGGAAATGTAAACGCCAATACCAATGAAATTGCTAGCCTTTTCAAGAAGCCCCTTTCAAATGATGAAAAGGCTCTTTTAAAACTGACACGTAATGCTATGATGTCTAGACCGAGGGCTACAAGAAAGAATAATAAGAATAGTGTTGGAAGTAGCTTTATAGGAGCATTTGGTGCAGCCAGCGCGTTTTAAACTAACTACTAATAGAATACCAAGTAGAACCTGGAAAAATTTCTAACACCTGCCATGACACACAAGTCAGATGTTATAAATGGCAAAGTTAACAAGGAAACAGTTGCAGGCGCAAAAAGCTCTCTCAGCTTCCTTAAAAATAAGTATAGATGGTAAGATAGAGGATGTCAACAACATTATGCGACCCATACTTTTGGGAGGACATTCAAGTATTTGCAAACACATTGAATGGCTCCTGGACAACAAGACAGCATGGACTTTGCGTAAGTGAAGTCGTAAATGTCTTTGTCCTAAATTCTATCCTTGCCGCCCTTCTTACTGGAATTATGACAAGAATGTTTGATGTTCCTGTTATCACGACTTTTTTCATCTTTCTGTTCTTAGGAATTGGCGTTCCTGCGATTCTGGCGCCTGTGCCTCTAGGGCAGAAAAAGGAGCCGTTCCAGCCTACTCCGATTGTCCCTATGCCGATTGAAGAGGAGCCTGAGCATGTAACCTTTCCGACACCGAAGAACCCATTCATGAATGTCCTCATCAATGAGATCAAGTATAACCCGACACGCCCTCCTGCCGCTAGCACAGAAGAACACAGACAGACACTGGACGACTTTTTCCGCGTTGAATTCACCAGCGACCCTACGGACGTGTTCGGCCGATCGCAGAGCCAGCGTCAGTTCATCACGATGCCGAGCACGACCATCCCGAATGACCAGGAGAGCTACCAGAACTGGCTCTATAAGATTCCTGGAAAGACGTGTAAGGAGGGAGGTCGCGAGGCCTGTCTTCCCGGAACCGATGGTGGCAAGCTGCCCTGGATCAATGTTGAGCGTTGATGCCGTCAGGCTAATAGACCCTGAGTTTTGAGCATCATCTTCTTTTTACAAGAAAACTTCTTGAGGGTCCTTTTGCGTGTCTGAAGAACAGACTTTGTGCAGATCGCAATGGCTCGCCCCTCATTTTTCTTGTTTTTTAAGGTCTTTGTCACTGCTTTTACGCAACGGCAAAACTTCTTCGCAAGCGACTCCTTCATTTATCTTATATGTAGAAAAAAGATATATACCGGATAACAGAGATGGCGACCTTTGAGATAAATCGTTCTACGCACACAAAGGATGACAACTGCGGCATCAGCCAGTATTACCAGCAGTCAATCCAGAATGGCAAATATTATACGACGAACCTTGTTCCCGATGCGCGTGAGGTGAATCCTCTGGCCGTGAACAACCTGGTTGTCTACCCTCGCGAGGGCTTCGGGTTTAATAATCACGCCATTGATGCCGATTCAGTTCTCCGCAACCAGCCCGAGTTCAAGAACAATCGGTGCAATATCCGCCCCCAGGCGCGCCCTTTCCTCACTGTCCCGTTCATGGGTGGTGGCCGCGGCAATCCTGATGTGGAGAGCCTTCTTCTCCACAGCGAGATGGTTCGCACGGGCAAGGAGTGCGGCACGGTCACGGAGCAGCAGTTTGATGGTGTCTTCACTCCGCTCATTGCGTCAGTGAAGAATAACATCCAGGATCCCAAGAACCTCGTCACGGAGGTGGCGGCGCCTGGATGGGTTCGCGGTGGAATTCCCAGCCGTTCCTACATCCGCGATGTGAACTGCTAAAAATAAGAATAATGTTACTTCAGAATTTTAAAAATCCTGTGGCAACGTCAGAATGTCATCCTACCAGGAGGCCTTTGAAAAGCCGGCTATGAAAACGGGAATGGAAACAGAGAATCCTCAGAGCTATGATCAGGCCGCCTATGCATATCAGCATGTTCGTGCCGCCCGTCACATTCTCGGCCTTGTTGGTGGAAATGAAGTATCCGGCATTCAAGGTAATCGTGTAGATCTGGAGTCCGACCTACAGGGCATTACTCGCCCCACGACGAGAGGAAATGACAGACAGCACCAGCCCCTTTATGTCAAGCAGGGCATGATTGAGAGAAAAAATGCTAAATACACTACACCTCTCAAGATTAATGTAGAGCCGGTTCACCAGCCGACCTATCAGATGTGGGCCTATCCTGCAACTCTCGCACCTGAGCCGTTTAGAAAGGAGGCGTGCCAGAACCCTGAAAAGTTCTAAGAGCGGAATAGGGATGTTAAGAAGAAAGACTAGAAAAATTCACAAGAGACTTACTCGCGAGTCTCTTGCGAATGTAATTAGAAGACCCAACGCCGCCTCTTCAAATAAAAAGCTGACACCTTTTTGGGCCTATAGTTTAAAGTGTCACTCTACAAAGAAAGGTAGCAAAACAAAAAAAGTTCGTAATTAGATGTCTACAGGTCAACCCGCAGCAAAACAACAAGCCCTAACACACCTACGCATGGATGACTTTCGCATGGCCGATGATATGAGAATATCAGGCTATTCAATGCAATATTACGTAAATGCTCCCGGTATCAATTGCCCTGCTTCCTTTCCTGTGGATGCCACCACACGCATCCAGTTCAGCGGGGCGAGCTGGAAAGAGGGGCAGTGGAAGACGGATGTTGAATCCGATCTCAAAAATATTAATCGTCTGGGCTCTAGAGTTCGTGGAAATAGCCAGTCCTACCAGCCGAGCACGAATGCGATGAACAAGGTTCCTCTTCGCCCTGCGCCTGACGAGAGCTTTCCTCAGAATTTCAATCGTCTGACGAACCCTCCTTGCACACTTCGCGATTCAGGCTGGAACCGCTTTGAAGTTCTGCCGCACAATCCTCAGCTCACCTTTGAGACACCCTTTGACTTTTTCATTCCTTCCCGAGACAATGACAGGATTAAATACAGAACACACGGTGATTGTATAGGGTTACCGAATGGGTATAATTAAAGACGGGCTCTGCCCAATAATTTCGCGCAGTTTTCACCACTGAAAATCTTCTAATTTCGCGCAGTTTTCACTGCGCGAAATTAGCACATCACGGTAGGTTAGTATGGAAGCTCTAGCAGTAGCAGGACTCCTTGGTCTTGGATATGCAATTACCAAGTTAAGCACTCCTACAACAACAGAAGAGGTGGCTGCGCCTATTTCTGTTAAAAAGAAGGAACCTTTTCAAAATAAGCTTGCGTCTGGCCCTGGAAGAGGAGCACAGCAGAGCCTTGATCTGATGTATGCAACGCCAGGTGGAGCTGTCTATCCTAGCGAAGTGAATCCCGGTCCTCAGGGAACTGCGTTTTCATATGGACGGCTGAATCCGACAGCAACCTCCAAAGATTCCATGCAGGATTATGGATCCGCCCCGCAGCCCCAGCCGATTGACACAGCCACAGCACAGGTCAAAATGAATGTCGCAGGTGTAGAGGCTAATTCAGTCTATGTGGATGGAGACTTTGTTACAAGCCCTCTCACAGGTCAGAAAGTGTCTGCCAAGGAATTTACTCACAACAACATGACTCCCTTTTTCGGTGGACAGGTGCGCCAGAATGTGGGCCCCCAGACGAACACGGGTATCCTCGACTCCTATACAGGGGCGGGCGCCACTGTGATCGCGAAGAGGGAGGTTGAGACAATGTTTGACACTGCCAATAAGCCGTATGGCAATCCGTTCGGCCTTGAGCCGAGTGCCGACTATATCAAGGATCATATTGATCTCCCTAGAAATAGGGCTGGTGAGAAGCCGTTCGAGCCTGTGCGCGTGGCCCCTGGTGTTGAAGAGAAGTTTGGCTCAACGGGCAAGGGCGGTTTCCAGCAGTTCGAGGTGAATGAGACCATGATGAAGAACATTCGGCGCACTGATGATCTGCGCACGGCCGATAAGCCGAAGCTGACATATAATAAGCCCGTTGTGCCTGGTGCGCACTTCGTTGGCTCTGCCTCTGAATCGGCAGGCGAGGTTCGCAAATACAAGCCTGATACCTTTTTCATTGATGAGTCTGGTGAGCGCTACATTGGCGCCTTCGCCTCGGATGCGCAGAAGGAGACGGCGCGCCCTGTCCAGGTTCTCAAGCACCAGGCGCGTCCTGAGACGTCTGTTGAGTATATCCCTGCAGGCGCCTCTACTGAGTTTGGCGAGTCCTATGTTACTGGCTCCTATCGCACACCGATGGCGCAGCAGTATGGCGGCGCTGGATACCGTAACGCGGACGGAACCTCATACTATACAAATGATGTGGATGCTCCTGAGGCCGACTATGGTCGCTCAAGCATTGAGATTCGGCCGAATGAGCGTTCAGCAACGGGTGAGCGCGTTATGGGCCTGAACTTGGTGCCGGCTGATACAGGCAATGTAACGGTTCACTATGATGATCCGAGCAGGCCGACACGGAGAGAGGAGACGAGTGGAAACATCAGACAGACAGGAACACCTGTTGGCTACGCGGGTGGTGCGCCGGCTGTGACTGTGTGGGACCCGAATGATGTTGCGCGCACGACGGTCAAGGAGACCACCATTAATTGGGGATTCTATGGTGTTGCGTCACCTGCTGATGGACCGACCAGACTGAAGGTGTATGACCCCGATGATATTGCCAGGCCGACGCAGAAGGCGCAGCTCAGTGCCAAGTCTGAGCACTTCGGCCCTAGTGTTTCCGTGAATAAGGACTTCACCAGCCACGACGCTGCGTATAACATGCGCACGAATCCGAATAAGGAGCAGGTGGCCAAGGGACGCAAGCCGATTGCTGGAAACGGAAATGTGGCCGTGTTCACAGGAGAGAAGAATGGCGTAACCTACAAGAAGTTGGATGCTGACAGTATCAATGATAGAACCAATGCGGTGAATCGCGTGAATAGCATACCGTCAGGCGTTGGCGATCTGGGCCAGGTGAAGTATCGTGTTCCTCTGAATCTGGATATCAGCATGGAGCGCAACACTCGTGATGTGGTGGCGGCGGTTGAGCGCAATCCTCTTCAGCAGAGCTTAATGCAGAATGCGATCCACGATGAGAATCTTCTGCAGGAAATGCTAAAGGGTATGTAAGTGCCGGCCAAGGCCGTCCCTTAGGGTAACGTCTATACTTATTTTTAAGGAAGCCCTTTGAGCTTCCTTAAAAATAAGTATAGACGGTAGATAACTAATGGCAGTAACTAAGAGACCAACAATTGCTTTTCTAGTAGGATCAGCCACTGTTGCCCTGATATGCATTGTCTTAGTGGCCATGTATAAGTATGCGATGGATTCGCCATACCGCGTGAATTCAGAGGATGCAAAGGCCAAGATTCAGAAGAAGGAATATGATGTGGTTCTGGATGTGCGCACGGATCTCGAGCGTAATACACTAGGCTTCTATCCCGGTTCTCTCCATATTCAGACTGCAGATTTAGCCGTTCAGGCCCCTCTTCAGATTCCTGAGAAGAATGCGCGTATTCTGGCCTATTGCAATACGGGACAGAGAGCTCGTGCCGCTACAGACAAGCTGAGGGAGATGGGATATACACGAGTGAACTATATCGCGGGAAGATATACTACGCTTATATAGAATGACTCAGACCCGTAAAACTCAGGCCCGCAAGACTCAGACCCGTAAAACTCAGAGGCGCAAGCGCAATGCACCTATTGTCAAGTTGACAATGAATGCGAGAGGCCTGACTCGCAATCAGTTATATATGGGTCGTGTTGGATATGGACTCAATGGTATGTTCAAGGGAAATACAATGAAGAAGGGTGTTTCAGGTGGCGGTAATAATAACATTACAAATGAAGACTTAATAGGCCTTTATCCTGTAAACCTGAATAAACTTGAAAATAATGTTAAAAGATATGGTCGTGGAAATAGAAATACGTCTCCGTATATCAGACATCCTAAATTAAATGATCTCCCTGTTAAAAAGGGATTTGTATTTCCTGAAAATGAATATGAACCCGAAGAGCCTGTTTATGTTCCTAAACTGAAGTTGAAATTGCCACCCCCTGCTCCCAGAAAAGCAACGACAACTAAAAGGAGAACAAGTTGGGAGAATAATAGCCCTTCTACTAAGAAAAATAAGGTCTAAGGTTGTCTTGCTAAAGAAAAGAAATGGTGAAAAGCGCTATACTTGTATGTGGAGAGCCTGGAACAGGCAAAACCGAATGGATTCGCACACAAGCAAAGCTACAAAAGGCCAAACTATTCCGCTGGAATACAAGAGTTGACCGATCCCTGAGAGAAGGCCGTGAGATTCTCCACCAGCAAGTGAGGGCCAGAGAGCCTATGTATGTTTGGCTGGAAGGAGCAGATGATCTGACACAGGAGGCACAGGCCTTTCTCCGCCGCATTCTGGAGACAGCTTCACCGAATATCACCTGTGTTCTGGAAGTGCGTGAACCTTGGAAGTTGTCACCTCCTATTCTGAGTCGCTGCACCGTTGTGAATATGAAGTCCAAGGAGTCATTTAGAAAAGTGAAGAACACTGAATTAGCCAAGAGACTTTGTCTTTTGAAGCCGCAAGCTGCAACTGCACTCGCGGCGCAGGATATCCCCAGGCTCCGCAGAGAGGGTGTGGATCCATTTTCCGTTTTTGAGGCCTACACGAATGCCGAGGGCTGGACAAACCCTCTTCTTCAACGTTGTCTTGCAGCAGTAGGAAGCGGTTCCTCTCCTTGGGCACAACTGGCTGTTTTCTTACATGCGCGTGAAAAGGAGTCGTAAAAGGAAAGGGTGTAAAAGGAGAAATGGATATGAACGAAAATATCGGTGTGTATGCGGAGGCCAAGGGAGAGTATACGCGACAGCTCTCCCAGTTCATTGTGCCGGCTCTTCAGGAGTATTTCTTAGAACTTGTTGAAGATGCAAAGACAAAGGATGCAGATCCTAAGAAGCTGCTCTGGAGTTTCCAGAATCTGCTGAAGGATATTCCCGACTGGAACGCAGACAAGGTTCAGCGCGAAACGGGTCGCATCCTCACTCTCACAAAGTGTGATTATCTGGAGGAGCTTCTAACAGCTGTCTTTATTGCGCACACAAAGGTTCTTTCTGCCATCCGTCTGAGTTCGAAGCAGAATAAGAAGCTGCAGATTACGATTCCGAAGCTGGATCACTTTCTCCACCGCACCCTGTCTGATTCGGGGAGAATTCTCTGGTCAAATGTCTATCTTTTCACGCCTACGGGGACACCGATTGATCGGCAGAAGAATCTGAATACGGTAGAAGGCCTTCTGAATGAGGCGGTCCTACAGTCTATTCGCAGTATGCTGCCTGTAAAGAACATTCTGCGCGAGTATCTTCATGACGATGGAGAGGATGAGGTGGAGGCCCCGGCACCTGCTCCTACCCCTGTGGTAGAGGAGCCTGCTCCTGAGCCTGTAACGGTCCCTGCCCCTGCACCAGAGTCCGTGGTTGATGTATCAGGTGCTGCCCCTGTAATTGATGTATCAGGGGCTGAACCAGAGCCTGTAGTTGTTGCCCCTGCGCCTGCACCCGCACCTGAACCTGAACCTGCTCCTGCGCCAGCACCTGCACCTGTTGAGCAAGCACAACAGACAATTATTGTAGATACAGAGCCGAGTGTCCGATTCACCAATATTAACTCTGTTTTCCACCCTGATGATCCCGAGCGTAATGTTCTAGAAGAGGTGAATACGATTGACAACTATGAGCCTTCAGATGAGATGCTACAGTTTACGGGTGATGCGCCCGAAGGACTCTCAAACGAGGATGATTATGAGGAACTCTGATTTCTCGAAGCGGGAAACAACCTCCTGTTTTTTTCCTCCTGAGCGCCAGAACATGTCAGCCCCCTCCTCAACTATGGCGGCTGGAATTGCCCTCGGCGGCGTAGCGATTGCGAGTGTAGGTGCTGCGAGCACGTATTTTGTAGAGAAGGCAAAGCCGACAGTAAAGTCGCTTATGCGCGACTTTATTATTGGCTGTGTGCTCTTCTTAATGATCCTGCAGCTTCTTCCTGACTCTATGCAGTCGCTGACCTCTCTACTGCCATCAGCCGCCTCCGTCAAGACAGGTATGGAGTCGATTATGAGTAGCGGGGCAGAAGCAGCAAGTGAAATGGAAATCCAAGTTGGACTTCCGAGGTTTTAACGTCGTGACTTTTAGTTAAGGAAGCTTTAGCTTTCTTAACTAAAATGTCCTACGACGTATATGACAAGAGTCACGACGTTAGATAAACAATGAATACGCCTTTTCCACAGTCTCCTTTGTCTGGAACCGTGAAAAGGGCGGCTTATATACCTGAGCAGAAGGCACAGCATTATGAACCTTCGCCGCAATATGCTTATACAGATCAAAATCAGGGAAACGCTCATCTCCATCCGCAGTCACCAGAATATTCCGATCATCATCATCAACCATCCATGACCACAGCACATTATACAGAGGAGATACAGACTCGCGCACAATAAGTCCCTCTTCCTCGGACAAAATGACCCTGCTCTCGCTATCCTCAGGCTTCACGGGGAATAGACTCTCAAATAGGCTCACGGAAAGACGAGACAAGTCAAAGGACGGATTGGGCGGAACAAGCTCGCGCGGCTTCGGGTGGAGAGGAGGAAATGCATACTGGCCGTCCGCATCATTTCCAGCGCGGAAATCATCACTGACCAGCATGGTATTATTAATAGAAAAGATACTCCGACCGAAATCAATCAGTCTGAAGATCTTTCCATAGGTCGGCACCTTCCAGTGAACACCCGCCGCATCCTTGTAATATAAATACTCCAGATCTGTCTTGCTCCAGACAATATTGTTCGTGTGAAGATCATTGTGTGTCATTCCAAACACCTTCTGCATTACACACTCGGCAGCGATCACCTGAAAGATCCACGCTGACCACATGATCTCCCATTCAGGCGATCCAGGCTTGACCGTGTGCTTATCAGGATTCAAGAGAGAGTCCATTGTATCTTCATTCGACTCTGTAAAGATGAGCATAACAGGGAAGTTAGGGATACTGGCATATACGGTATACTGCTCATCCTCATCTTCTTCCTCTTCATCCTCATCTTCGGCAAAACTCATACTCTCCAGAGAGGCTGAGTGGAGACTGCCCTCATCACCTTCCTTGTATTCAATTGACTCTAGAGAGCTTTCATCCTCCTCATCATCCTCATATTCAGGCCTGGTTAGAAGATCATTCTTTACCTCCTCAGGCACATCCTCTGCCGATCCATTTTTCAGAACAGTCAGTGTATAGAGACCTCTGTCTGAACCCTTCCAAAACCAGCGTGTATTACGGAAACTGGAAAAGTCGTCGTTAATATTGTAACGATACATATCAGCCTTTGCGCAGAAAGAGCCATAGTAATAATTAAAATGGGGAGATATACCTTGAATGCGTAGCTTGGAAAGAGCGTAGGTGGCCATCACTTCAACATAGGCCTGATTCCACGGATCCTGAATCTTGTGCCAGGCGGCAGTCCAAGTCTTTGAATGCCAAGGAAGTCCCGACTCCTTGGGTAGACTGTAGCCCCCTTTCATCCAGCGAACCGGATCCAGAAGATGGGTCACTTTCAGATAGGCCGGTTTCGTTGTGATTACATCGCCCTCCTTCAAAGTCACTTGGCAAAATCCCTGGTTTCCAGAACAATCAACAGACGAAATCTGCCATGGCGTATCAAGGCGAGCCTGATCAGATTGGAACTTATTGATCTTGAACACCTTAGTCATGGCTGGAAAGAAAGTCTGGAGGTTCTTATAGCCTTTTACGTTTTGTAAATCTTCAGACAGCGGATCTAAAAGGAATCGCGGCGGAGGGAGTTGCATCCCCCGGAGTTTATCCATCTTTTTCTCATCAAGAATCATTGCGGCAAGTAAAAGCGCATAATAAAAATTAGTTTGGTAGTATATTAGCAATGACCTCCGCAATGGATGTTAGTCTGAAAAAGTTCGACATGAAGAAGATTCAACAAGACGCCGTATGTGTTTTCATAGGTCGCAGACGCACGGGTAAATCGACACTTGTTCGTGATCTGCTCTATAACCACCAGGATATGCCCCTCGGAACTGTGATTTCAGGAACGGAAGAATCAAACTCTTTCTATTCAAAGATGATTCCGCCCCTTTTCATTCACGGCGAGTATAACCCTCTCATTTTGGCCAATTTCGTGAAACGGCAAAAGATGATTATGGCGAAAATCATGGAAGAACAGGCGGCGGGTCAGATGAAGTCACGCTATGACCCCCGTTCTCTCATGATTTTGGATGACTGTATGTATGACGAAAGCTGGACACATGACAAGAATATTCGCTATCTTTTCATGAATGGTCGCTGGCTCAAGGTGTTCTTCTTAATTACCATGCAATACCCGCTGGGTATCCAGCCGGCTCTTCGCACGAACGTCGACTATGTCTTTATTCTGCGTGAGCCTTACTTGAGCAATCGCAAGCGCATCTTTGACAATTATGGATCTGCCTTTCCTTCGTTCGAGTTTTTCTGCCAGATCATGGATCAGTGCACACAGAATTTTGAGTGCCTGGTTCTGGACAATACGAGTCAGAGCAATAAGTTGGAGGACATTATTTATTGGTATAAGGCCGAGTTCCACGGAGATTTCCGCATTGGTGCACCCGAGTTCTGGGCCCATTCAGCCGCGCACATGCGCAACAAGGAGGGGAACAATGAATACGATCCGAGCGCTGCTCGCAAATTAAAGGGGCCGGCCATACAAGTTCGCAAGGTCTAATGGAAAGAAATGATATTGCTTTTCAAGAATTGCATGAGAAATACCGTGTAATGTCGTGACTTTAATTTAACGAAGCTAAAGCTTCGTTAAATTAAATGTCAAACGACTAATAACCCGTTATACCTTATTTTTAAGAAAGCTCGAAGAGCTTTCTTAAAAATAAGTATACACGGTATTCCCACCGCAATTGAAGATATTAGAAGTAATACGAGCACGCGATATGTGTCGACTGTTTGCAAACGTTTGAAATAGAATAGGACAAAAAGAAGAGAAGAGAATAATAATAGGCCATTCAGTATATGCGCTATGATTGAAGGAATGAGCATTTCTATATTCTAGACTTAGAAAAGAGATGGACGAATCAATCTATGGACTTCTATTCATTGCAGCAGTCGCCTTTGCCCTTTTAGTGGCGGATCGCATGCTCCGCATTTCCAAGTATATTGAGCCGTTTCAGGGCACTGAACAGGCGCAGTGCGGGGTGGATTTACCCCCTTGCAACCACCCATTGTCCTGTGTAAATGGATATTGCAGAGGAACGGCGCCCCCTAGACTACCGGCATCGGATCTCCCGGTTCTTCCTTAGTAAAATAAAATTACAGGGGTATAGCATGGTCTATTTATATGTCATAGGTGCTATTCTTGCACTTATCGCCATCTATTTTATGTTTACAACGAGCTCATTCGCAGATATGGACTGTAATCCTCAGATTGAAAATGCCTGCGGAGAAGCTGCCAAGTGTCATCCTGATGAATCAGGCGTGAAGGGGATTTGCTTTCCTAAGGGCGAGGAAGAATAAGATCTATTAATAGATGGCCCGCAAGAATACTCTTCTCATTGCGTTAACCTCGTTCGTTATTGTTCTGCTTCTTATTGCATTAGTTAAATACCTCTTTCCTCGCAGTGTTATGGGATTCACAGACATGAGCTGCTATGGTGTTGCGTGCCAGGAGGGCGAGTTCTGCCAGAGTGGCAGCTGCAAGAAGATCTACCCCAACCCGACAAACAACTACTACAATGAGGGTGTAGAGGGGTTCCAGGACAGCTGCCCGCCTGGCACGAAGAAGACGGAGAACGGTGACTGCCAGGCGACTGAGGGCTTTATGGATCAAGGAACGATTACCAGCTTGGCCATTGGTATCCCTGTAACCGTTTTCCTGCTTGGAATCATGGGACTCGCTTACCTTATGTGGTCTGATTATCGGTCTAGCTTCCCGACTCGTGCGTCGACTACTGGGTATCCTCGTGTGAATGCACGCACGGTTTAACTACGATAACCTAATACTCAATGACACATAGATGGAAAATCTACGCGCCATTGCTTCCACTGATTTACTAAGTAGTGAAGGCTACTTACATTATATTGAAGGCTATACCCTTATAGAAGGCTCTCAAAATTACTATATTCTTGGAAGAGATGAAATCTACTATTCAGCCTATCTTGGTTCACCCGGCCAGATCAATAGGGAGGGAAGAATGGGACAACTCCTCTACAATTGCGCCAAACAAAGCGGGCTCACAAAATGGCTAGAAATCGGAACCTGGAATGGAAATGGAACTACACTCTGTATTTTAGACGGATTTCGCGATGGAAACTGCTCTTCGGCCAGACTTTTTTCCTATGAATCAAACAAGTTTCTCTGTAGATGTGCCGAGTTAAACCTAGCTCAACATGCCGCTAGGCAGCAACTTCAGATTCTTCATGGAAGGCTTTCAGTTGGAAAGACATTCCCTAAACTATCCACCTTTTCGTCAGAGATTCGCGCATCTGAGCATTTTTTCAAATATTACGACGAAGAGAGGTTTACATTTAATGCCGCAGCAGTGATTCCATGCCCTTTTGCACCTGAAGTGCTCGTTCTTGATGGGGGTGAATATGGATCAACCCTTGATTGGGAAAGTATCTCAAAAGAGAAATTACAAATTCTCTTTTTAGATGATATTCTTTCTTATAAAAATAAGGAATTGTATGCCAATTTGTTAAAAGATCCTAGTTGGAATTTAGTTGATTCAGATACGACGGGACGCGTGAATGGATGGGCCTGTTTTACTCGGGCTTAGATTCCATCTTGCGCTGCATGGCCAGATCGGCGGGGCCATCAAACATCGCGTTGAAACCGGCTGCAGAAGCTGCATTGCTAGGCGCAGCGTTTGTAACCGTAACATTTCCCTTCTCCGTTCGCGGGCGGTTCCGGTTCTCCTTCATGAACTCCTCACGTGCCTCCTCATTCTCCTTATACTTCTTCATGAGCGTATTGAGCTGCTCCTCAGCATACTCCTGGTTCGCCACATCGGACGGCGCAGGGTCCCACGGCAGCCACTTGCCAATCTCACCAAGGAAGATGTTGTGGATCTGGTCAACACGCTGCAGCTTCTTAGAGCGCGCCTCCGCCTCGGCCTGGGAACCATAGACGCCACGGACCTTGAGTCCCCGAACGCTCGTCTGAAAATTATTCAGAGCAAAGAACTCCTCCTCGAGCTTGGCCTTGTTCGCAAAGACATAGTCGTCAAAGTTGTCCTTGAGCTTCGTCTCCTTCATCTCCTTGAGGTTGCCCTTGACGAACTCCTGCAGAGACTCCATGGTCGTGTCCACACGAAGCTTGCTGGAACGGCAGAGATCGGCGCAGCCGCTCAGATCCTGCTTGTCAAACTCGATGGCCTTGTCATCCAGCTTCTTGTTAATGGTACCCATCGTCTTTACAAGAAACTCCTCGAGGTTCCGGATGCGAAAGTTGAACTCGAACTGCTTGAGGAAGGACTCAAAGTAAAAGAGGTCCTTCTTCGCTAACACCTTCTCCGGGCTCAGGAAGCTCAGGAGAACAACCTTCTGCCCAGGGATCTCAGGGTCCTCGTTCAGGAAGTCTTCACGCTCAGGGGTTGCCATCTGTAAGGTTAGTTGGTTCTATTTGTTTAGGCTAGACGCATTTGGAAAAAAAATCTACCTACCAAATATACAGTTAAATGGACTTCACTATGGAAATCGTTAACCGTGCGATCAAGTATTTAATCGAGGGTCTGTTCGTCGCCATCGCGGCCATCTTCGTCCCGAAGAAGTCCCTGCCGGTCGAGGAGATCCTGACGCTCGCGGTTGTCGCCGCGGCGGTCTTCGCCATCCTCGATGTTGTCTCCCCCTCCATCGGTGTTACGGCTCGCCAGGGCGCTGGCTTCGGTATCGGTGCCAACCTCGTCGGCTTCCCCATGCGCGCGTAAGCGCAACGGGTAAGCCCATGCGCGCGTAAGCGCAACGGGTAAGTGCTAACCAAGGCCGACCCTTAGGCTAAGCTCTTAGAGTAGGTTTATTACATAAAACGGTTATTTAGTCCATTATTAACTTCCAAAAACTGTCATCGTGATTCTATAGATTCTGACTTTCATAATCTATAGAATGAGTATAATGAAGAGGGTCGTATTTTTAATTGCTATAGTGCTCCTTTTCTCTGCACTCGTCTTATCACGGGTTACAGAGGGATTCGGTGCCACCTCGCCTGGAACCATGGTGCAGCTTCAGACAAGCCATGTTCCCGATGAAGAAGATGAGTATTATTTCAAATATATCTATCCACAAATTGTAAATCGTGATTTGATCAATATGACAGGTTCAGGCCTTTACCGTCGTGACTTTTAATTAAAATGTCCTACCCTAAGGGTCGGCCTTGGCCGGCACTTACGACGTTTATGGTGGAAGGCCTCACAATTAAGGAAGCTCTTTGAGCTTCCTTAATTTTGAGCGCCACCGGTATTAGATTGACCGAATATACTGCCACGCCAGGTCCTGGCAAATCAGTTTCCATATCTTGTCTTGAACATAGAGCTTGTCCCTGTTTTTTAGAAGAGGAAAGCAGGGTAGATACTCATCCAGTTCCAGCAATTCACAGAACTTATACAAGACATACGAATACGAAAGAAAATTGCTCCGCCCCTTTGGACAGTGAGTCTGGAAAGAGGGCTGAATCTCCTTGAACATATATCGCAACTTCTCTTCAATCTCACGAGACATCACAGGCGCCGTCTCGCCATTCAGTCTGTTCAGAATATGAGGAACATGCTCATAATATTTATTGTAATGAAGTTTACGAAGAATCTCCTTGATTTTCGTAGGTTTCAAAGATGCATAATTAGAAATACGCTCCTTCTTGAGCTCCTCCAGAATTTCATCGTAAACATACACAGGAATTTCCGTGCTCTCCTTGGCCTGAAACTGGGCCAGCCATTCATTAAAGTGGTTGATGCGCTTATACGCATAGTAGCTCACTTCACGCGGCGGGTCCTTATAACTCGGCTTATCTGAATCAATCAGAACAAATTCCTGATATCCGCATTTAGGACAAGTGAAAAGCGCTTCATTCTGTGAAAAGATCATCTCAGTATCGCACTCCTCGCAAGTTCCATAAGGATCATTCAGAACCTCCGTATTTGAGCGCGCATGTTCAGGATCCACCTTTTGAAGATAAATTTCCAGGAGTTTATCTCTGCGAAGCGTCTCGCCTTGAGGCTGCTGCGGCGCCCCTGCGCCAGATGCACTCTGAAGAGAACTCATTACATCTCCAGAGCCAGCCTTATACGTAAATGTTCTTGACATACCCTCTGCACCTCTATTAATTCTCTCTTGAACATCATAATATTGGTAGAGGAGTTCACCGGTATTCAAAAAATAGTCATAGACCTCATTCCCCCCCTTTCTCTTCTCAATTTCCCTATTCAATGCCTTGATCTGCTGATCAATCACCTCATACTGAACATCGTCTGCTAAAGTGGAAAGTGTGTTTTCTAGAGTCTTTGCTTCCTCTTCAAGTTCGCCCACCTGCTTATTTCGTTCCATCATGGCATTCAGTTGCACCTGGTGCACAGTATCAAGAGTAGTTCTCGCCTCAGGATTACTTCTCTTTGTTGGTCTTATTTTGAAGAATGCATCTTCAGTGGACATGTTGCTATTGTGATAACTAATAAATAAGGAAGCTTTTAAGCTTCCCTATTTATTAGTTCTATCACTAAATTAGTCGTTGGACATTTATTTTAACGAAGCTAAAGCTTCGTTAAAATAAAGTCACGACGTTATCTTTTCACCATTCTTCTGTTTAAGCATGGGCTTTGTGCGTTCGTTGTTTTACAACGAACTACCGGTTCATTAATAAGAAATGGAAGAGCAAGTCTGGTGGAATAAGAATGCCGCAAAACAATACGATACATTCAAATGGTGGGTTGGAGATGATGAGGCAGAGTCAAAGAAATATTCTGCACAACACTGTATTGCCCGCGGTTACACAAGTGTTGTTGATGTTGGTTGCGGAGACGCAACCTTCTATTCAAGCTTAATGAAGCTGAATAAAGATATCCAGTATGTCGGCGTTGACAGTTGTGACTTTTTTATCGATCTGAATACGAAACGCAATATTTCAATGATAAAAAGTGATATTCGCAATATGCCAGCCATTGCAGATAGTAGTTTTGATATCTGCTTTTCAAGACACACATTTGAACATCAACCCTCTTTTGGCCTTGTTCTTAATGAAATGATCCGTGTTGGCAAGAAGGAGGCGTGCCACATTTTTTTCATTAAACCTGATGAAAAGAAGGAAGTTATTATACTGGGCACTGACGATTATAAGGACCTATTTCATAATAAATACTGTAAAGGTGATATTGAGGCATTTCTCTTAAATCACAACAAAGTGAAGTCATTTTACTGGAAAGATCTGAATGAGCAGGAAATGGGGCTGCATGTTCTTTTGAAGTGATCCCGGTTACGGTAAGATTTTTAAACGCAACCCAAAAGTTTCCTTTTTCCTCCATTCCGGCACTTTTCCAGAATTTTTTCTTTCTAGGAGGTATATACTAAATGACTGGAGGGGGCCTTATGCAGCTTGTAGCTTATGGCGCGCAGGACGTTTACCTCACGGGCAACCCGCAGATCACCTTCTTTAAGGTCGTCTACCGTCGCCACACCAACTTCGCGATGGAGTCCATCGAGAACCCGTTCAATGGCTCACCGGGCTTCGGCAAGCGCGTGACGTGCACGATCCAGCGCAACGGCGATCTGATCCACCGCATCTACCTGCAGGCGACGCTCCCGCAGGTGTCTCTCCAGTCAAGCGACGGCTCTGGCGCGCAGTTCCGCTGGCTCAACTGGGTCGGTCACAACCTTGTCAAGAGCGTCGAGCTCGAGATCGGCGGCCAGCGCATTGACAAGCACTATGGCCAGTGGCTCCACATCTGGAATGAGCTCACGCAGGAGGCGGGCAAGCAGGCCGGCTATGCCAAGATGGTTGGCAACGTGCCGCAGCTGACGAACCTGCTCGTGCAGGGCGGCGAGGGCTGCGACGATGACTGCGCGGGCGGCGAGCCGAACGCCTCCCCTGAGGTGCTCAACTGCGCGCCTGAGTACACGCTCTACATCCCGCTCCAGTTCTGGTTCAACCGCAACCCTGGCCTGGCGCTCCCGCTGATCGCGCTCCAGTACCACGAGGTCCGCATCAACCTCGAGTTCAACGACATCCGCAACCTCTGCTGGGACATCACGCCGCAGATCACGAGCAACCTCCACACGATCCGCGACCGCGTTAACAACGCGAACCTCACGGCCGCCTCCCTCTACGTCGACTACATCTACCTCGACACGGATGAGCGCCGCAAGTTCGCCCAGGTCTCCCACGAGTACCTGATCGAGACGCTCCAGTTCACGGGCGGTGAGTCCATCACGTCAAGCTCCAACAAGCTGAAGCTCAACTTCAACCACCCGTGCAAGGAGCTCGTGTGGGTTGTGCAGCGCGACTCCTTCGTCAGCTGCGACGACACGGTCACGAACCCGTGGAAGGGCGCCCAGCCGTTCAACTTCAGCGACTGGTGGGACCGGTCCGTGCTGGAGTCTGGCTACTCCGTCACGCGCTTCGAGGGCATGGCGGGCAAGAACCCGTGCATCACGGCCCTGCTCCAGCTCAACGGCCACGATCGGTTCCAGGTGCGCGAGGGCCGCTACTTCAACGAGGTCCAGCCTTACCAGCACCACACCAACATCCCCGCCGTCGGCATCAACGTCTACTCCTTCGCCCTCCAGCCGGAGCAGCACCAGCCCTCAGGCACGTGCAACTTATCGCGCATTGATAACACCACGCTCCTGCTGGTGGTCTCAAACAACGCGGTTGGCACGACGACGTCCTCAACGGTCTACATCTATGCGACGAACTACAACGTTCTCCGCGTGATGAGCGGAATGGGAGGCCTTGCTTACTCAAACTAAGCGTGAAACCACCCAGTGGTCTCCGGCGCTTAGTGGTTGTAGTTTTTGCATAGTTGTTGTTTTTACGTAAAATTGATTAAATAATTTCACATCTATACTGTAAGAATAGTATGGATTTGGAATATAAAACTGGATATCGTAATTCGGGGCGCAAACCTGGTATTATTGATTATAAGTTTGTGACTTATAATGATAAAGAGTATGTTGTTGGTTTAATTCAACATACTGGCAATGATGTTAAATTTGTATTTGATAGAGAAGATTTTCCTAAGATTGAAAAAAGGCCTTGGCATCTAACCTCTGGAAAATATATAGGTTCAACCTTTTATCTTGACGGTGGTGTAAAACTAGAACTTTATCTTCATAATCTTATTATGGATAGAATTACATTTGATGGAAAAGGTAGCAAAGAATCTGTAGATCATATTAACAGAAATGGCCTGGACAATAGAAAGGAAAATCTTCGTATTCTTTCCCAATCACAGCAAAATATAAATCAAGCAAAGAAGATAAGGCGTGTTGAGCTTCCAGAAGGTTGTCCAATTAAACCTGAAGAAATTCCTAAACACATATGGTATGTTCGTGCAAATGGATTGCATGGAGATCGCTTTGCAATTGAATTTAAAACAGAAGGAATCTGTTGGAAAACAACAAGTTCAAAGAAAGTAGATCTAAATCAAAAGCTACAAGATGCAAAAGTCAAACTTCAGGAATTCTATTTAGCATATCCTTATCTTAATCCAGATTATGAAAAGGAAAAGATAGATGAATTACAAAAGAGCTTTGAGAAAATTATATGTTAATCTTTCCAATCCTAAAATTGATCGTTCATGCAAAACAATAAATATTAAAATGGGAAACGTTCACCCTACGCCGAGAAAGAGTTTCCTAGTTGACCGAATCATTGTAGCAAACTGCGACTTTCTTCCATCAGAAGATAATAACATTCTGATTGGTGTAACAGGTATAGCAAAAGATGAAATAAATCCTCTGGCTCATCAGGCGATTCGTATTGGAAACAGTGATCTCCATAAGCTTATAAATTTTAAAGAAGGTCTTACAAGTGTAACATATGAGTTTGAAAAGGATGTATCTCTAAATATTATGCGCAGTGAGGATAAAGTTATATATAATATAAAGACACCTGAATTGCAGATTACACGTGAGATTGATCCGTTCCTTGTGAAGTTTTACAAACCGATTGGCATGGCTTCAACTGAACTGGACAAGATTAAGAAGTTGTTTTAAAGTAACGTCGTGACTTTCTTATAATTAATGTCAAACGACTAATAATCCGTCATACCTTTAATATTAGAAAGCTCAAAGAGCTTTCTAATATTAAAGTATAGACGGTAAGAGAATGCTCCGAGCAAAAAAGACAATAGACCTTTCCAACAAATTCACCTTTATGGGCTATCCATTCAGATCTAGCACTCCATGTATTATCCGAAAAGGAGATGGTTTTCTTATGTTGAATCGGTGCAATAATGGCGACTTTGATAAATCGGTCAATCAACTGATGGAACTGGACAATGACTTTACTATTAAAAAAACCGATATTCTGCCCTATTTTTTTACTATAAATGGGCCCCATGGATACGAAGATATGAGGCTATTCCAATTTCAAGATAAACTCTATTACATTGGCGTCCATAGGCGCTGGAGTAAATTTACACTTGTCTCAGATGTTTTTAATGGAAACTTCTCAATGAATAAAATACGAGTCACCTTTGGAAAAGAAAAACTGGTAGAGAAAAACTGGGCCTTCTATGAACAGGATGGCGAGCTGCGGGTCGTCTACGAATGGTTTCCTCTTACACTTTGCAAGATAGATTATGGAAGAAAGTGTTTAGTTCTTATTGAGAAAAGGGAAATGCCGAGCCCCTTTGAAGGTATGCGAGGATCCTCCTGTGCTGCCAAATACAAGGATCAGTATTGGTTCACAGTTCATTCCAATGAAAATAAGAGCTACAAACATTTCTTTGTTGTCTTTGATTCCAAGATGAAATTGGTCAAATTATCTGCGCCGTGTCTTTTTGAAAAGACACGCGAGTTCTCCTACGGGCTGATCGTCGAGTCTGAGCAGGCCATCGTTTCCTATAGCACAGACAACTCCACTTCAAAGATCGCGGTCTATGATCTTGTAGATATACCTTGGTTATTAACAGTATGAAAATCGGTTTCATAGGCCTAGGTGTCGTTGGAAGCGCAATGCGCGATGTCTTTTCTGAAAAGCATGAAACCACCTTTTATGATCCGAAAATTCCAGGTTCACAGTTCGCAGATATCTTGGACACAGAGATCGTCTTTATCGCGGTTCCGACCAATTCTGGGCCGAGCGGTGAATGTGATCTTTCCATTGTGAATGCAGTGATTGAGCAACTTCATATAAATAAATACAAAGGAATCATCTGTATTAAAAGCACAGTGATTCCTGAAACGACAAGTGGCCTTATACAAAAATACAGCAATCCGCGAATCTGCTTTTCACCTGAATTTCTCAAAGAGAGAAGCGCCTACCAAGATTTCAAGGCAAGTCCCTTTTGCATAGTTGGCACAGTGGATCCTCAAGTCTTTGAAACAATGTCTAGGCTACACCCTGTGTGTAAGCGTCTAGAACCAACGGCCGCAGAAATTGCAAAGTATTTTCAGAATGTATACAATACAAATAAAATACTTTTTGCGAATGGATTCTATGAACTCTGTAAAAAGAAGGGAGTAGACTATGGCGCAATGCTTGAATCTCTCTCCATTGATACAGCTTATCTAAAATGCTCTGAGGGGCTCAGAGGACCGGCAGGTGCCTGTCTTCCAAAAGATACACGCGCGTTCAATGAATATGCAAAAAAGGAGGGAGGTGCCTCACTCTTTCAAGCCCTGGTAAATGATATGGATCTGTATCCAAAGACAATTCGTGGTGTTACCGACGAATCGCCCGCGACTGAATCACAGTCGGCACCTCAGCCTCAGGCTTCCCTGTAAGAAGAGATACACCCTTTCCAATTGCGCCAATGATAGAGAAGAGAAACGCTATCATCATCGCACCATAAAGGCTCTGCGAGTGGTGAATAACTGCCATAAGTATCTGACAGAACGTGCTATCCATAACGACAAGGCTCTGAATAAAGCCCATTACACCCTGCGGGGCGCAGAAACAAACATAGATATGGGTGGTTGTCCACGCGATGAGACCGACGCCTAGAGCAGTGACGAAACTATAAATACCAAGAGAGGAGGAGACCTTTCCCAGCATGATATCTGTTGTAAAGGGTAGTCACTCAAATTTATCGAAGTTGGGTAACTAGAATACCCACAATAACGCCTATACCAAAGATAGTAAGAATAGAAGCATATATATAATAACTTCTGTTTAATACAATTACTTGTGGCTGTTGAACGGGAGTAATTGGAAGTCTATTAAGTGAATCTCTTCTACAGATGGGACAATCAAATTCTGTTTTATCTTTTATCCATGCATTCCAGCAGTCTGGATGAACGATGAATTTACAACCACAAGAACGCAATATAGAGCCATCCACGAGAGGTTCCATCCCTTCAAGGCAAATAAAACATTCATCGACATCTTTGACTGTGATGAGATCAGTCAAGGATGTGGTTGAACTTGAGTTCTTCATCTTTTTAGATATGTTCATGTCTCTTTAAAGGAGTGAGTAGGGGCTAAACATCTGGTCTTGGCCACCTTGTCCCTGTTCAGAAAGCCACTGACTCTTTCTTTCCGCCTGTACAGGATTGTGGCTTTGAACCTGTGACTTCAGCATATCCCAGGGCGTGGCCTGTCTGGGCGGCGGCTCCTTCTTTTCCTCGGCAGCCTTCTCTTTTGCAGGCACAGCCACAAGAACCTGCGCCTTTGTATTTAAGATATAAGGAAGTATATACATTGCTAAAATGGCAATGGCAGCGGCGGCGTAGGGAGGGGCCGACTCAAGAGCAAAGGTGGCAGCTGCTGAACCAATCACAAGGAGTGCATCTCCAAGCAGAATGAGACCACCATTTTCAGCCGCATATTTCTTAAAAAGATCCATCATATCATTGTGGCCTTGAGGTATTGGCTTAATTACTCCGTGATAGAAGGCTAGATCATGAACAAGCTGGATACCCACCAATAATCCAACAAATAAAAGAGGATTCCAGCCGTAAGTAGGGGCAATATACGCACTATAGACATACTGTGTAAGTAGTAATCCAATGAGTATAATAAAGATATCTGCAATCACAGCCTCAAGGCCGAACCGATCATACCATTCATTCAGAGAATCGCCACCAACCTTTTCAGGGAAATAGCGGGTAAGGAAAATAAGAACAACCTCAATGAGGAGAATGGCCGCTAGAAAATAGGGAATGTGGCTAAGTTCTTTAAATTCGGAAATGTTGGGAAGAGGTTTAGGGCCAGAGTCCATCTATAGGTATGTATCTTTTTAAGAAAGCTCTGCTTTCTTAAAAAAATAACAATACCATCTATAGGTATATATCTATTAAAAAGAGAGATGGCCACCTGGTCATCCTATCTTCTTCGGACCATTGATCCACCCTACCAGACCTATGTGGGTGCCACAGTGAATGTGGACCGTAGACTCAGACAGCATAATGGAGAAATTGCTGGCGGTGCGAAGAGGACAACAAGCCGAGGGCCTGTTTGGAGGCGAATGTGTCATGTAGTAGGTTTCCGGGACAAGATTGAGTGTCTGAGTTTTGAGTGGCATTGGAAGTTTGAATCGCGGAAATTGCAGGGAGGACCTCTGGAGAGGCGCATGACCGCGGTTCAGAAACTCTTTGGAATGGAGAGATGGACTCATCTAGAGATGGTTTGGGAGGATGAAATCTTTCCGTTAGAGTAGATGGCAGGAAGACCAGACGTCGGCCTTATAAACTGCGGGGCAACCTGTTATATAAATTCAACAATGCAAATGCTCTATCACATTGATCCTTTTTATCAGGGGATTGTAAGTATTGGCAGATTTAACAATAATAATGGGAAAAATGCTATTAAGAATAAAATACAGTCATTATATGATATTTTTAATATAATGTCTGCTGGAGAATCACCCCTTGATATAAGAGCCGAAATAGAACCCCTCTTCTGTCTAGGATCTAATACTCCCTACTCAACACAGGAAGACATAAGTGAGTTTATAAATTTCTGTATATCTCCATCACTAGAGTCATCTAGAAAAGAAGAAGTTCAAGCAGCATTTCGTTCGATTATAAATACTATTCGCGAAAGAACTCTTCTGAGGGAAAACCCAATAGGACAAGAGGGTCAAGAAACAATAATTACTAATCTTGTTCCTCAATTACTAATTGATATTCCTATCACTAGAGAGGGTATCCGCATTGAATCATTACAAGATGGAATAAATAAAGAATATGGATTTCCTGAAGAATTATTGGGAGATAATCTTCTCAGACAAACAAAAAATAAAAATTCTAGTGTTGTTCCTGCATTTGTGAAACATCAATATAAAACAAGAGATTTTATGAAGACTGGAGAGTATATAATTTTTGATTTTAAACGCTGGATTAAAACAGAGCAAGGAACATTTAGAAAAGATACTTATACTGTGCCGATTGAAAAGAATATAACTTTGCAAGTGAATGGTGCCCCTCAAAACTTTGGTATCCAAGGCATCGTTTTTCAAAGTGGAGGTATGGGTGGTGGCCATTATGTATATGCATGGTGCAGTAATCCTTCTACAAATACATGGAAGACATTTAATGACAATGTGGTGACAGAAGTAAGAGGATTTTCTGGTGGGATGAGTGGATTTGAACTACCTTTTAGTGATAATAATTTTTCTATGCAAAATGCATATGTATTAGTCTATCAAAAGGGGCTCGTTCATGATCCATCGGTTGGTGTTGCTTCTGGGATACAGTATAAGCCTCGTGTTATTGTGACACCTGCAGCAAAGACTTTTCATACGACAGGTGTAACATCATTAGCCGAGAGACTTAGATTGGAAAAACTTGCTAAACAAGAAAGTGCTAAGGGATCGGCTCCTCGTGCTGCTAATTCTAATAATCTTCTCTGGTTTACTACAAACCAACCGCCTGTATGGGAAAAGTTTGAAGGTGGTCATAGAAGAAAGACACGAAAGACAAAAGGAAAAGGGCGCAAACAGACAAGACGCCGTCGGTAAATTTGACCCTGGGCTCCCACTAAAGTTAGGTAACAATGTCATCTCCCTATCTGAAAATCGTCGATGTCAAGACGCCGTGCACGGATGTTCCTCAGACCTCCTACACCTTTCCTCTTGACCCTTTTCAGCAATACGCCGTCAAGGCAATTTATAACCACGAGAATGTTCTTGTAACCGCAAAGACAGGTTCAGGAAAGACTCTCGTCGGCGAGTATCAGATCGCGCACAGCCTGTCCAAGGGCAAGCGCGTCTTCTACACAACTCCTATTAAGTCCCTTTCCAATCAGAAGTTTCATGATTTGAAAGAGATGTGGCCTGGAAAGGTCGGTATCATGACGGGAGATATCAAGTTCCAGCCAGATGCGCCCATTGTCGTGATGACGACCGAGATTCTCCGCAATCTCCTCTTCAAATACGATTCGAGCACGCGGAACCTCGGTCTCTCGGCATCTTTATCTCTTGACGCCCTCGACGCGGTTGTCTTTGATGAGGTCCATTACATTAACAATAAGGAGCGCGGCCGTGTGTGGGAGGAGACCCTCATTCTTCTTCCGCCACCTGTGAACCTTGTTCTTCTGAGTGCAACCATTGACGGGCCTGAGCTCTTCGCCTCCTGGCTCGGCGATCTGAAGAAGAAGCCGATTCATTTGATCTCCACGCAATACCGCATTGTGCCTCTCACCCACGCGGTTCTTCGCGGCTCCACCATCTATCCAATCATGGACCACCAGGAGCGATTCAGCCCCCTTGTCTACACCAACTGGGTGAATCAGAAGAAGCAGCTGGAGGATGATCACAAGGCGCACAGGGGTCAGGTGGCGGCGAGGCGGCAGGGTGGCTATGAAGATCCTGCTGTGCACGGATCCAAGAAGCCGGCCTCCTATATTCACCAACTGAACGAGTGCATCATGACTCTTCAGGAGAAGGAGCTCCTCCCAGCCCTCTTCTTCGTCTTCTCCAGGAAGGCGTGCGAAGTGTTCGCGGCCAAGGTTCAGGGCTCTCTTCTGAGCAGTTCTGATGCGGCCGCCGTCAAGAAAATCATTGAGTTCCATCTCCACCGCTTTCCCGCGCTTTACAATGCGACAAAGCAGTATTTCACAGTCACGGAACTGCTTCAGCGTGGTATTGCTTTCCACCACAGTGGTCTTCTTCCTCTTCTAAAGGAGATCATTGAGATCCTCTTTGCAAAGGGGCTGGTGAAGGTTCTCTTTGCCACGGAGACATTCGCGGTTGGCATCAATATGCCGACCAAGACGGTTGTCTTCACAGGTTACGAGAAATACGATGATGACGTGCGAGGACTCCGCATTCTCCACACGGACGAGTATATCCAGATGGCAGGACGCGCGGGGCGGCGTGGAAAGGACACTGAGGGATTGGTTCTGTATTTGCCTGAGCGGGAACCTCTTCCTGTCGGCGATGTTCAGAGAATGATGACAGGCTCCAAGTCAACCTTTCTGTCGCGGATGAACTTCCACTATGAGTTTATTCTGAAGACGATTCATTCTGGAAACACCACGTGGCTAGACCTGATGACGCAGAGTTACTGGTATCAGCAGCACACCAGGATTTTAGGGCAGGCCAAGAAGGTTCAGGCGGAACTGGTCGAAAAGGCTGCAGCCCTTGGTGATCTGAAGGACATGGAGGAGCGGGAGCGGCTCGAGGAGGCTCTCAAGAACTCGGTCAATGCGGCAAAGAAGAAGGCGCAGCAGGCCATGGAGCAGTGGAAGAATACGCACCAGGGACCGGCCTTTGCTCTCCAGTGGGTCAAATATAAGGAGGGGAAGAAGCTGCTTCAGGATCTGGCTGCTGCGGAGGCCGAGGTGGCGTCTCTGGAGAACTTCCAGGGAACGGTTACCCCTCTTCTCTCCGTTCTTCAGGATACAGGATTTCTGGAGAGAGAGGGGCTCACAGAGCTCGGTGTTCTAGCCACTGAGCTCAATGAGGGTAATCCTCTTCTAATGAGCATGGGATATACAAAGGGACTTCTGGCCACCCTTTCTGGAGAGGAGATTGTGGCATTCTTGTGTGCCTTTCTGACGGAGGGAAAGGAGGAGGGACCGCAGCTCAAGTCTTTGAAGATTCCCTCTACTGTCTGCACTGCTCTCTATGAGCTGGACTCCTTCGTTGATGTGTTTATTGGTGCAGAGAAGAAGCATGGCGTTGTCTCTCCACATGACTACTGGTCACTGAACAGCTACTGGATTGAGCCGGTTTGGCGCTGGCTCGGTGGAGAGGGTATTTCCGCGATCTGCGATGACTATGGCCTCTATGATGGGAACTTCATGCGCGTTGTTCTAAAAGTGGCGAACTTGCTGGAGGAGTTGACAGCAATGGCGACGCACACAAAGGATGTGGAGACCTTGGCGAAGATTGAGGGGCTCCAGGGAAAGCTGGTGAGGGATGTGGCCGTTCCTGAGAGCTTGTATCTGCGGATCTGAGAAAAAATATACTGTTTTCAAAAAACCATTATTTTTTATCGGTGAGACTTATAATTAAGGAAGCTCTTTGAGCTTCCTTAATTATAAGATCCATCACCAAATTAGTCGTAGGACATTTATTTTAAGGAAGCTAAAGCTTCCTTAAAATAAAGTCACGACGTTAATAGATATTTCCATTACCCGTATAAGGGTAATTTCCATAGCTGAGCTTTCCGCTGAAGATGAACATATTACCCATGAAGATAGTGGGCTGGATGTTGTTGTGCGGCTGATCTCCGCCTGTAAGGGCTGTGGTAAAGGTGTGATTGTGATGGGGGTCACTTACACTCATAGAAGTATAACTATTACCATTTGCACGTATCCATGACTTGGAACCACCACTATCATATTTTCCATAACTACCCTTTCCAAAATTTGAATCTGTAGGATCTGTTGGATAGTTACTACCACCGGTGCCATTAAAGTCATCGTTGACAGTGTAGTGGACGTGAGTGTGTCCAGGATCTACTAAATTAATCCCTGTTCCAGACATATCTGTGTGACCTGTGTGGTCGTGCGAAGGCATCTCGGAGATCGTGAGTGTGTGCGTCTCCTCGCCGCTCAGATCGCCAAGGTGTCTGGCCTTGAGGACCTCAGCCGTGCCGATCACACCAGGAACGCGCCCCGCCGGATTCGGGAGATTAAAGGTGAAATTGGACCCGCCGAAGCTAGTGCCGATCACACGGTAAAGAAAATAGAAGTCATTCACATTGAGAGACCGACCGTCACACTTGAGCCAGCCTAAGTGGTCCTGGTTCAGTGCGGAAAACTTCGTGTCTCCAACCGTTGCCTTTTGGCTTGCACTAGGGGAGAAATAACCGCGGGTAAGAGAACTCATTTACTACTAGATATTATTTAAAAATAAGTATAGAAGATAGAATGCCCTCGGCCACCTTGACAGTTACAGATTCCACCCACTTCTTATCTGTGCTTGACTTGGCGCCGCCCACTTTTAAAGTCAGCAAGAAGAGTGCCACTGTTCTTGATGTGGAGGCACCCGATGCCACCACGCTTATGACCTTTCTAGGCGAGTTCTCTAAGATTCCTGATGTCTCCTATTCAATTGATGCCCCTTTTACCCCTAAGGCGAGACACATGGGACCTGCGGATTTAACGGCTGCAAGAACAACGCGTTCCTGGTTCAAGGTTTCTGAACTCGCGAGTATCTACAATTTTCCTGCCCCTAGCCCCACACGAAAGGTTGTCGTAGGTGTGATATCCTTTGGTGGTGGTCTCTTCGGTTCTGTTTCTTCTTCCGGTGTCTTAACTGGTGGCGACGTTCAAGCCTATTGGTCCTATCTCGGCATCTCCTCTGGAAACATGCCCACAGTTGTGATCAAGTTGCTTGACGGAGCCACAAACTCTCCTGCACCGAATGATGGCTCTACCGCGGAAAATACACTCGATGTGGAGACTATTGGAGGAGCCTATCCCAGCTCAAACCTCACAATTATCCTCTATATTGCACCGAATACACTTGCCGAGTTTTCATCAGCCTTCACGCAGGCTCTTACGGTTCCTGTAACAGTAAATGGACAGTCTGTTCTTCCTAATTATCTTTCCGTTTCATGGGGTGCACCCGAAATCTACTATTCAAATGCGAATACGATTGATAGCATTCTGGCAAATGCTGCGACCGCGGGTATTAACATATCTGTTGCGGCGGGTGACAATGGCTCTTCAGACGGCGTTGGATCCGCGGGAAGCAGTTACTGCGACTTTCCCTCTTCGTCTCCTCACGTTATAGCGTGCGGAGGCACAAACCTCGTGTGCCCCAACTTAAGGTATGATATATCAACGATAGAAACAGCCTGGTCAAGTGGAGGTGGTGCTATTAGCGGTGTGTTTGCAAAACCTTCTTATCAGAATTCTCTCGTAACGGGCTCCTATCGCTCCACTCCTGATATTGCGCTCGCCGCCGACCCGAATACGGGCATTATCTATATTGTAAATGGACAGTCCGTTATCTATGGTGGAACCAGTGTAGTTGCGCCTCTATTCACTGGATTTCTCGCCTGTGCGGGCGCAAATACATTCGTAAACCCCGAGATCTACGCGGCCAGTGCCTCATGTTTTCACGATATTACTGTTGGAAATAATGGTGCCTATTCTGCCAGAACGGGATATGATAATTGCACGGGGCGCGGATCGGTCAATGGCACGAACCTTGCCGCCGCCCTTACAACTCTAGTCTCTGTGACCTCGGTCTCACTCAATGCGAGTTCTCTAGCTCTTAAGACAGGGATGACAAGCCAACTGGTGGCAACAGTGTCACCGCCTGGCGCCACGAATCAGGCAGTTTCTTGGACCTCTTCAAATACGGAGATTGCCACAGTGAATTCAAGTGGACTTGTAACAGGAGTAGCGGCTGGAAGCGCAACAGTTACTGTGATAACGGCAGACGGTAACTACACTGCAACAGCCAATGTCACTGTCACGGTTGGAGTTGCAAGTGTTTCACTCAATATCGTAACTACCACTCTTTCTATTGCACAGACAGTTCAGCTTGTCGCCACAGTTCTTCCTTCAAATGCACCTAATAAATCAGTAACCTGGTCGACCAGCAATTCTGGTGTAGCTACAGTGAATTCAAGCGGCCTAGTTACGGCTGTTGGAGGTGGAGTTGCTACGATCACAGTTACCACAGTGGATGGCTCTCATAAGGCGACCGCAACTGTAACGGTATCTGTTGCTACAGGTGTTGCGGTAAGAAGTATTACACTCAATAAAGTTATTATTAATATTCCGAGAAATGCAACGTCTCAGCTTGTTCCTACAATTCTACCGGCAAATGCAACAAATAAGGCGGTTACCTATTCATCAAGTATTCCTTCAATTGCGACAGTTTCGCCTACAGGACTTATACAGGGAGTTAAGAGAGGAACGTCGATTATTACAGTGACAACAGTTGATCAAGGGCGGACAGTTAGTGCCAGAGTAAATGTAATCTGAGTTCAGGGATGATTCTAATGATATCTGCACATCCAGATGATGAGACCATATTTGGGTTCCATGATCTGTATAAAAAAGATACGGTTGTTATCTGCTTTTCAAGTGGAGGCACGGATAGAGAAAAGGAGTTTAGAGACTGTATGAATTTCTTGGAACTGCGACACCATATTCTTCCTCTGAAAGATTCGTGGAATGATATCTGGAAGATTACAAATCTGGGAATTTATAATAAATATATAAAACCTATTCTTCAAGGCTATGAAAAGCCTGGACTCATTGTATCTCATGACGCGAAAGGTGAATATGGACATCCGCAACATAGAAGAGTTCATGCATTTGCAAAATGGCTATCAGGACTTTTGATTGTTCCATCTGCCACCTTTTTGGAGAGGCACCAGACACTCTCTCCAGCCGCCGCCGAAAAAAGAGGGGAGGCTCTGCTTTTTTATCCGAGTCAGGCCCAATCTGTGAATAAATTTAGACTGTGGAATGATCAGATTAAATTTTCTCTACCCGATACACAACCCTCCTCTTCCATGAGCGACCCGCGGGATTAGGAAAGAAACCTACCCACACCCTCTCTCCCTCTGCAAATCCATGGTCAGACTTGATCATATGCTTCCACGGAACAATGTAAATACGCTTACTATCTACAACAACTCCCTCAATGGGCTGGGGCCTACCCCCAAGAATACACTCAATGAAATTGCGATCACGCTCATACGCCTTTGCCTTCTTATCCAGCACATTCAGATCAACAGCATACTTCTTATATTCATCTCGTAGAACGCCCTTCAGAACCTCCTGATTCAGAATGTCTGCATAGCGGCGAATAGGAGAGGATGCGTGGCAGTAGCATGATTTTTGTAAGCCTCGCATTCTCGGGCCCGAGGTGGCAAGGCCCCAGTGCCCCGTGTCTTCTTGGGTAGTCGCATAGATAGCAGCAGGATAGGCCAGCTGCTTTGCAGGGAGGCCCAAACACTCCATCTTAATAAGCTGCTCCTTCTCAGGTGCTCCATGAGTTCGGAGTAGACCAGCCCTCTTCTCCTTCAGAACAGCAGCCGCCTGGCAATTATAGAGAATCATAAGAGACTCAATCCACTTGTGTGAATCCTGCGAATCCTCGCCTATACAAGAACAGATATCCTTAAGAACACCCATATTCAGTTCAGTGCATGAATAGCAATTTTCATACGTGTAGGAGGCCCAGTTTGTCACAATACACTCCTTGAACTGAAAGTTAAATAGCACGCAGTCCACAGGATCCCACTTTGCAAAGAGGGTCACAGTGAATCGCTCCTCGCCTGGAAGAAGAGAGAACACACCCTCTGAGAACTTGTGTGGAAACATCGGACGGATCGCATATCCCTCGCTATAGAGTGTCTGGCCGATTCTCTCCGCGAAACGGAGTTCAGGGTTGAGGGCCACAAAGGCGGCCACATCTGCGATTGAAATGGCGAGGTTCCAGATTCCATCTTCTTCCCAGAGAGAGATCAGATCATCAATATCTCTACATCCCTGGGGATCAATATTGATCGTAGGCTTGTTAAGCACGAAGCGACCGTCCCTCTCAGGCATAATAAGTTGCTTTGGAAGCCTCGCATTGGTCCAGGACCATGGAGAGGCCTGGTATGCAATGGCTGACAGCTCGGCCTCTTTATCTCCACATGCACCCATATACTTGACTAGACCGCCTTTAGGAAAGGTGGAATCGGCGGGCCAGGCCTCAAAGGCCGCCATCCAGATCTGGTTCTCTCTGGTCGTATCCGTTGATCCAACAAGCATCGGTGGGTAACTCTCATCATATGGCTTGAAGAGATAGAGGGGATGGCCGCGGGCAGTGAATCCATAGCGCACTTTTGAGTTCAGTTCAAGAACACCAATAAGAGGTGGATGCTCGGCTCGCTCTAGCAGTTTCCCATCCTCCATCTTGTCTCCAGGGAGCGCCCTATCCGCTGCGGCCGCGCCCTCAAACTCACTGAGAACCAGACCCTCTTCATTGACAATGGAGAAGGTCTGATAGTTCTTTGTCTTGAGATATGCCATTAAAAAAGGGTTGGGCAGCGCTAATTTCAAATTTTACTTATTCAAAATACGAGTATCCTGGATTCAAAGAGATATGACGTGTTTTGATCAGAAAGTGCTTTCTGCAGAGAGCCTCATATTTATCATCTGATCCAACACTTATAGTATCCTCTTCACTTGTAATTCTGTGTGTAAAGAGGGCAGCAGTTCCATCTCCACAGCTCTTACAGAGGGCTGTGAGCTTCGTAATCTTGTCGCAATATGGAATGAGTTCAAGAATGTGGCCGAATGGGTTTCGTGCAGCGTCTCCGTCGAGGCCAATAACAAGCACATCCTTTCTATTCTTTTCAACGGCATCAAGCACAAATGGAACAAGATCTTCAAAGAACTGAGCCTCTTCAATCACAATGAGCTTTGCGTCTAGATACTGACTATCAAGCTTGGCGTCTTGTAAGGCCTTCGTTGAAAAGGCTGCGTGCCTCTCATGGTTATGACTATGAATAGCACCCTCTTCATAGCGAGTGTCAATTTCGGAGGTGATTGACATGACGGGCCAGCCAATGGCCTCGTATTTTCTTAGAACGGAAAGAAGATATGAGGACTTTCCTGCGAACATGGGGCCGAGAAGAACTTCGAGCGACATTTTGAAGGATTTGTAAAAAATGGGTGTATCAAATTTATTTACTTGTCCTTACTGCCCAGTAGAGCCGAACTCGCTTGGGCCTCTACTGCCCAGTAGAGCCGAACTCGTTGGGCCTCGTAGGCGGCTCTACTGCCCAGTAGAGCCGAACCCGCCCGCCCCCCGCACCGTCGTGGGCAGCGAGTCCACAATCCGCACCTCGCTGATCCAGCCCATATCAGGGGCCACGATCTGGAAGTGCCGCTCGCCCTTCAGAACCTGCTCATAGAGAGGATACTTCGTCCCAAACTGCACACCCTTTACAACATAGACAGGCGCCATCAGAGTGCCGCGATACGTCCTGTCAATCACACCCTGTGAGTTCGCCATCATCATACCCGTCTTCATGATGGAGGAGCGAGGGCAGAGCCAATAATTAACCTCCTCTTCTGTGTCTGTGCGAACGAGGCGCGCGCGAACACCGAGATCCAGAAGAGTGGCACCATCCGTCGTTGCTAGCGTCTGCGCTAGATACTCCTTTACAACGAAGAGATCAACACCTGCATTGTCGTTATTCCGCGGACCCGCCAGTGCATTCGTGTAGAACTCGGAACCCTCTGCAGTCGGCCAAAGCTCGAGGCGGTAGGAAAGAGTGGTCACCATACGAACTTGTATGTCGCGTCCCCCATCAATTTTGAGCGACACCGGTAAAGAGGTCTAAACAATCAAAACAAAACCCTCTCAGTATGGACACAGTAACTCTTCCCGTGTCTATAGGCGAGGCATTAGATAAGTTGACAATTCTAGATATCAAGTGCGAAAAGATCCAGGATGGGAGAAAGGCAGATTGTCTGAACGAATTTACTGTGCTTAGCACCGCCCTCCAGGCCCAAGTCAGCAAATTTGCCTACTATTATAAACTTCTCAGAGAAATTAATCTGGAAATCTGGGAGCTCCAAGACAAGTTCCACGGAAAGAATCTACCAGACGCGGAGGCAGCGGCTCTCTGCAAGAAAATTCTGGAAGAGAATGATCGCCGCTTTCGCGTAAAGGCCAAACTCAACCACGCCGCCGCCTCCACACTGAAAGAGCAGAAGGGCTATGCAAAAAGTAAAGTCTTTCTCTATTCTCATCTCGGCCTTGGAGATATGTTCTGGATGAATGGAGCTGTAAGATATCTGGCTACCGCGTATGACGATGTCATTATTGTAGTGAAGGAGCAGAATAAGGAAAATGTGCGGCAGATGTATCTAGACGATCCCTCCATCAGTTTCTTTGTGATTCCTGATGATGGTGCCCTCTATCCTTTTTGGGAAAAGAAGAAACAACTCGAGGCGGCAGGCATGACCGCACTCGCTTGTGGCTACCATATTCCTGGACCCGTGTATGAATTTCCCCACAGTTTCTACGATGATTTGAAGATGCCGCGTGATATCCGAACTCGCTATTTCCATGTGCCCTCGTTTCCTGAAGCAGAAGCGCTTTACACCGTCTACACAGGCCACCCCTATATTCTTGTTCATCAGCAGTCTTCAATCAAGTCTATGCCTATCTGGGACTACGTTAATAAAATGAATCCTACAGGCCTCATTCTTGACATCAATAATAATCATTATCCTGAGGGCCATCCCTATTTTGCTCTAGCTGCCCAGGCAGTCGGCAAGCCTCTTCTTCATTATACAAAGCTCTTGGAAAATGCCTCTGAGATTCACCTTTTAGAGAGCAGCCTCTATTGCCTCGCCCATCACTTGGATCTTTCAAAGGTTGGAAAAAAGATATGTTACAGCGCCCATGAAAATTCAAATGAGCGTCTTGGTGTGTTTGCAACGGGCCTTCTAACGTCGTGACTTTATTTTAATGACTAATTTAGTTATCACGTTAGTTAACTAGTCCAGCCATAGCCGAATTCCACCTATATACATCATAATCTTTATACATGCTAAGAAGATTCTCCACTAAACCTATCTTTTTTGATGTCATCATTCCCAGTGAATTAAATATTTCGAGCAAAGGGCGTATCTGTCTCTGAAGATAAGCCATGATTTCATCAGGTGTAGAGAGATCATTATAGGCTGCGCAGGGAAAGAGAACTGTATCGCCATTCAGCCTTCGGCGATAATCTGTCTGCTGATTTATGACTGCAAGATACTTCTTTACATAATAGCCCTTAATAAGTTCATCAGCCTTCAAACTCAGACCAATAAGCGGAAGAATCTCCTCTTCGCTGTAAAGGAGAAAGTTGATGAAATCACCCTCTGTATTGTAAAGGGGCTTATATTTGGTCATATCTGTCATACAATGGCAGGCGGTTCCATACGTAATATCAAATAAGACATTACGCTTGAAATCAATAGGAGATGAACTTCTCTCATAGGCAGCCTTGAATGTCTTGGTTAGCTCTGTGCCTGTGAACTCTTGAACAATGAGTTTTGTATCTGTGCGGATCGCCTCTTCTGCCATGTTTTCAAGAATGTAATCATGTTCAGGATGATAGATTGCCTTGGCATGGAGAACAACCTCCATTAGATCTGAAGACCAATGGCCTTCCTCCACCTTCTTGAAACCCTTCGTTTCAAAGTATGAATCCATAAACTGGGCGCGGCGTTCAAATGCAGGATCATAGTGGATAAGTTTTGCGGACTTTCCACGAATAAAGACAGGAATAATCTGGTCCCATGCATCTGTAATCTCCTCCACCGTATTGTGGTGTGGGCAGCTTCCGATTCCGATGTAGGTGATCATACTATTTTTAGCCTGGTAACACACTTCAAATTTTAACACTCGCGCCGAGGGTTTAAATCAACAGGGGTTCTTAAAATAGATGAACATAGCCTTCATAACAGGGATAACCGGTCAGGACGGTTCCTATCTTGCCGAGTTTCTCTTGGCAAAGAACTACGAGGTGCACGGACTCGCGCGCCGCTCTTCTAATCATCAGAATCTCACGCGGATTCACGGAGTCTTAGAGCATCCTTTTCTTAAGCTACACGTTGGAGATATAACAGATACAAGCGGCCTCAACAGTATCTTAACTCAGATCTGGAATGAGCGAAAGCCCTATGCCCATCTCTTTGAAATCTATAATCTGGCAGCACAGAGCCATGTTCACCAGTCCTTTTCAATGCCTGAATATACTGCAAAGGCCGATGCACTTGCTCCTCTAGCGATCCTTGATTGGATTCGGATGCAACCCGATCGAGAGCGCATCCGCTTTTATCAGGCGAGCACCAGTGAACTCTTTGGAAAGACAACCGTCTCTCCGCAGACAGAAATCACCAACTTTTATCCGCGGAGTCCGTATGGAGTTGCCAAGCTCTACGCCTTTTGGATTGTGAAGAATTACAGAGAGAGTTATGGACTCTATGCA
>Ga0208379_1000111_pt1 | contig 38849 bp, 59 predicted proteins | sample CryBogCBE02Aug07_FD_184559 | JGI IMG/M metagenome (GOLD analysis project Ga0208379, IMG submission 184559) | Freshwater microbial communities from Crystal Bog, Wisconsin, USA - CBE02Aug07 (SPAdes) | ecosystem: Environmental > Aquatic > Freshwater > Lake | place: Crystal Bog, Wisconsin, USA... | reverse complement strand
AATATCCAATGGCAACTGCTTGCTTAATTGGTTTTCCAGCTTTAATTTCTTCTTTAATATTTGCTTGTAATGCTTTTTTGCTTGTTGATTTCTTTAACGGCATATATTTTACTCCTTAATTGTTAATCTGAACACTTCCATCGTTTTAATGATGCTTTAGCTCTAGGTGCATTGCCTTTTGCGTTTTTAACTACGCCTTTCATTCTTGCACAGAAACTATCTTTTCTTGGGCCACCTTCAGGTTGTGGTGCTTTTAAATGTGATCCTGTGGCTTTATTGTAGGCTTTACGACCTGCTTCAGTCATTCCAGCACCTTCTTTAGTGCTTAAATAGTGACGGCCTTTGCCTTTTGTTGTTTTGCTAATAGGGCTTGCCATTATTTTTTAACCTTTTTTACAGTTTTGGCAGATTGTTTGAAAGCTTCAGCAGTTGGTGCGCCTTTTGTGCCTGGCTTTCTCATGTGTTCTTTGCTGCCATGCTTAATTCTTTCTTGTTTAGCATGAATATTTGCATATAGACCTGGTTTAGTTGCCATCTTCTTTTTCCTCGATAAACGCTACATCTTGCCATGACATAATGAGATATTTCTCGCCATTATCCATAACAGGTTGAAATTTAAGATATTCGTCTTTACCCATAGTGCCAAATCTAATTCGGTCACCTACAGATACAGGCATAATATCATATTTACCTTCTTTAATCTTTTTGCCAGGGCCAACTGCTATTACAACGCCTGTATTGTATTCTTCAGCGTAGACAAAGCCAGGTATGGCTGACTTATCTTCACGTTCAATAGGTTTTACTAGGATTTTGTCTGCAAAGGGTCTAATCATTTCTTTTTGCCTTTCAATTTAGATTCTTGATGTGATTTCATATCAAGTTTGATCTCATGTTTAACAAATTCAATGGTTATGCGTGATTGATCTTCAAGATATTCACCGCACCAATCGTTTTCATGTTTATTGTAAGTTTGAGGATAGCGATGACATGATCCTAATACATCGCCAAAAGAAAAGAATTTACAAGACTTGCAAATTTCTTTAGAATTTAATACAGCCACTTATTACCTCCATTAATATTTGGTTAGAAACTCCCAATCAGGCTAGGGCTGGTTGGGATTTCGTTTTATTACATCTTATCTTGTGCGTGTTCCATTCTTTTATGAGCATAACATTCATGTTCTCTTGCTCCGCCTTTTATTTCACCTAAAAGACCATCATTTTTACCAGCGTGTGAAGCTTCTCTCAAGCCAAGTCCATCAGCCTTACCCATACCAACACCGCCTTTTACTGCAACTTTTTTCTTTTCGCCTGATGTATCTGAAGCAAGAACGCCTTTAGGCATTTTCTCACCTGATGCACCTGACTTAAATACTTCTTTATCTTCCATACCCATGATAATTTCCTTTTAATCTTAAATTTAGCTAAATTTTCACGAATTATTAGACTCGTGAGCTTTTATTTTAGCAGAAAATTGAGCCTTTAGTAGTTTTATTTCTTCTATTGACCACTTTACTGTTTCGTTATCAGATTCGAGTGCTTCAACAAGCTCCATTCCAATTTTTCTAATAAGTCCAAGTCTGTATCGGATGAGATTGCCAGATAAATGGGTGTTACAGGCTGCGCATTGTCTGTGGCAGTTATGCTCGTTAAATCGAAGGTGTCCTGCACTTCCAATGCTTCTGTAATGGCCTGCATGATATGCTGAGGCACTTTTTGACCCACAACTAATACAACCGTCATTCTGATCCCTTAATCTAATATATTTATTGAATATTACTTGAGTATCTTTAAGCCAATCGGATCGGCTCTTTAATTTTTGCTTTGCTTCTTTAACTTCTTTTCTGACGGTTTTAATTCTTTTGTCTTTAGCTAACTCTAATGCACATTCAAACCCACAGACTTGTTGAAGTGGTTTTGTAGGTTCAAATACATTCTTACATACTTTGCACTTTTTAGGGCGCAATTGTAAACCAACCTGTTGCAATATATTTACTTGTTGAATATACAGGATTTCCTCTATGTGTATGAGTAAACCCAGCAGGAAATATACATAACAACCCAGCTTTGGGTTTTATTTTAGTAGCTTGCCATAAAAATTCTGTTTCGCCTTCGCCTTCAGGTATGTCATTAAGATATAAAGTCCAGGCTAATATTCTATTGCATACTAATGGATTGTCAGCTTCACAATGAAATTCGTGATAGCCACCTTTAGGTTCAGTCTTTTGTATCTTTACTTCATTAGAGTTTAAGTGTATTCCGCTTATTACAAAGAATTCGTCATAATATTTATTTAATGATGATTGAAGCGCTTGATTTACCATAATTGTTATATCTTTATGATAAAAGTGTGCAAAGAATGATGTGTCTAATCTTTTTAATTTAGTTTTAAAATGATCTTGACCACGATGTATTGTGTTGGGTTGATTTAAACTAACAAACTTTTCAAATTCATCAATAATGTATTGGCAATTATCTTTTGACAAAACATTTTCATATAGACCAATAAAATCATTCATTAAGGGGTTCACTTTTTCTTAAGAGGTTCATTTTTTATTAAGGGGTTCATGTTTTAGGGTGAGCCTCTTTGATCATCTTTGATATAGTTTACCTCGGTAAATCTTACACCTAATTCTGCGCCATAAGCATATATTTGTTCCATGTAATTACTAAAACCTAGTTTAGTGAGCTTGGAAGTTGATCCAACTAATACACGTTTGCCATCAGGTGTTTCTTCATATTTTCTATATCCTTCTTTAACTAATTTAAGATCAGGAAAGTCAGGCAGGAATTTTTCTTTAAAGTATTCATGCCATATCAAAGCTGAATACTGTCTGCCATGCACCCAAGATTGTTGAGCAATATCGTTTAATGGCCCTGCCCACATTAAAGCGTTAGCGCTTAATGATCTTGACTTTTGTTCTTCACGAATAATAACTTCTAAAGGTTTATCTAAATCAATCGGTGCATTTTGTATTGCATTAATTGCTGTATTTATTTGTGTCTTTCCAACAAGACGGATAGTTTTAGCTAGGTATTCTGTTCTCATTTTGTTCTTTTCTCATAATCATCACGACAATCTAAATCACAAAATCTTTTTTTAGATTTAGCTCCACAATTAAGACAAACGCCAACGTGCTTGTAATTCGTGTCATTATCTCTAACGTGCTTTATTGCAGCATTACGATATTGTTCCTCTAGCTCGCTGGCTCTGTCAAACTCATCCATGTTAGAACGGAATATCTGATTCCATGTCATCAAAGTTTGTTTTAGGTGCAGGTGCAGATTCTTTGTTTCTAGGTTCAAACAATGAAACAATGATTGTGCTTCTATTGTCAGGGTTAGGTAAACCTGCTGGGTTAAATGTTCGATTAAGTAAAATATACTTACGGCCATCTGATTCCATAACTGCACCAATGTTTTCGTAAGTGCTTTTTGTTGCACCTTCTTTGTTGGTGTATTCACCTGTCTTTACTGCTAAATCCATTACTTTTTTACTAGCCATTTTTATTTTCCTTTGTGGTTAAATTAAATAATACATATTTATTGCCTAATTGTCTTTTTAAGAATTGAACTCTGATGTTGCGTCTTTCTATGAATTCAATGTCTTTTGTGGTAATAGGCAATTTCACTCCATAAAAGTTATTTAGTAACACGAATAACCTCCCCTGTAGATTTATCCAACTCGTATTCATACATATCAGTTTCAGATAATTTTTGATTCTTAATGAGGTCATTAAAAATCTTATCAAAATTTTCATCAAACTTTTTTTTATCAACTGATCTATACAAATCACCTTTACCGGCTTCGTGATGATTGCTCATAATACCCAATCCTCTGCAAGTATTTCTGCATCTTCTTCGTCATACGCTGGTTTAGTTTTAACAAGCTCGTTGTTAAGATAGTAATTAACAATAAACTTATCATTCTCTTTGCAAACATCTGCTTTTTTGTTTCCTTCCATAAACTCGCTTAATATCATATTTCCTCCTAGAATAATGGTTCAGCTTTAATTAAATTAAATACATTTTCTTTAGGTTGCTTGGGCAATCTTTTAATGATGTGATTAGGTTTATTTAAAATATAAAACAAAGCTTCATGCTTTGTTCTAAATTTCCTGATCGCTTCATTAAAGTCATCAAACACTACATAATTAAACATTAGTCTTCGCAGTTTCCGCCAATACATCTAGCGTTAGCTAATGCAGCCTCTTCAATATCGGCTATTGCATCTTTGCCAATAAAGTCATCTGCTGCAATCTTTAATCTATTGTATAGGCTTTTTTCTACTTCGGTTACAGAAGTTTTCATAAGAAATCCTCTATCCCTAGCATGATCGGTTATAACAGAATTGACATAATCAGAAGGCTCTACACCCCATGATTCAACTTCATTATATTTTTTGTCATCCAATTCAACTTCAATGATTACACTAAATCGTTTCATGTTTTACCTTTCTAATTAACTCTAACATCTCTGCTCGACCATGTTTCTTTTCGTATCGTTCAAGCATTGACCTTGCGTGTGGTTTATAAGCACGTCGTAGCCAGCGCACCCAACAACACTCGTTATTAAAATTAAAACGACCACGATTTTCATTGCATAATTCACAACTCATTTAAGCTTTAAAGCTTCCCTAGCAAATTTGATTCCAATTTTTAATCTGTATTCGCCTTTTGCTTCTTGTTCTAATATTTTTTTAGCCCAGGCTTTAGGATCAGTTGGCTTTAATATAACTTTAGATAACATTTCTTTTGCCTTTTCTTTGTTATGTTCAATTTGGTATGGTGTAGGATTTCTTGGAAGCATTTTTATATATTCTTTAGGTTTGGATGCTTTGCATAAAGATACTATGTCAAATACTGTAGGCATATATTGGTTTCCATTAACCCAATCATCAAAAGATTTACTAACCACATTAAATTCATAACCCTTTAATTTTTCCCACCAAATCCGCATAGTATTTTTATCAAGGGCAGGTTTAGAATAAATTGTAGATATTGAATCCATCATGTCTTTAAAATTATTAGTTTCTACAGAGTTTTCTATCAAAATGGTTTTTCCTCTCTTGGTTGCTCATCATCCCATCTATGTTGATTAATCCATGTAGCTGGATTAGGAATAAATTTACCGTTGTTTACAAACCATTGGTTGCTTTGTTTTTGCCAACTCAAAGTATTTAATACAATATTTATATTGGGATTAGATTTTGCCCAAGCTTTTCTAGCGGCTTCTTTGCCAACTTTTTTTGGATATTCTGACCAAAACACATCAAAGTCAGACATATATATTTGTTCTGTTATGTTATGTTCTGTATCTGTTCTGTTCTGTTCTGAGGGCGTTACTGTAACGTTACTAGATTGTTTCATACGTTCTCTATGCTTTGCAACCCTTTCAGCACTAGAGTCAGACACAAATTGACGCTTATCCCAATTAAGCACTTCATTATCACTATTAATGAAGTTTTTATCTATAAATGTTGCTTTAGATGCTAGCCATTCATCCATAGATATTCGTAGTTGAAACGCTACTTGTTCATCTTGTAACGTTACATTTCCGTTACATCTGATACAAAATAGCATAATCAACCTGCGTTGATTTACTTCACTTAACATCTGAACCTTTGGATCGTGTGAAAATTCAGAATAAAGCCTAAACCATTGATTTGCCATATTTAGCCCTTAAATTTACGTTTTAGGAAGATTTCAGGGTATTGAAGCTTAATTTTTGCTGGTATTCCCCTAGTTTTCCATAGATTTACCTTTATTCTGTCATGGTGGGTAAGCAGGCCAAGCTTCCTAGCAAGTTTCGTGCCACCCCCATAATATTCAATGATTTCTCTATCCGTCATAGGCATACTATAATCCTTTTTAAATTTATAATCTAAAATTATTTAACAAAAATGTTTAAATAATGCTTGCAATATAAATCTTTTTATTTAAAATAGCAACTGTAGTTTTTAAATTTATGGAGGAAATATGAAAATAAAAGGCATGATCGTTACAGTTCTAGCGTTCTACGCATACTGCGCATTAGTTTTATATGTGCTTTACCCAATCCTTATCAAACATTTTGGAGCTTAATATGACTATTCAACAAGAATACGCTGAAGATTTAATTGATACTGACCCAGTAGAAGTTTTAACTTATATGGATATGGAACAACTAGCTGGCACGATTCGTGCTTTATATTGGGCTAATGAACGTGGCGATATGATAAGCGTTAATCTTTTTGCCAAATCTATAAGTAATGCCTTTTTTGAGGAAGCGATGGGTATTACAGAAAAAAAGTTAAATGAAGCTAATGTTTATCAAGGCCCTTTTGACCAAATGTATGATATGGGCCATTCACATGGGGACTTTCTATGATTAACTATATTAGGGATGTTATATTTTTGTATTACAAAGGATTTAGATTTAAAAAGGCAGTTCAATTAGCTAAACAATTAAGGAGTGGTAGATGATTACTTTTAATGAATTAAAAAAGATTAATGTTAATGACCATACAGAAAAGAAAGGCAATTTAACGTATCTTTCATGGGCCTGGGCAGTAGATCAATTATTAACTAATGATCCACAAGCTACATGGGAATATAAAGAGCCACGTCAATTTGGCGATACTTTAATGGTGTTTTGTTCTGTGACAGCTTTTGGTAAAAATATGACAGCTCAACTTCCTGTATTAGATTATAAGAATAAAGCTGTGCCAAATCCTGACGCTATGGCAGTTAATACTGCTATGCAGCGTTGTTTAGCCAAAGCTATCGCTTTACATGGTATTGGTCTTTATATATATGCTGGTGAGGATTTACCACAATCTGAACCTACAACTCAAGATGAATTAGAAGAAGCTATTAAAGAAATTAATAAAGCTGAATCTATTGAGGAATTAATGGCTATATATAAGCAACACGCAAACTTTGACCAAGCATCTTTAGCAAAGTTAAAGAAGTATTTATCTGATCGTAAACTTGAACTAGGGGAATAATATGAACCAACAAGAACGTTTAACAGAGTATTTAGAAAAGCATGGCAAGATTGATCCATTAAAAGCATGGACTCAATTAGGTATTTATAGATTAGCCGATACTGTGTTTAACTTACGCAAAAAAGGTTATGACATAACAACTACAAATAAAAAAGTTAAAAATAAATTTAAAGAAGTTTGTGTGGTAGCTGAATATAAATTGGAGCAAAGACCAATAATCTATAGTATTGACTTCGAGTCACGATCAGCAATTGACCTTAAAGATAGGGGATTGGATGTATATGCCAACGACCCTACTACTGAGGTTATATGCATTGCGTTCGGCACCCAACCTAACGATGTGTTAGTAACTGACCAAGTTAATAACCCACACTACGGGCATTTCTTATCCAAACTATTAGACCACGTAAACAACGGTGGCAAAATCCAAGCATGGAACGCTATGTTCGAGTATGCCATCTGGAACTGCGTCTGTGTGCCTAAGTACGGCTGGCCGCCACTAAAGCTCGAGCAGTGTATCGATTCCATGGCCATAGCAGCGGCCAACAACGTGCCACAGAGTTTGGATGATGCTGGTGCCTTTATGGACAGCACCCATAAAAAATACGCCATCGGCGCCCGTTTGATTCAGAAGTTATGTAAACCCAATAGGAAGGGAGAATTTGAAAATGACCCAGAACTACTCCAACAGTTATTTGACTGCTGTGCCCAAGACGTTAGAACAGAGATGGCGATTGTCAAACTACTACGTCCCCTCACTGCTGACGAACAGCGTGTCTGGGAGCTTACGCAACGGATTAACTTGCGTGGTGTCCCAGTGGATTCAAATGAGCTCCAAAACGCTGTAAAAGCCGTTCAGAGCGCTCAAAAAGCAATCGATAAAGAAAATAACAAAAATGAAAAAACATAAATGACATAAAGGAAAAAAAATGACTGAATATTTTATACAACTTGCACAATTAGCTGGCATTTTTCTAGTGCTTGGATTAATTGTTGTATTTTTATGTTGGCTCACAGATAAAGTTATAAAATAAAAATTAAATTAGAGGATATAGAAAATGAATGAAATTATACAAGGAACACCTGAATGGTTGCAATTAAGATTAGGTCATGTAACTGCATCACGAGTTGCAGACATTATGGCTAAAACTAAAACAGGCCTAAGCGCTAGCCGACAAAATTATTTAATTGAATTGGCTATTCAAAGAGTCACAGGCGTTGTTGAGGAATCATATAAAAATGAAGCAATGATGCGTGGCACAGAAGAAGAACCGAAAGCACGTCAAGCATACGAATTGCTAACCGAAACTTTTGTAGAGGAAGTTCCATTTGTCAAACATAAATCAATTGAATGGTTTGGTTGCTCACCTGATGGCATTATTAAAAACAATGATGGCACATATAACTTATTAGAAATCAAGAATCCCAATAGCGCTACGCATTGGTCTTATATTAAAGAAGGTGAACCACCAACAAAATATAAGATTCAAATGATGGCTCAAATGGCCTGCACAGGCGCTCAATGGTGTGACTTCTTTAGCTATGATAGTCGTATGCCTGAAGGTTCAAGATATTTCTTGAAAAGAATGGTTAAAGATAATGCCTTTATTGATGAAATGGAAAAAGAAGTAAAAGTGTTCCTAGATCAAGTGGCAGAGGAAGTCAAACTTATGGAAGCTAGGCAATAATTGAAAAATGGTATAATACAACTTGGCAATAACACAGGGGGGTCATTTATGATCGACCAGGCACTTCTTTGTTTAGCGCAAACAATCTATATGGAAAGTAGCGTAGAACAAAAAGAAGCACAAATCGGTGTTGGCTATGTCCTTATGCGTAGAGCTGACTTTGATCCAAAGCAGGTGTGTAATGAAATGAGAAAACCTTATCAGTTTTCTTGGTATGGAAAAGTAAAACCACCTGAACCTAAAGAAATCAAACCATACTTTCTTGATCTTGCATGGCGCATCATGCACAAGTTAGAGCCTGATTATTCTAAAGGCGCAACTAATTTCCACGATAATTCAATCTCAAAACCTCAATCATGGTTCAAATTAAAAAAGACTGTTCAATGGTCGCACATGATTTTTTACAAAATGGAGGAAACAAAATATGCTCAATATTGAGTTATATACCAAACAGCTTAATGGATTAGATATTCAATCTGTTATAAAAAAAACAAAATTAAAAGAACCTCAACCTGATATTACCCTAGATTATTATGTTTATCGTGGTAAAAAAGGTTACGCAAGTTTTATATCTGCTAACAATAAAGAACGTCAAAGAGGATGCAATTTGCAATTAATATTTGACGGCGAAACAAATTTGCTAAAAAATGTCAAATTTATTGAAATTAAACATAAGGAAAACCAATGGAAGAAATAACAGACTTTGTAGTAAAAGTTTTAATTATTTTAGGTGGTTTAGGTTTATTGTTTGGTGCTTTTTTTATGTTTGAACTTCTGTTTAGGAGTCAACTATGCCATTAACTCGCCAACAATTAGAAGAGGCAGTTGAAGCATTTAATAAAACAGGCAGCGAAACTAAAGCAGCCGAATTATTAGGTATTAAAAGAGCTTGTTTTCAAGGTAGGATAAGAGCAGCACGAATGGCAGGTATGCAAGCTGAAGTAGATAATACAAAACAACACATAACTGACATTCCACCTGAAATAGCTCTAAAAGATAAAATAAGAACATTAGAAGCTCAAATAGCTGCTTTCAATCGTGACGTATTAAGTGAGAATTATGTTAAGACTAAAATACTTAAAATGTCAGAAAAGAAGCCATCGCCACCTAGCTGGTTACTAAAGCCTAGTTCAAGTAAATCTGCACCTGGCGTTCCTACATTATTTGCTTCAGATTGGCATTGGGGGGAAAACGTAGACCCTAATCAAGTTAATAATGTCAATTCCTACAATATGAAAATAGCTCATAAACGAGCTAAAAAGATGATTGAAGTGGCTATTGATCTATTAAACAATCACATGGTTAATCCAAAGTATCCAGGCATTGTATTCGCTTTAGGCGGTGATATGGTGTCAGGCGATATACATGAAGAACTTATGGCCACCAATGACGCAGAAATCATGCCGGTGGTTATAGACCTATTTGGTGTGCTAATTTGGTGCATAGAAACGCTTGCTGATCGTTTTGGCAAGGTATTTGTGCCTTGTGTAGGTGGTAATCATGGTAGAAATACCCATAAAATACGAAATAAGGGTAGAAACTTCACTTCTTTTGATTGGCTAACTTATCAATTCCTAGCTAAACACTTTGAATCTGATAGCCGAGTATCATTCCATATTCCTGATGGCCCTGACGCTTTATACGCCATTTATAATCATAAGTATCTATTAACCCATGGCGATCAATTTCGTGGCGGAGATGGCGTTATTGGAGCTTTAGGGCCTATTATTAGAGGTGACCATAAGAAACGGTCTAGAAATGCTCAAATTGATATGGAATATGACACTATGATAATTGGTCATTTTCATCAATTAATACAATTAGAACGACTTATTGTAAATGGATCGCTAAAAGGGTATTGTGAATATGCCTACAGCAACAATTTTGGCTTTGAACCCCCTAGACAAGCTTTATGGATAACGCACCCTTATCATGGTATTACTTTCTCAATGCCTGTTAATGTGGATGTATCCTTTGAAAACTCTGATAAGTCAGAATGGGTAAGCTGGAAAGGTTAATATTAACTAATTAGGGGAATTTATTATGTCTTTGCTTACCCCTAAATATTTAGCTAAACTTTATACTACGTTTGCTAAATTGCCGCCATTTGATAAATATGCTTTACCAAGCGCAAGTGCTATTGAATGGAAAGTAATTAAAGATAAAAGGGTATGTGGTTATTTTCATGCAGACCCATTAAAAATAGAAATATCTAGTAGTTATTGCAAAAAGTTCAGAATATTATCTGAAACTATATTGCATGAAATGATCCACCTAGCTTTATATCATTGTAAAAAATACGAGCATTATGATGAGCATAAGCTTGAATTTTATAAATTAGCAGTAGAAGTATGCAAAGTATATGGGTTTGAAATTAGAAAACTTTAATGGAGGAAGTTATGGAAGTAGATCAAATATTAGAAGATAGAGAAGTAACGCATGGCGATTTTGAAATAAAAGCTATGTGGATTCAAGAAATAATGGAACATTTAATAGGCCTAAATGCTTATCAAAACATGGAAGCTGATAAGAAAGAAGCCATACACATGATTTTAGTTAAATTAAGTCGTATTATTTATGGTAACCATGACCATGCAGATCATTGGAATGATATTGCTGGATATGCTTTATTGGTTGCAGATAGGCTTAAAGATAAATAATGATTTTACTGATGGTTTTGTTTATATAAAAGAACATAATTTTATATACAAGCTATTTTGCTTGCATTATATTAAGGAATAATTATGTGGACTAAACCAGTTGCTCAAGAAATGCGTTTTGGCTTTGAGATTACGATGTATATTTGCAATCGTTAATTTGTTATAATTAGGCTTGCTACCAGAATGACTTAGCGGTCATGCTCGGCTTCAGTAACCGACTGGTAGTTCCTATTAATTTACTGACCTTAAACTGAAAGGTATCAAAATGCCCCACAAAGACCCAATAGCTAAAAAAGCTTATTTAAAAAAATATCATGCTGAATGGTATAAAAAAAATAAAGAAAAAAGAAATGCTCAAATAATTGAATATGAAAAAAATCAACCAAAAGAATGGCGTAAGAGTATTGGTCAAAAACATCATTTAAAGACTAGATATAATTTAACGCCAGATGAATATAATGATTTGGCGGTAAAACAAGATTATAAATGTGCTATTTGTAATAAAGATGTAAAAGACAATATTAGAAATGGCAAACCTATTGCTTTATCAGTAGATCATAAACACTCTACTGGAAAAATAAGAAAATTATTATGTTTTAATTGTAATACTGGTTTAGGTAAATTTAATGACGATCCAGAAATGTTAATTAAAGCAAGTCAATATTTGTTAAGTAATTAACGCAAGTAACATAATGCGTATTCGTATGCTTGGAGGCATAATTTTAAACAGCCTCCAAGTATGCTAACTAAACACATTGTAGTAACAAACATCAACATAGCGTCAAAATGATCTTGTTTCATTTTTTACGCATATTAGGAAGTGGATGAGCTTTTAATAAATCCATTTTTTCATGTCTTTTTAATTCTTCTTCCAAACCATTTACTCTTTTAACAATATAGTCTTTAGATTCGCTACGAATAGCTGGTTTCTCTGCTTTATATGTAGGTTTAGTTGCCATAACGTCTAGTTCCTTCTTTATCAATAATTAATTGTTCTAATCTTGGTTCTTTGCCTTCTTCTGCAAATCCAATATGACACCATCTATCATACTCCAAAATAACTTGATCGTATTGAATACCACTAGAAATAATAGCGTTGACAATATCCACAGGGCTACCGAAAGAAGGGCAAATGATGTCAGCAGCCAACCCCCTAACGTGAGCAGAAGTCGGTTTACTTCCCAACATTCCATTAACAAGTAGGCAGCGATAAGCGCTATTAATATGAATAGGATGGCCAAGTAATCTCCTGACGCTTTCAAGGTTCAAAGCTAGTGTTTTTAAATTATCTAATACTTGAGGATCAGTCGGTGTATTATCAATATGGTTACGATCCGCTATTTCAGATGCGTAAAGTTCCTCAAATGTAAAATGTTCGGTTATGTTCATTCTTCGCTTGGTTTTTCAGGTGTTGAATGATAAAGCATTTGATCTTTTAATTGACTGCCATGAGATGATCCAAAGTAAAAAGATATAACGCCAGTCCATGCAGTTCCTAATGAACCCAACATAATCATCAAAGCGTTATTGGTAGGATCAACTTTATTAAAGAATAACAAAGTAAGTATCCCAAAGAATCCGATAGTTGTAATTGAAGCTAATATTGCTGGAATATGGGATTTAGTAGTAATTTCCATATTACGAGCAGATACAGAGTCAGCGACTTCTATTTTAGCAAAGTCTAATCCTAACTCTTGAGCTTGGCGTTGTAATTCTATTTCTGCTACTTTAACTTGAGCTATTTGATCTGCATTAAGTTTATTAGACTGAATTATGTCATTAACTTCATGCGGTGCTACATTTAAAGCTTTAGATAATACAGTTACAGCTAGGCCTGCTAATGGGCCACCAAGCGCACTAGCAATCGTAGGCGCTATTTGAACTAACCAATTCATTATTGAGCTACAGTAGTTGTAGCGCCATTTTCATTGGTTACAGGTGCAGGAACAGCAGGTGTTGTAGATTCTACAGGTTGAGCAACAGGTGCTGCAACTTCTGCTTTCTTATGAGCAATTTTGCCAATGAGTGTTTCCACAGCCAAAATAATTGCTCTTACATAACCTACTAATGTTTTAATTACTTGTAATACTGACTGAACAACAGCCCATAAATCTTTAATTAATTGCATATAAACTCCTTATTTTAAAAGATTACTTAATAATAATAACAAAACTGCGCCTACTGCACCAAGCAAAATCTGTTCCAAACGCTTTAATCTTGCATTGATTGCTTCATAACGTAAAGCACAAATTTCTTCGTGAGTGCTTAATCTATGATCTACTTCATTTAAATTATGTTTAATCATGATTATGACTTCATTATGTAACAGAGAGCATAGAACAATGGGTTGTTAGCTCCTGTTCCTGCGTTACCTGCTACTGCGATTGTTGTATTGGTTGTAGCTGAAATACCAGTAAATGCTGTATTTGTAGTTACATTTCCAGGTGTAACAGGTCCTACACCACCAGAGTTAGAACCATAAGAATTGACGTTTTGTGATAATGGAATAGAATGGCTATGACCAGGATCAGTAACTGATGTTACAGAATTTGCAGTATGGGTATGTGATACCACAATAGCGTCTGCACTACCACCTGTTTGTGCTACTGAATAAAGATTACCAGCGCCTACAATAAATCTATCTCTTAAATCAGGTGTTCCATTTGATCCATTACATAAATAATAACCACTAGGAATAGAGCCAATAGAGCCTGACCACATCATAATAACGCCACTAGGAACGCTTGTAGAGCCACCACCGCTAGATGTAGCAAGGATTCCGTATAGGTTATCGTATGTAGCTATTAAATTGTTATTTGAATCTTCTAATACAAATTTATAATAATAGTTTTGTGTTAACCAAAGTTCATTAGGAAGCCTTCCGTCAGTTCCCAAAATAATAGGATTGCTATTAGGATAAAGTCCATTATTATCACTATAAGTTGTAAGTGGCGTGCTTGAACCTGCTTGATAGGTATAAAGCTGACCAGCGTTAAGTGGCTGACCTGTGGTTGTTAGGAAGTTTATTCCATTTCCTATTGGGGATAATAATACACTCATGTTAATCCTTTTCTGCTGGTTTTTGTTTTAGTTCATAAGCTGTAAATTGAGAAGCTGGTATTTTTTGCATTCCTAAATTACTTGGAGCATTTAATAATTCTCTTAATGCTTTTGATTGTATTCCTTTTGTTCCATAATTTATTACAGATGGATTTGTTATTGCTTTTTGCATAATGTTTGGAATTGCAAAACCACCTAATGCACCTGTTGCAGCAGTTTTATAATCACCTGTATATAATCCATATCCTGCACCAGCTAAAGACAATGGTAAATTATGAGCCAATATTCTAGTAGCTGTTCCTGAATTAGGTATTTTTTCAGGAATAATTTGTTTTCCTGATTGGGCTAAATTAATTAATGCTTGATCGCCTTTTCCATATATTGATGCACCACGATTAGCTTTTGTTCCAACTGTATTTGCTAATATTGATGGACTAATATCACCGCTACCTGATTTATCAATAGCGTTTTCAATAATTTTCATATTTCTAAATTGTAATCTAGCTGTTTTAAATGCTTCTTGATCTTCTTTGCTTAAAGAATTATTAAAGGCATCCATTACAGCACCTCTTAATTGTCTTGCATGATAAGCCAATGTTGAGTCAGGTAAACTTGATGCTCTGTCTAATTGTTTTTTAATTGCATATGCTTTTTGACCAGAAATTTGACCATTTTCATCAACACTATTAATAATTTCATTAGATAAAGTAGACACAGGATTTTTGTCACCTAAAAATGTATGAGATTCTTTTTGTATGCCACCAATTTTAGATAATACATCGTCATTAATATTTAAATTATTATTTTCTAATATAGATTTAAATTGATTATCAATTCTATCTGCAGCCTTTCCCATTGTTGCTGCATCTGCTACATGACTATCTTCACCAATAGTTTTTAATACTGCATTATTAAATTGTGATTTTTGTTTTTGAGCAAATGCTTGTTGAAATCCAGCAGTTAATGGATTGTCATTTAGCATTGCTTTTGCTTTTGATAAAAATGCTGATCCTGTTTGTTGTGCTAAGTCTAAATCTATTCCTGCATTTTTTAAAGTATTTACAGCTTTTTGACCTGCAACATTTAATTCATTTTTAATAGGTTGAGCAATTCTACCTATAGCATTAGTAGCACCCAATCCTGCAATTCCTGCACCTGCACCAACACCAACACGAGCAAGTTTACTTTCATCTTCTAATGTTGGAGTTAATAATCCTTGAGTTGCTCCAACAGTAGCCGCAGCTTTATAATTAGAAGGATTTATTATTTGTGAACCTATTGTTTCTAATGCAGGTAATTTAGTTAATGCGCCTGCAGCTTGTATTGCTTCACCACCTAAAAGCGCTTCACCAATATTAGCTCCAATATAACCTGTCATAGCTGATGGATATTGAAGTAAATTTTCTGTTCTAGCTCTTTGTTCTTTTACTTCTTTTTCTATGCTTGGTTTTTTTTCAGGATATAAAGGTTCACCTAATTGTTTTAATGCTAACCATTGACTTAATAATGCTTCTTTAGCGCCTTGATAAACTTTTTGAGATGTAGGCATTGATTCATAAGGATTTGGTTTTTTAGATTCTTGCAATAAAATGTCAGCCTCATTGCCAAAAGATGGATTTTCTATTGCGCCTGATCCAATTAAATCCTCTTCATGTTCTGGATGACTAATAAAAGAATTAGGATTAGCACCGAGCAAATCTTCATCTTCTATTTTGTTTTTGCTTAAATCTTTAGCTGTAACAGGAATATTAGGCAAAACTACATCATATTCATCAGCAAAAGCCATTACATTAATCCTAAATTATATCGTTTATCAATATTAGTCATAGCTTCACCTTTTTTCTTAAATGCAGTCCATTCTTTTTCATTCATAGAAGCTCTAAATTTTCTTTTAGCGTCATCAGACATTGAGTTCCATTGCAATACATTAGGATCAGCAATTTGATTAAACTGAACAAGTGCTTTTGAATATTTTTCAGGATTAGTTTGATATTGTTGCATAATTGCTTGTTTAATAAGTTTAAGTTTTTCTTGACCAATATATTGATTAGATGCTTGCTCAATAGCTTGAAGTGTCATGTGTTTATTAGGGTCAGCAGCTTGTCTAATTGTTGTAGCAAAATCTGTTCCATTTTTGCCACCTTGTAAAGCTAATTGTGCAGAAATTTTATCAAGTAATTGCGTATCAGTAGCAGTTTCATCATTTTTAATTGATAAAGTTTGTGCAACATTATTAAGAAATTCTCTTGGTTTTGCAAATGCACCTGTAGATGCACCTTTAGAATACTCTTTAAGTTTTTGATAAAGACCAATGTTTTTAGCTGCACTTGTAGCGTCTGCAACAGTATTTTTATAATCTTCTGCAACATTTGCAACTTGATTTTCATAAGATTTAACTTGAACACTTGATGGATTTATTCCTAATCCTTGACCTTGATTACCGCCATTACCTTTACTAGATATACCTTGAGAACCTGGCGCACCAATTTCTGTGGTAAGTGGATTGTAAATAACAGTTTGACCTGCTGCATTAACTGTTGCTTTTGGTAAAGCTTCAGCAGGTGTTAAAAATGAATTGGCCGCAATAATACCTTTTGCAGGTAAATCTTTAGGGTTTACAGGGGTTAATAATTTTTTATATGATTCTGCAGCGTGAATAGCGCTTGGAACATTAGGATATTGTTGTAATGTATTATCTATTGCTTCTATATAATCTTTTAAATTTTTGCTTCCTGATCTTGCAACAGCGCTTATTGCAGAACCAAATTTTTCTCTAGTATCTTGATTTAATTTTAATGTGGCGTTGTCAGCAGTAGCTTTATGGGCTACTGTTTCTGCAATTTTACCTACAGTTTCAGCGCCTGTTAAAGGTGCTTGAGTAGTAAAAACTTGAAATGCTTTATTTAAATCAGGTTGACCATCTGCATTAGTCCATTGTTCAGGATGAGCTATTAAGTTTTGTGTTATTAATCTTTCTTTATTAATTTGATCTGCTTTTGCTGATTCAATATTTTTTATATTTGATTCAGATTTAATAGTTGAAATTCTAGGTTCTTGTGTTTGTTCAGATACATTGGCTTCTGCACCAGCACGTTTAGTTTCAGCTTGTTGTTGTTGTAAAAGTAAAGGATTAATTTGTTGCGCTTGTTGATATGACTGGACATTACGAGCCATATTAATCATGTCAGCAAGTGACATTTGATTTGGAATATTAACTTTTGATGCTACGTCTGATACGTTATAGTCTGCCATAATTTTTTCCTATATTCCTTGACCAGTTACTTCTTTAGGAGTAAATGACTCTGCGGGATTTGTTGGCATAGTATTATAATTATAAGGTGACCCAAGAGCATTTAATTGTTGATTAACTGAATTAATATTGCCATTTTGATTTAACAATTGAGATAGTAAATAAGAATTTGATATACCTTGAGCGCCACCACCAATTGCATTTGCCATTCCCATATATCCTGCTGCTTGAGCATTACCTATACCAACTTGTTGTTGTCCGATAGCGTTTGCTGCGTTCATACCTACTTGTGCGCCTGTATTAAGAGCATTTTGACCAATACCTGCAATACCAGCTAAAGTATTGTAAATATTGTTACGTTGTCCTTGATAGTTATTAAATGCTTGTTGATAAGCATTACCTGCATAATTTTGAGCAAATGTATTTGCACCTTGTAAGGCATTTCCACCAATTCTTCCACCTAAAGCATTGTTTTGTGCATTAACATTTCCCAATCCTTGTTGAAGTCCAAAAGCATAATTAGGTGCAATATTAGCGTTTAAATCGGTATTGCCAAATTGGTGAGTTAAATAACCTGTTCCTGTGCCTTGACCTGTGGCTTGTCCTTGAGCGTTGTATTGAGTATAAGGGCCACTTCCTAAAGCGCCTAATTCATTTAAAGCATTATAACCTGCTGCTCTTTGTGGAGCTAAAGCACCAAATTGTTGGTTAAACATTTGTTGCTGTGCTTGTATTGCTTGTTGTTCAGCCGCCGCTTGTGCGTCAGCCGCACTACTTGCTCCCAATGCGCCTGCTATACCGCTTATTGCAGAACCAATACCAGATACCCAACTCCAAGACATAATTAATCCTTCCTTACAATTAAAACGTCATCAACTTTGTCAGACTCTGACGTGGCGTGAATACAAAACCATGCACAATCTTCTAGTGCTTCTACTGTATGATATTCACCTGCTTTAATAGTAATACAAGCCGGTGCAGTATATTCTTGAGCTTCATTATCGGTTCTTACAACAACTTTGCCTTTTGCTAATACACTTAAATGACTGTAATTATGAACGTGCTTACCTGCCATAAATCCTTTAGGCATTGTCATTTGTTTAGCATATAAACCATCTGAAAAATAATGAATAACATTTGGATCAATTTCAAATGTGCCATTTAACTTATTAAATAATTGTTCGTTACTCATTGATTATAATAAGGAACTTTAACTTGTTTTCCGTTAACAGTCATATTTACAAAACCTTGAGGCGCAGGGGGTAATTGTGCTGTGCCTGAAGTTGCTGTATCAGCATGACTAAAGTTAACTAAATTTAAAAAATATTGTTGCCACGCTCTATGTGGTCTTTTGCTTGAAGGCTCTAAAAATTCAGCTTGTGGGTAAGGATTTGTCTGATTTGAACCATAAATACCATTTGACATTAGTTTTCCCCTTCAGATGCTTTTAGATTAGCAGATATTATAACCGATTTAACAGGGTCGGTAACTACCACTTCAAAAACTCTATCTCTTGACCAACCCAATCTACGCCAAATAGCACGATTTTTATATTTACCTATTTGACCAATAGAAGTCCAATGTTCGTTTGACCATGTAGAACCTCCGTCATTAGACCAACGTAACATAGCTTGTGGGTTAGCACCTACAGTTGCTAATGATGATGTTCCTGCAATAGCTCTACCTGCAATTGCTAATCCTGCAACAGCACTTGTAGATGAATAAGTGGTTTTAGAAAGACCATTTAAACCAACGCCAGGTTGAAATTGTATTTGGAATTCTTCTAAATATTGACGTTGTAAGTCTGTAACAAGGTGTGGCGCTCTGCGTAAACGTCTAATTTCTTGACCATTGTCAGTATAGTTATTAGAGTCTAATTGGTAAAGAATACCATTTTGCCAATCACCCACATAAACTAAACCTTGAAATACAGTTGAGCAATTGCCTCTGTGTCTATGATAAACATTGTTATTGTCTACCCATAACCATTTGTGCCACATATTAGTAGTTGCGTCATAAGCCCAAGTTAAATCTATTGTTGGGAAAGAAACAACATAAACTTCATGTCCTTCTAGTTGATAAGTCCATGCTATTGCGTCATCTACATATTGATCTACTAAAGTATTTTCTACAGCATGAGTTGATATTCTTTGTGGGATATAACCATTCATTTGCATAATTTGAGCTTGACCACGATTGTTACGAGAAACATAAGCAAATGAGTTACCTACTCTAGATAACGAGAATTGAGCCGCTATACCATGTTGAGTAGATGTGCCTGGAATACGTTGGAAAGGAAACGGAAATGTTCCTACGTCTACCCATACTTCTGATGATTTCTCACCCATTAAATAAACTTCTCTATGATCTACAATAAGAGAAACTAGGTTATCAGGCGATCCGTCTTTAGATGAAAAACTTAAAGCTGAAGTTATAGGGCTTAAAATATTGGAAGCTGCCCATTGTTGTGAATTAGGGTCGTTATATACAAAATAATTGTCTACAGTATCAACTGTGTTAGCACCTTGAAATGCGCCATCAGATGAAGGAATAATACTAAAATTCAATCCAAACATTGTTTGAGATGCGACAGTTTGAGAGTTATTTAAAACATAATTACCTGTTCCACCTGAACCTGAACCGAAAGTTAAATTAAGGGTTAATCCTGTGCCTGTGCCATTTGTTGATGTAGACGCTGGATTGTTAGGTAATGAAGTATATTGACCTGGACTTGTTTGCGTTAATGATGTAACTGCACCTGTGCTAGTTAAAGTTGCTACTGATACAGTAAATCCTGATCCTGTGCCACCAATTGATGTGCTAGGAGCAGACAATACTGTTCCTGTGTTTGTAAAACCTAAACCTGGTGATGTAATAGAAACTGAACTTACTGCGCCACCTGATACCACAATAGTAGCACTTGGATATGTGGTCGCAACTGGGCCACTTACATAAGTCATTTGAACATTATAATAAGTGCCATTTGTATAAGAAGAACCACCTGAAATTGTGCCTACTGTGGCTACGCCAACATTAACTGAATTTACTGTGTAAGTAGAAGGGAAATTGCCATAAATACCCCCTAAAACTGTTATAACGTCATTTACAGCGTATCCTGTGCCAGCAGTATTGATAGCTGCAGTTAAAACAGTTTCGCTGCCTAAAGCAGTAATAACTGTGCCTAAAGTAACGCCTGGCCCTTGTATTGTTTGACCAAGATATAAATTACCTTCTACAATATTTGATACAGTTAATATGTTTCCGTTAATTGAACCGATAAAATTACAACCTACCGTAGAAGCATTGATAATTTCGGCTGTTTCAGTTTGAGTTTGATTAACTGTGTAAGTGCCAACACTTCCTGGCACACCTGATGTTTGGCTTGTAATAACTGTTTCAGAAGATAGACCCGAACCAAATATAGACATTCCTGTTGCCAATACACCACTTTTAATTAATACAACAGTAAGGGTTGTTCCTGATAAAGAACCAATAAAAGTGGCTGAAAGTGGTTGCGATATTTTCCATGAATATCGGTTATTTCCATCAACAATATAGGCATATACGCCATTGTCTGTAATACTTACAGGGCCTGCAGATGATGATAATTGACCGACAATCGTAGCATTTAAAGTATTATTGATTAAGTAAAGATATGGGCCGACTACAGCCAACATAAAATTACCACCTGATAATGTTCTTAATCCACGAACTTGTTGATTGTTTTGAAATACTAAAGCAGATGTTAAGCCAGGTGTTGGATAAAGAGATACAACGCCTCTACTGCCAGGTTCTTTTAATGGGTCAACTTCAGCACGAAAATTAATACATTCCTGTCCATCTTGATAAATGGAAGGAGCTTCGTAACTAGGGCCAACAAAGCCAAAGTCTGCCATGTGTTATACCCAAGACCCAATGTTTACATCTGCACCGGCTACTGCTACAGGTGATATTTTAAAATACGATCCTATTTGAGTTGTATAAGCGCCACCAGGAGCAGCACTTAAAGCATAAATAGGGGCAATCGTGCCTGTTGTATTGACTGATATTGTTCCTCTTAATACAAAATAAACATATTCAGTTGCAGAAGTAATTGCATTTGTTAAAACTGTTGGAGTTGCGCTTGATACAAACGCACTATTGTTAGCAACAGCTAAAGATGAACTTGATGCACTATTTTGACCAAGAGCTATATAACTAATGTTATTTAAAGTAGCTGAACCACCAAATCCTAATGCAACTGTGTGAGATGTTGTTCCTGCTGATTTTAATAAAGATACAACAGATTCAAATTGATAAGATGTAGAACCTTGTAAATTTATAGCGTGTGATGCGTTAATAGTAGTAGATGCAACTGTTTGTGAGTTATTTACAGTATAAGTTCCTGCGCCACCTGTGCCTGATACTAAAGCAATAATATATGTGCCTGAAGTAACACCTGTGCCTGTAATAACTTGACCAACTGCAAAAGTGCCTGTAACTGTTCCGCCTACTGTTAAAGTGGTTGTGCTGATAGATGAAGCAGTAGAAGTTGCGCTAGTAAAGACAGGTTGATAAGGCGTAATGTTAAGACCTGCTGAAGTTCCGTTAGCACTATAAATTAAGTTAGATGAATATAGTCCGCTATTGTTATTTGCAACAGGGCTGTAAAGGTAACCGTTAGTGTCTTTAGATAAAAGAAGTGACGGTGTCCATGTTGTTCCATTAGATGTTAAAACATAACCTGAAGTGCCTGGTGATGTTAAACCTGTTCCGCCTGATCCTACCGCTAAAGGTGTTGTGCTTAATGTTAGACTGTTAGCTGTAAGAGTAGTAAATGCACCTGTGTTTGGCGTTCCGTTACCAATAGGGCCTGGGGCAGTTAAACCTGAATTAACAAGATTAGTAAATCCTGTGCCTGATACTGTTCCATTAACTACGATATTAGTAGGTTGTATTGTGGCGGCTTGAAATGTTCCATTATAAACGGTTGAGTTTACGTCATTTAGCCATGATGAGTATATGACACTTGAGCCATCTACGAATGTTGTTGAAGCCATTATATTTTCCTTTTAATTATCTAAAGAATCCACCTGTCAATATCCAACCAGCGTCTTTTTGTCGGCTAGATAATAGTGCATCGTTAAATCTTGCACTTTGCACAGGTTTCATATTGGTGCGTTTAATTGTTGCTTTTCCTTGTGCTGCAAATCCTGTAATCATTGCCATTTGAACTTGTGAACTCTTACCAAACATAGGCATAAGTCTTTCAGCTAAACACCAGCGTAAAGCCATGTTATAGCCTTGTGGAAGGTTTAATACGTCATTTTGCGATGTAAACCTAGAGAATAATGTATTTGTAAATATATGCATTTCACCTTGAGATGGGTTAGGCCATACAAATATGTTTCCTAATGTTTCAGCAGGTTGATAGTAAAGCGCTTTAGGCCATGGGCCATTTAATGTCTTTAAACCAATCATTTCATAATCTTCAAGGTTTAATACTGCAACTGGGTAATCTAATCCCCCATTGATGATAGGAACACCATTAGAATTAGTATTAATACGAACAAAACACGAATCGATATTAAGTGGTCGTTGATAGTAAAGGTTAATGGTTGTAGATGAAACTGTTTGACTAATATTAAGTTGATATGTGCCAAGTTCATTTACATTTCCCCCTGCGCCTGTAAGCATTTGAGTAATAGTAGTGCCGGCAGTAATACCTGCACCTGATAAGAATTGACCTACATTAATAGCGCCTGAAGTAATACCTGTTACAGTTAAGATATTTCCACTAATAGAGCCTGTAATAACTGCACCAATTTGACCTGTTGGGCCAATAGTATATTGAGTTTGACCTGGCGTAATAGGAAATACTATTTCTGATTTATAGTAAACCATCATATCTTCGTTAGACCATTGATCTAACATATCATTAAGCATATAAAATGCGTCTTGAGCATCTTCAGGAGCTGGAGTTTCCCCTGATGCCAATGCACCAATGTCTTTTAAAGCGCCTGAAATAATGTCTATTGGTTTGGTCATAGTTCACCTACGTTAAATACTTGGGGTTTCCAAGGTAATTGAGATTTGCGATTTATCTTTAATTCTTCTACTTGCTTGGATAAGTTAGATTTTATATGACATTCGTCATTAATGATAGATTCATTTTCAATCCATTCAATAATATCTTCTTCTTTTACATCTTTAAAAGGGATATTTAATACTTTATTACTAAACCAATGATTTCCCTCTGTTTCTACTAAAATATCGTTATCACGAGCAATAACTTTGTATTTAGCATGAACAATTAAGTCATCTTCTTTAGATATTTCTATTATTTTCCATTCAAAATCAATCATGCTTGAATCCATGGTAAAGGTGCTTGTTCAGGGCTAATAGGTGGGTTAATCATAGAATCTATTTGGCCTACAATGTTTTGTTCGTAGTTATAAATACCTGTAGGGCCTAATGCGTTTTGCACCCAACCTATAACAATATCTTGAGTTAATTGGTCGTAAGGAATGTAATCAGGTTGATCTGATGTTACATCTAATTCTGTATTGCCTTGTATGCTTGCAGTATATTGTCCGTCTGTGCCTGATAATGTCCATATTACATTGACAACATAATTAGGTTCAGGGTTTTGCACTACATACATAGCATTAATAATCCATGTGTAATTCATTATCCGACCTTCCAGTTAGTTCCATCACTATAAACAGGTATATTTACTGCACCACCGCCTGTAACTGTTGCACCGAATGTTGGTGCTAAAGCGTCTGTAACAAATGCTCTTGCACCTGCACCTGATGTTGAAGCTGATGGTAAAGTAGATACTGTATAAACTGTTGATGTAATAACACCAAATGCTTTAGTAAGTGTTGTAGAGCTATTACCTATTACTGTTGTGTTAGAGCCAAGACCTACTTGGTTATATCCTATAACAATTTCATTAGTATCTGATGCAGTAGATGCTTGTGCTTGATAACCTATAAATATATTATTTGTTCCTGTGGTAAGTGCAGTTCCTGCGTAACCTGCTTGATAACCAAGAGCAATATTATTAGCACCTGTTGCTGAATATAAAGCCATATATCCAATACCTGTTAAAGCATTGGATGTTGAATTACTTGCTAATGCTCCTGCTCCTACAGCAGTTAAATAATTTCCTGAAGTATTAGCATTTCCATTTGCTATACCCCCTGCATTTTGTCCTCCTACAAAAACATTATATGCTCCTGTAGTATTAGCATAACCTGCAGCAGCTCCGTAACCTACATTAAATCTACCTGAAGTAGTATTAACTAAACATTGAGAACCTGTTGCGGTATTTCCTGTAGCTACTGTATTAGCTGTTAATGCTTGATAACCCACAGCAGTATTTGTTGATCCACTTGCTAAAGATGCCACAGGAACGCTAAATCCACTACCTGTTCCACCGATAGATGCGGCAGGTGCTGTTAATACTGTGGTTGTGTCTTTAAAGCCTACGCCATTAGATGTAAGTGTTACAGATGTGACTGCACCACCTGATACTACAATTGTAGCAGTTGGGTATGTAGTGGCAGTAGAACCTGACGATAAAGTCATGACTACGCCTGTGTATGTTCCGTTGGTATAAGCAGAGCCACCTGTAATAGTGCCTAGTGTGGCTACATTGGTGGTATTGTTTAATAATGCAAAAGTTCCTACAGCAGTTAGATTGCTTGATGTAGAATTATTGAATAATGATTGATAACCAATAGCAACATTATTTGTTGATGTAGTATTAGTTCTTAATGATTGGTATCCTAATGCAGTATTAGCACCACCTGTAGTGGTTGCATTTAAGGATTGATAACCTACCGCAGTATTTGTGCTAACACTTCCCCCACCCAATCCAACAGTAACTGTGTTAAATGTAGAATCAGCAGTTGTGGTTAAAGCACCAGCACTAGATAAATACATCTTCTCTGTAGGAGATGCACCGTTAGCGCTTATATAGAAACTTAATTTAGAAGTAGGTGGATTAACGTTGAATGTTAAAGCGTTTAATTGCATGTATGCTTGTGATGCTACTGAACCTGAAGAACTGTTCCATGCTGAAGCTGTAAAGCCTATAACAGGGCTATTTAAGAAACCGCCTGCAAATGCTGGGTAAGGTTGATAAGCCCAAATACCGCCTGTTGTTGGTGATGTAGATGATGTAGCACCGCCTGATGCGTAAATATTGCTAGATGATCCAATACCACCTACTATTGTTAAAGCACCTGTAGTGTTAGATGTAGAGTTAGTTGTTCCGCCAATAGCTACAGAGCCACTAGGAACAGAGATGTTGTTAGTGGTGGTTACTGCTGTTGTGGTTGTGGGTGTGTAGGATGATGCTTGAGATCCATACTCTAGTTGAGCACCCCATACATAGACACCTGAAGTTCCGTCACCTGCATAACTTGATGCTCCATTTGTAGATGCACAATATATATTTGCATATAAAGAACCTGCTGTTAAAGTTTGATTAATAGAGCATTTATACCAACCATTACCTACAGATGTTATAGAGCAATTAGATGCACTTAAACCACCTGCTGCTGTTCCTACTGCACCTGTTGATAAATTAAACCAAGCATAGCCACCTGCATTAGAACCAAATTCTAAAATAATAAATGATCTTTCTGCCGCTTTTGCATACACAGAATAAGTAGCTGATAATGCTGAAACAGTTATTATTTGTTGAATATAATGAGAAGATGTTGTAGCAGACTCAACAATTTTACTTCCTGTAGCAGTACTATTAGGTGCTGTTGTAGTATTTAATGTAACACTAGAATTACTTGTAGTCCAAGGTGACGTAGTAAATGTTTGTGATTGTAATATTAAATTATTCCCACCCTGTAAGTAGAGTTGTTTGTCTACTAGATTACCATTTACAGTTGCGTTACCTGTGTTTTGTAGTGAGCCTGTGCCTTGATCGTAGGTTTGACCGATAAGTAGGTTAGAACCTGTAAATTGTAGGTTGGCAGAGTTACCAAACGCTGATGTGCCATTACCATAAGGAACATAGCCTGCGGTTAAACTAGATAATCCTGTGCCACCTGAACCAACAGCTAATGGCGTAGTCGTTAAAGTTAAACTTCCTGCGCTTAATGCAGTTGTTGTAAGCAAGCCTGTTTGTGGGACAAATTGAAGTTTAGTAGAGCTAGTATTAACAGAATTAACTGTGCCTGATGTAGCATTTGCAAGTAACGGATAATATGTAGACGAGCTAGATGTATTGTCAGTAATAGTAACTAAAGCTGCGTTTGCTTGCCATGTTGGCGCTGATGATCCGTTAGATGTTAATACTTGTCCTGATAAACCTGCCGCAGTAATTCCTAAAGCTGATCCTGATGAATAAACTGCGCCACCTGCCACAGCAGTTAAGTTAGCACCTGTTCCACCATTAGTTAATGCTACTTGACCTACAATGTTTCCTGCTTGAACAGTTAAAATACTTTTATTAACATAAATTGCGCCATTGCTTGAATTTACATAAGCTACAGTTCCTAATTTAATTGCATAGCCTGTTGGTGGAATTGTATTTTGATAATAACCTGCAGAATATGGTGATAAATATAAAGTATCGCCTACTGTATAGCTTCCAGTATTTACACCTTGAACTAAACCAATAGTTGTAACATAACCTGCTGTTCCTGTAGGAATGGCTTGATTTGCTAAACCTATGACATTTCCTGTTGTTAAAGTGTTTGCAATAGCTAAAGCTACATTAGGATAAGTAAATCCACTACTTGTAGATGTAACATATACAGGCTGACCTACGTTAATTGTAGAACCTGTATTGTTATAAACTTTTAATTGTATTTCTTCGCCAATATGTAATGTATTGTTTGTGACATCGTTGTAATAAGCTAAAGCGTTTTGAGTGCTGTCATACCATAAACGACCTGCGTTATAGCTTGGCGCTGAAGTTGCTGTATAAGTTTCGTAACTAGAAATTGTAGGTGTTGCCATTGTTACGCTAGTTAGCGTTGAGGCAGTAGAACCTAAAGATATAGATGTAGAACCTATAGTAATACTAGAGTTATTTAAAGCGCCATTAGGAATACCACTAAAATTAGTGCCTGTTAAAGTAGGTGTGGTAGTCCATGATAATCCACTACTGTATTGTAAAACACCTGCGCTTGGCGTTAAAAATGATGTTGTATTAGATGCAGATTGATATGGTAAATAGTTAGATGCGCCACCAGCTAAATTAGTCGCTGTTGTGGCAGTCGTAGCTGAACCTGCTGTTGTTGCAGTTGCAGCATTTCCACCAATATTTAATGATGTGGCAGTTCCTGTTAGACCTGTGCCTGGGCCTGTAAATTGAGTTGAAGCAGAAATAGTTGTGCCACCAAGGGTCGTAAAAGCGCCTGTAGATGGGCTAGAAGCGCCAATCGTAGTGCCATTGATACTTCCACCTGTAATTGATACATTTGATGCGTTTTGAGTGCTTAAAGTGCCTAATCCTGATACTTGGCTATTAGAAATAGCTATTGTTGTGTTGGAAGCAGCAGTTAATTGACCCTGTGCGTTTACTGTATAGGTAGGAACTGATGAAGCTGATCCATAAGAACCTGCTGTTACAGCAGTATTTGTAATAGAAAATTGTGTGCCTGTTAAAGTAAGGCCTGTTCCGGCAGTATAAACGCTAGAAACAGAGAAATTAGACCAAGTTATAGGTGTTGTGCCTAATGTGCCACCTGGTTGAGCTAATGAATACCATGCAGAACCTGCTTGTGTTCCGCTAACAATAAATATGATTGCACCGACATATTCATTCCATGTATCAGAACCTGGTGTGTAAGTCCATGCGCCACTTGATACAGTATAAATTCCGTTTTGTGCTGCATTTGTCTGATTTTTGACTAAAACTACGTTTCCAGCTACTAAACTTACGCCATCAATCGTTTGTAATCCTGAAAGCGTAATATTTGTTAATGTGGCTACTGTTGCAGGCTCTTTCCAAGATAATCCTGCCGCTAAATAGTCAACATATTGCTTGTTTGTAAGATCAAAAGGGCTTACAGGGGCATTACTTGATTGTGCTGTTGTAAAGTAAGCTAAAGAAGGTGAGTTTCCACCAATAATTGAGCTATCAATCGTGCTATTGGTGATTGTCAATCCTGATTGAATAGGATTAACTGTGGCATAGAAAGGCTGACCCTGCCCAATAAAAGTATTAAAACTATTATCTAGATTGAATAACGCCTGAACAGGCAGAATATTCTGATCTATTGTTTTTGCAGGATCAGACATCTAATTCCCTTATGATTGGTCGGCTACTGGTGTAACGTATAAGCTTGTTGTTCCGCCTGACGCAATTGCTGTTAAATAAAAAGGTGTTGTTGGAACTGCTAACACTACAGGAGTTTCCATGATTGCAGGTAATACAAAATCACCTGTGTTTCCATCAGTAGCAAATACTGCATTAGCCGCAGCAGTTGCTGTGCCTGGAGTGAATTTTACTGCACATGGATAAGCGCCTGCATTTAAAAAGGCTGCATAGTTTACTTGGTCGTTAGTTGAATCATTAATAGTAACAGCGCTATGTTGTGAAGTTGTTACTGTTAATGTCGTTGTAGGACCAGCTAAACGGATTACTGAAGTATTTGCCATGGTTTATCCTTAAGCTGCGTTAACAGGTGCTGGGCCTTCATAACGAACAATTTGAAATTCATAAACACCTGAAGCTGGAGTTGCTGAAGATGTTGTGCAATTACCAAATTGAACTGTTAATACGCCATTTGTTAAGCAATCAGTTTCTGCAATAAAAATACCTGCTGTTTGATTAGCAATATAACCACCTGAACTAATAAAGTCAGTTGTTAATAAGCCTGGAACTGAAAAAGTTTGAACTGCTGTTGTGCTTGCCGCTACTGAAGCTGGAGCTAGAGTAGGCGCAATATAAAACGTTTCGTGTGCATTACCACGAGCTACTGTTGTTGATGACATTTGATTTCCTTTGCAAAGAAAACTAGAAAACTCTAGTTATGTAATTATATATTAAATAGATGGGAAGCCACCAATTAAAGTGACTTCCGCCTCTATATTTTTTACTAGCTTAAGTCGTAACCAAATACATAAACATCAACAGTTGCTGTAACAAATGGTGTTGAAATGTTTACATAAAGGTTTTGAGCAGTTTGTGCTGCAGTTGTAGTTGGGCTGATAACATCAGTTACTGTGTTGCCTGTAACGCCTGTTAAAGCTGCCGCTGTGTAAATAGCTGTTCCACCTTGTGATGGAGCAGTATATAAACCAAATACTACTGTGTGAACGTCTGCTGTTGCGCCTGCGTTATTAGCATTTGCAACTACAATTTGTTGAACAGAATATGTAGTTGAATTGATAATAGGAAGGTTAAAGTCTTGTGCTGCAGCTGTGCTTACACCTTTGTAGACAGCTAATAAGCGGTTAGCTTGATTAGTGCCTAGTTGGGATGGGTGAGCTGCAACGGTGGTTGCTGGGCCTGGATTCGCCATAATAAATTTTCCTCTTTTTTGTTTTCTAAATAGAGGGGATTTTACTCCCCCCTGTCCGTTATATTACTTACGCTGCTACTCGGCAAGCTAACTCTGGGTAGAGTGGCGCCCAACCATAAAGAACATCAAGACGAGTTGGAATTGAGTCATTATTAATTGTGTATTGACGAACAACACGCATTGAAAGACCAATTTCCTTGTCAGATGCACGACCTGCAAAATGAACGCCATCAGGTAACTCAAGATCAGCTACTGCTAATGTAAATGCATTTTTGTGCATAATGATGTTTTGTGGTGATACTGTGCCTGTATTGTTAAATGGTGTAACAGATTGTGAACCAGTTGAAGTTACTGATACGTTTTGGAATTGACCTGCAGTAATAACTGCTGGTGAAACGTTTACAGTAGCTGAACCTGATGAACTGATTGTTACAGGTGAATTAACAACAAAGTTACGGAGCTTGTTAGAACCATAAGCTTGACGGTTTTGTGGGTTAACTGCATATACACCAGCGATAGTAATAACATCACCTTGATTTAATGAAGCACTAGCTGCAGATGTAGCTGCAATAGTGATGTTTGAGCTTTGCGCCCAACCACTTGTCAAGAAACCTGTTGCTGTTGTTACGTTGCATGATAATACTGCTGAAGCGTATGAACCAAATTGTTGTGAAACAACGTTTTGATCCATTTTCCAGTTCATACCACCTGAATCACGACCCATTAGACCTTTTCTATATTGTTCGCCAATTGCTTCTTGTGGAACAAAAAGACCTTTTAAGCTATCAACAATAGTTGCTGATGTGAATGGCTCAACGATACATGATCTACGACCATCTCTTGGAGCGCCTTCAGCGTCAAGGTAAGCACCTGCTGTTAAGTAAGTGATTAAACCTGTTGGAGGTGTGCCTGCTGTGCCAACGATGTTAGCTGTGTTGTTTTTAGCCATTACAAGACCATCACGATCAATCTTGTTAGCGATAGCTGCAACTGCTGGTTTAAGAACACGATCAGAGAACATATCTAAAGATAATGCCAAGTCTTGTGTTGTAAATTGTGTATCAACGTGGAACTGTGTTGATAATGTTACTGGAACTGAAGTTTCATTGAAATCTTCAACGTTAAGTGCTGGGCCAGTAGTTCCGATGAAACGACCTGGACGTCTTACGTTCACAGTATTACCGATTTTTGCACCTACAACAGCGAATTGGTCATCGTAGTTACGATCAACTTCTGAAGTAAATGTTAATTCATTTTCCAAGACCATCAATGCTTCATTGGTGATCTTGCTTATGGTTAGTAAATTATTAGCCATTTGTTTTCCTTAATTAATATATTTAATGGCCTACTACCTAATTTTCCCAGCTTTTCTCGATTCACGCCATTGTTGATAAGTGCCATGGAATTCACCATCAGACCCTACACCAACATCAGCAACCGCAGAACTTGTCTTTATGGGACTAATAGGAGCAGGTGCTTTGCTTTTGGCTACAGAAGGTTTTGTTTCAGCTTCAGCTTTGGCCTCTTTAGGTGTTTCTTTGGCTTCAAACCTTGCTTCCAAACGACCAATAGTGCGTAAAGCTTTAATCATAGGCATACCAGCAATTTCTTGGGCTAATTCGTCATTTTCTGCTAGATGATATAGGATTTTAGGGCCTTGTTCAGACTCTAAAATAGCGTCTGTTACATAGTCAGGGACTTGAACAGTAGCTGATTGAACCATATCATCAAAATCAGGTAATTCTGATTTAACTTCTAGCAGACGTTTTTGCCAAGCAGATACTTTATTATCGTATTCTTCTTTAGCCTTCTTCTCTGCTTCTTGCTTATCTCTATTCTTTAAAGCCTGTTCCGCTGAATATTCAGCCAATGCCTTTGCATATTCAAAAGCGTCAGTAAACTGACTTGGCTGTGGCTCAACATCTTCCTCAACTTGTGGTTTTGGATTAGATTTTGCCTCATATTCCTTGAGTTTGGCTTCTAAACTTTCCCTTTGCTCTCGTTCTTTTGCAGCAGTTTCCTCTGCTAATTTACGAGCCTTTGTAAGTTCAGAAAACCTTTTCTCTAACTTCGGATTTGGTTTCTTTTCTTCTGTTGCTTTTGTTTCTGTTTCTTTTGTTTCTTCAGGTTGCGGTTCATTCTGATCTATTGCTTCCTCTGTCGGCTCTGCGGTTTCTTCAACTACAGCCTCAACAGGTGCTTCTTCAGCTAAACCCAATCTATTTGCATAAAACGCCTCTGAATTTTCAGAAGTTAATACTTGTCCTGCTTCTCTTTCTGACATGGATAACTCCAAGATTTTTACCCAATGTAATCCATTGGTAGATATTTTGCCTTTATACTACAAAATTACTTAATACTCAATTGCAAGTTATATAGCACGTTCTGTTGTTTCAGCACTAGCCATTCTTGCTTGTTCGTGATCCATTCTTGCTAATAGGATTGCTACTTGAGCTTTTAATTGTTCAATTTCAATCTGTGTATCTGTTTTTGTTATAGTGTCATGTCTACGTTCAGCGTCACGCAATTCAACATCATGTGTTTTAGCTGTTTGTTTCATTAATTCACGTTTAGTAGCGCCATCTTCTTTAACTTGTGTAACAGATTTATTAAACTGTAAATCTAATTGTAATTGTTGAATAGCTTGTTGCATTTGTTGGACTTGTGCCTGTGCTTGAGCCAATTGCATTTGAACTCTTGGTGGCACTTTAGACTTATCGTCAATTTTAGCCAATGGATTATTGACTGCTAATCTGTCTGCAATAGTTTCAGCGCCTGGGAAATCCATGTTTCGAATCATTAAATCGCCAGCTTGTTGGATTAAAGCTGGGTCTGCAGCAAATAATTGCATCATAGCGTCAACAGCTTCTTGGCGTTTAGAGTTATAGCCTGGGCCTGTATCCATAACTACATCATATTCGCCTACTGTTACATCATTAAGAATTTTAGTTACGCCTTCTTCGTCTTGACCATATTCATTAATAGTTAAGATTTCAGGCTTTCCATCGTCACCAATAATACGCATGACTCTTTGTCTATCATAAATATGTGGGATTAAGTCTAGGATTACACGACCTGTTTGACGGATAGAACGAGTTAAATTGTCATAATAGTGGAAATTGGTTAAATCAACTTGTTGTTGCTGACCTTGTAGGGCTTTTCCTGAAATATTGCCTGTTGGTAATTGAGCAGGGTCAAATATACCTACCACTTGCATTAAATCTGTGGTCATTGATTGAGCAGCCGCCATAATACCTGCTGGAGGTGGTTCAGGTTGTAATCTTTGTGGAGCAGGTGCAGGTTTACCATCAATATCTGTTTGTTTGTAGCGTAAAACAGGCATAGATTTAATATTAGCCATAGCCCATTCGTTCTCATGGCCTTCATCTTGACCTTCAGCTAACAACCATTTAGCTTTAGGTGCTAACGCTACGGACTCGGTTAAAGAAGTTTGCCAAAAGTTATACATTCTTTGTGGGTCTTTGGCCATTCTTACAATACCAAATTTCTTTTTCTTATTCTCTACTACAGTTTCTTGACCATAAACAGGAATAATAGGAATGTATTTACCTGCCCATTCGCCTTCTTCCAATACTTCCATAGATGTTAGTTTGCACCATTTAATCTTTTTCTCGTATGAATTTCTTGATTCTACGATTGTAATGCCTGCCATGTCTAAAACATCTTGTGGTGGCAATTCTGATGACTTAACTGTTGTTCCGTCTGATAATAAATGAATCTTAATAGGATTGCGTTCAGTATAGAAGTATTCAGCTAGTCTAATATCCTCTTTCATAACCCATTCAGGATTAGTGTCGCCTGTGCCTCGCATTGTGAATCCTTGCTCAACTTCGGCATTGGGATACATTTTCTTGAAATTGTCTTTAGAGATAACTGTGGTAATCAATACCTTTTCTGCGTCTGATCCATCAGGCATGACTGAATTAGGGTCAAAGTAAACAGTAAAAGGGTTATCAATAGCTCTAATATAGATTTCTTGGTCAAATGAATCGTCTTTAACGTAGTCTGTAGTTACTCGCCAATATCCCCAACCCATACGAACTGCAAAGTCACCAGCTTTGTCATAAGCTTGGTCTGCATCTGATTGGACTTCAATATGACGGAAAATGCCTGAAATGATCTCGGCCATTTTAGCGTCTGATTCATTATTCATGCCATGCGCTTTCATGCGAGGGCGTTGTTGACGCATTTGGTTAGTTAATTGACGGCAATAGGCATCAACTTTATTGACGGTTAAACATGGTCTTGCTTCTAAAACTCTACTATTTTGTATTTCAACAGGCCATTGGTCACCTGCTGCAAACTTTAAATCCTCTAACGCTTCACTTCTATTCATTTGATCTGCTTCATTAGCAAACTGTAAGAATTGAATAGCGTCTTGTATTCTTGGGTCGTTATCAACTACATTAGTTTTTTTAGCTCTTGCCATGTGTTATCCCATCCAGCTTACGCCAGGAGTATATGTTTGTTTACGGACTTTTTGTTCTTTTCTATCTTGCAACATTAAACCGATATATCTAAATGCGTCAGCACCATGAGAGTATTGGTCATGGAGTGGATTGCGACTAAATTGACCTGAATCAGGATCAACTTCATATCGGTAATGACGCAAGCATTGTAACCCATCTGCGCAATTTTCTCTATCGAAATAACAGTTAGAGAATATGGTTCGTGCAGCATTGATTGAATCTACCACAGGAACTCTAGGTAAAATGTTAGTTTTATATCCGGCTGCCCTTACAATTTCATCAATAGACCGACCATTAGACGCAATATTTTTACTTTCTGCATCGTGTGGTAAGTGTAAAGTATCGTAAATGTAGCCTAATTTTTGCATTTCCTGCAAATAATGACTGATAGTCTTTTGCGTATCTTGCAAATATCTGATTAATCTTGTTTCCATGCCTATAAATTGAACAAACCAAATAGCTGTGTGATCTGCCCAACCTAGATCAAATACAGCATGAACAGGCTTTAATGGATCGTAATGGACTTTAGTTATTCTGCCTGATAGCTCTGCCACATTCATTTCATTAGCAAATATAGCGCCATCTACTGTAAGTCTGCATAGACCTTCCCAAACATTATTGTAGGCAATAGGATCACGATTCTTTAACGCATCCTTTTCCATGCGTAATGTATCAGGAAACCATGGGTTATCGTTCCAATTAATACGCTGAACAATAGAGTTTTCAGGTGGATTGACCACAAATCGCTGGTAAGTTTCGTCTTGCTCTAATTCAGGGTTAAAAGTTATCCATATTTCAGACATTTCTTTACGGATAGTTGGGATTAATGTATTCCAGCTAGATTTGGATACTGTTTGCGCTTCTTCTACCCAACAGATGTCAATACCTTCGTATGATTTAACATTGGCTATGTTGTTCTTTAATCCTACAAAGGCAAATTCTGTTCCGTTTGCTGCACGAATAGCGTTTTGAGTTATCTCATAAAATGAGTTAAGACCCATAGCATTTATTTGATCTGACAATAATTTATGCACAGAATCTTTAATAGATGTCATAAATTCTCTTGCACAAAGTATGCGTAAAGGCTTTTTAGCGCCTTTTATCAATAATGCCCTGGCAACTCCCCAAGACTTTGCGCCACCTCTGCCACCATATAATGTTCTATACCTGACATAAGGTGGAGTAAATAGACATTCTAGCTTTTGTGGGAACTGAACATCTGCTATGGCTTTATCAAGTAGTCTTTGTTCCATCTGTTGATACAAAAGTTACTTGTATGCCTTCTAATGGCGTTCCGTCAATATTGCCAAATTTAGTGGTATTGGTTTCACCCCAACCCATTTGAGCTTTAGTCCACCATATTGCAGCAGTCGTATCACCTGCTATTGCTTTATTGTATAAAGATTTAGCTACGTTAGCAGACGCAGTAGCTTTCCCCACAGCTAATTCTTTCTCATAGTGTTTGCGTAACGTCACATCAGATATGCCAAGTAATGCAGCTATTTGCAGTTGAGGCAATCCAAGCCCTGAAGCGCTTAATACTTGCTCTTTTGTCTTATCAGTAGGAACGTGTTCTAGCATCTTTTTATTGACCAAAAGTGTTTAAAAGTAAGTGTTGTAAATCAATCATTTAATAACTCTGCCTTCTTACCTGTAAAATCTTCCCATCTCTTGACTATTACGTCACAATATTTGGGATCAAGTTCCATTAATCTTGCTCTTCTTCCTAATTTTTCGCAAGCAATCATTGTTGTTCCTGTTCCTCCAAAGCAATCACCTACAATAGCACCATTTGTTGTAAATGATGTTATAGCCCATTCAGGAAGATCAATAGGAAATGTTGCTGCATGAACTTTAGAGAATTCATTGTTTCTATTGGGTGCGCCATCATATACATTCTTAATTGTGCCTCTAAATTGTGCAGAAGGTATTGCTCGTGACGGATTTTCTTGTGGCGATAGGAATATCATGTATTCAAAGCATGAATTCATAACTTTTTCTGCCATTGCTGGTGCTGCGTGTCCTTTATTCCAAATAGCCATGTCAATAAAGTTATTTTTGTATTGATTTAGATATTCTATGACAGCAATCTTGTTTCCTGCTAATTGTTGGATGTTTACAACCATACATTTGGTAAAATGTATCCAGGCATTAGTAAATCCACATAATAAATCGTAATATTCATGTTTAGACTTATTGTCTTGATACATCCCATATTTATTATCTGTTGTATGGGTATTTCCTGATAATTTTTCAGAATCGCCAGCGTTATAGGGTGGACTTGTGAATAAAAAGTCTATTTCATCTCCTTCCAATAACATTTCTACAGATTCAATGTCGGTAGAATCTGCACACATTAAACGATGATTGCCTAATTGATATATGTCGCCTGGTTTTGTTTTAGGTTCTTCAGGGATTTCAGGAACTTCATTTTCATCCGTTAATCCTTCAGTTTCTTCTACAATATTTAATATTGCATCTAATTCTTCAGAACTAAACCCTGTTAAATCAAGATTAAAGTCCAAATCTTTTAAATCCTGTAACTCAATAGCTAATAGGTTTGTATCCCAGTCAGAGTTTAAAGCTAGTTTATTGTCTGCAATGATTAATGCTTTGCGTTGTTCTTTGGATAGATGTGCTAATTCAATGACAGGGACTTCAGTCATTCCTAGCTTTTTAGCCGCCATAATACGACCATGGCCTGCAATAATTCCGTTATCACCATCAACTAATATAGGGTTAGTCCATCCAAACTCTTTAATTGAAGCTGCAATTTGTGCAACTTGATCGTCTGAATGTTTCCTAGAGTTGTTGATATACGGAATTAAGTCCGATAGCAACCTCTGTTCGATTTGCATTAGACTTGTGGTTCTTCAGGCAATGGTTCTGCTGGAGTAACTTCTACAGGTGTTGGGTTAGCTTCTGCTTCCGCTGCTTGTTGTGCTTGAGCTTGTGGGATACCTTGTGCTTTGATTTTAGCGACTACAGGTTCAGCAAACTCCATAGGTAGTTTATAAAGACCTGCTAATACTAATTCTACTTCTTTGATTTCAAGTTCCAACTTAATGGCCATGATTGACTCCTAGTTAATAATTAAATGAAAAAAAGTGATATATTACTTTTTCTTCTTTTGTGCTTCTCTTTTAACTGAATATCCAATGGCAACTGCTTGCTTAATTGGTTTTCCAGCTTTAATTTCTTCTTTAATATTTGCTTGTAATGCTTTTTTGCTTGTTGATTTCTTTAACGGCATATATTTTACTCCTTAATTGTTAATTAAACCAATCTATTGCTGTTTGTCCATTAAAACCTTTTTCCCAAACAAACCAAGCATAAGATACGGCAGAACCCTTTTGTTTATCAAATTTACCATTTATTGCACAAATTAACCTGCTACTACTTACATAAATAATTTTAGGTGTATTTCCCTTAAATATTTTTTTTCTAGCTTTACCTTCTAAATATCTTATTGGTAAAAACAAAGCTAATTTTTTACCTTTTTGCATAATTGATAAAGACCTAACAATAAAATCATTTGCATATTTATACGGAGGATTAGTAATAATATTCATTTCTGTTTGTTGATTGTTTTCTATAGAAAGAAAATCTTTAATTTCGCCATAACCCCTATCAACTAAATCAGAACTATAAACATCATACCCCAATCTTTTCATTTCTTCAGAAAGACTACCTTCACCACAAGCACATTCCCAAATTTTTCCTTCAAATTTTTCTATTTCAAGAAATAATCTAACAGCTTTTGGCTCTGTTGCATAATAATCATGTTTTTCTCTTTCATGATTTGAATGATTACTTGCCCCTAATGTTTTTGAATAAGAAACACTATTACCTGTCCAATCTTTATTCATTATTTTCTTCAATAAACGCTACATCTTGCCATGACATAATGAGATATTTCTCGCCATTATCCATAACAGGTTGAAATTTAAGATATTCGTCTTTACCCATAGTTCCAAATCTAATTCGGTCACCTATAGATACAGGCATAATATCATATTTACCTTCTTTAATCTTTTTGCCAGGGCCAACTGCTACTACGACACCTGTATTGTATTCTTCAGCGTAGACAAAGCCAGGTATGGCTGACTTATCTTCACGTTCAATAGGTTTTACTAGGATTTTGTCTGCAAAGGGTCTAATCATTTCTTTTTGCCTTTCACTTTAGGTTCAATATTGAGTTTGATTTCATGTTTAACAAATTCAATGGT